>Ga0209367_1013538_pt1 | contig 10477 bp, 12 predicted proteins | sample WorMetLIZISLAND2_FD_187412 | JGI IMG/M metagenome (GOLD analysis project Ga0209367, IMG submission 187412) | Marine gutless worms symbiont microbial communities from Max Planck institute for Marine Microbiology, Germany - Olavius geniculatus... ...
ATGACCGAGGAAAGTTTACTAAGGTATAGTTAGGTGGAGTACAATGGGAAAGTTCAGTTATGGTGGTAGAAGGTTTGATCCAGGTTTCGGTGAGACAGACAAAATCAGGATGGTGACAGTCAATTAAGTCAGAGACAGCGGCAGAATGAAGTGGGTGTAGGATAGAACGAATGTTAAGAGTACAGACAGTGAAGTTAGTATGGCGCAAAAGCCCCCCCTCCTCTTAGCCAGAGGATGTCATGCTGCACCAAATGAACTTTTGAATGCCACAACATGCATAGAGAGGCCCACAGGTTGGAAAGTGTCATGCAACTGTCCAGAAGTTCTGGTCGGTGGGGCCCTCACAAAAAATGGCCAAAATGCTGAACACGCCTAAATCCGCCCCTGCGCCCACCCATTGTGCCACCACTGGCTACAGACCAGACAGTCTACTGCTGCTGCTGCTGGTCGCTTGTCTAAGTTACATCACAGCATACTCAACATACTTGTGCTATGGTTACATTACGCTCACAGACTTAGACAGCAGGCAGTTAGTTGTACATGCTGACTATGTGTGCAGACAGAGACCGACAGACCACACACAGTGTCGGTGTGTCACTGTCACGTGTGTGTCTGCGAGATGAGTAGAATCCAGACTGTATAGAGACAGACAGATGATGTCAAGAGTCTGCAGCATGGTGACAAGTGGTTATTGCAGGCAGCTGTCAATGAGAGCTCGCATCTCTTCATAGGTGATGCCGACTTCACTGACCGTCACCGGCTCTAATTCCAGTTCGTAGCCTATAAAGACGCAAGCGAACAGATTAACAGATATTCAGACAGGCATACTATACTGACAGCTAGATCAAGTCTGATAATGACCCATGCACATCTTACAGCTATGTGTTAACGCAGAGCTAGTATCGATTAAATTTTAAACAGTTTACTTTAAAAAATGCACCTATCAGTTTAGCAAATTTTTCACATATTGAGCTATTAAGCTTTCACAGATGCACTGAAACAAAACAAAAATACAGCCTGCAGAAATATTAGAATGCTGACTTATCTTAAAAACATAGATGACGATGATTCAAGCAGACACATCTACTACGACCTGAAATCCTGAGACTGGACGCAGTGGCTGACTCGCACTTGGAGCTGACTTGCTGCGCCATCTTTGACATGGTGCTGTCGACAGTGTGTGCAGGATGAGTCAGGTTCAAGTCAATGACGTCACGTGACCCGCTCACCAGCTGCAGACAGCGTCAGCAAGTAAGTAAGTAACTAAGTAGGTAATTCATGTAATGTGCTCAGTGTGTGCAAGTTGAACGAGAAGTAAAAATGTTCTAGACGACGTCTAAAATTAGGTAAAGAGTACGTGCTGCATTTAACAATGTTTGGAAGAGTGTTCCAAGCAGATGGATCGGCATGCAAGTAAGCCTCTAAAACAAGACTGTCAAGCCTTACTCAAGGCTAAGTACTGCCCGCAGATATCATGCACACAAAAAACACAAAAACTTGTATGACCTTGAACTTTGACCGATGACCATGATATTCAATGGGGTTCTAGATTATGTCAAGATACATGTTCATGCAAAACTTCATCAAGCTAAGTACGGTGGTTCATAAGTTATCGTGTTGACAGAGCACGTAGCTGAAAACCACGGACAGCAATGACTGCCAGTACACCAGACCAGGCAGTACCGGAGGCAAGAAATTATCAAGCGCTGCTGACCTTGTGAAGCTCATTCTTGAGACTGACGGCTGTAGTGTGGCGAGCAAACAGCGCTCGTTTGAAGCATTCAACAGCACGACGACGCGGATTGTATTGCAATGGTGGTGCCAACTATATGCACACGCAGAGACAGATACAGAGACACAGACAGACAAATACACACTTAGACACACAGACACAGATACACATGCACTTACAAAAAAATGGCACAGGAGTGCAGTGAGATATCGTGAGAGAAGACTGGCTGATAGTAGCAGATACTGAACGAGAGAGACACAAAGCTGCTGCTGCTGATGATGATGCAACCTTTAGTCTTCACTACTGGTACTGCTGTGTGTAGCTGACAATTAGCGGTTTACATGATGCCAGGGATCTTAACGAAGCCAGAATACGGTGAAAATCAAAACAGTTAAATGAAGAGGATGAGAAACTGAAAAAAATCGAGAATTAGACCGAAACCAGCAACTACGAGAACCAGAATGAAAAAAGTGAAGCAGTAAAGTTTAACTTGTACTATATTCGATACCACAGTTGGCATGAACTGATTCCAGGACTTTGACAAAACCTAAATATTTTCCAAAACTTTCCAAGACCTGGAAAATCAGGAAAAAATCCAAGATTTTCCATCCAAGATTTTCCAGGAGGCACAGGAACTTTTGCAATCAACTATTATGAGTCAGGACAAGACAAACACTGGGACTGAGAGTGCAGACCTGAGTGACTAGAATGATGCGATGTAGCTGATGCAACAGATCGAGTATCGGATCATTGATCTGCCGCATTTTGTTGGGTGAAATTGACAACATCGCTGGACTGCTGCTGCCGCCTGCATGCAAACACATCCATTCGTGCAACACTCTCTAGTTTGTGTTTGTGGATCAATGCACGTGACCACAAGTTCATGCCATGCTTCTCACACTGCACGGGCATTTGTTTCACTACTTATGGATTACCAACCAGCTCATGTCTTAGAAGGTAACGACCGGCAATTAGTTAAGTGACACAGACTTAGCTCAACTCCACTAGCCAGCCTTTAGGTTCACAAAAATGTCCGGTTACTTACTCACTTCATCATTTCAGAGCTACGGAGTGTCACTCTCTGTAAGAGACCACACACGGGTGAACATACTCCACCTTAACCCCAGCGAGTTAGGCTGGTAGTCAATCTAACTACTGTGGACGGATGGAAGGCTGAGTTGACCTTGGTGGCTGATTATCTGCTGTGATGGCTTACCTGCCTGCAGACATTCACTCATCCAAGTAGTTTACAACTGTTTGATAGCAACCTGACCGGGAGTTGAATCCACGACCTTTGTCGTAAGTCCAGCGTTCCAACCGTTTGACAGTAACAAGCCACCTTAGCATTTAAGACTACGACCAGAACACACACCAGCAGCAGTAGGAACAAACTGTCGTGAAGATCTTGGTGCTGTTGCACTGATCGCTCGACGAACCAAGGCAACATTATCACTCCTCGATGCGCACAATGCTGCCGCTGATGATGTCGCATTGAGAGACGCAGTCAGTGACTTGGGATGAGTGGTCGTCGATGAAAACAGTTCTCCGTTGTAGTTGTTAGTGTTGTTGCACACTGTATTAGTACAACCAGCAGTTGCTGGTGTAGTCGCTGTTGGATTTGCAGTAGTAACGGTGGCGCTATAGCACAGTGCTGATGACGATGATGACGACAATGATGACGATGGTGACTGCGGAGTATAACAGATGCACGGAGACATGCTAGATGCTGAGCAGGTCCAACTTCGACTACCACCACCAGCAGCAGCAGCAGCAGCTAAATACACAACAATGACAACTACACTACAACAATAAAATACTAAACCTTAAGGGTTAAAGGTTGACGTGACGAGGAAGGGGAGGAGAGGTTATTTTTTCCCTAAAATTGTGTGACGTCATTTATGGACAACCCCTTGCTGTCCCCCAATCTTTTTAGCCCAGGACACTGGTGACAAAAACAACAGTTTGGCTGCAAATAACTGATGTAACAATCAAAAACTAACTGATTAATTAGCTGCTACTGGTCAACTTTTTAGCGACTGATAAAGGCAGCATATGACAAGTATCTTTAATTAACTTTTGCCATCACGAATAAGTCAGTAACTCTGAAAAATACATAAGATATTTTGTAACACTTTAAAATGTCATAATTTTATTTTAGCAGTTTAAAGTTTGTAGAAAAAAACGCTGCAGAAATTTAAAAAAAAAACGTTCATAAAACTTGCTGCTGCTGCTGCTCCTGCTACAACTATGAAGTACTTACAGGCCACGTCAAGAGTTAGCTGACAGAAGCCAGTCGTAGCTGCTGCTGCTAGTGATGATGATGAAGCTGACTGTGAAACTGTGCAATGGTCGGTGGTGTCAGTGACTGCTGTACAAGGCTGAGTCGGATGATGTTGTTGTTTCATCCTACTGTCGCTGCTGCTGGCGCGTAGTGCTCTGTGTAGGGACACTGCTGACCAGCTGCCGCTGTTGAGAGGAGGAGGCTGGGGAACCAGACCAGAGCTGATTGCTGCTGCTGCTGCTGATGTTGGTGTGAAGTTACTGTTGACTGGACAGCACTGCACGCCAGCATCTGTCATCATGCATATGCACACACTCACCGTCACTTACCTGCTCACAGCTCACTTACAAGAATAGTAAGTTACTCTTGGTAAACTACTCATGTCATCTGTTCCACCAGTAATGTAACTGAGTCCATTTCCGAGTCACAATGGTTCAAGTCAGAGTCCAAATCCTGCGAAACAAGAACTCAAGTCCAACTTGAGTGCATTTCCGGACTCGAGTACTACATCACCGACCTCCCTCCAGCCAACAAAAATAAATATGAATTTCTCGAGCGTATTGACGAACGGCAGCATTTATGAAGACTGCAGTGATGATGATGATGCACTGATTAAACTGTAAAACGAACAAGTGACCACAGAGTTTGCTTCAGTTTTGTGATCTCATCTATCAGTGACTAAAGTTCATTCAACTGGCGTAGCTGCGCTCTGGCTAATATTTGCTTTGCAGCTGATATTTCATCTTATCTGCTTCAGCTGGTACTCAATTTCTGCCATCAGCTAGCAGTTGCAGAATGAGCAAGTTATTATACGTACATTCACTGCTGCTGCTGCTGCTGCTGGCATTCAGGACATCTGCTCTAGCATCAGTAGCTGTAGTGGTTCCAATAACGCCATCACTGCTCATCATCTGCAACTGCATCACATACATTGCTTGTTTAATGCCTGCTGATTACTTAAAATGAAATGCTCAAAATACTCTAAATAACTTACCACAAAACCACTCGCAGACAAGCAGCTTGTATGTAACTAATGTTAAGGTTGTTGACAGAAGAGGGGAAAGTGGCAACTGAATGCTGTGGTAACTAAATGCTGATGACAAACCTTCATAGCAGCAGCATCATTGGCAAATAATGGCGGCAAAAATGCATCAGTAGCGGTAGCAACGTCATTAGGAAATGGTTCGACAGCAACAGCAGCAGCAACTGTCGTATGAGATGATCGGTCAGATGCAGCATCAGCAGCAGAACTTGCACTAGTGGCACTCTGAGTCGTAGTCTCACAGACATGTCTATACACATTCACAGACAGTATAAGTAAGTAAGTAAGTAAGTAAGTAAATGATTTATAAAGCGCCAAAGTCTCAGAAAGAATCAGGGCGCATAGCATGATGGACGCTAGGTGGCAGAAAAGGCTGACTGAAAGTAGTGGGTCTTTTAGTGACATCTGAATGTAGCCAAAGTTTGACATTGACGAATTTGAGGAGTCAAGGAGTTCCAAATTCTCGGAGCAGAGACACGAAAGGAACGAGAAACAAAGGATAAGTTATGCCGTGGAATTGCAAGTAACTGACTGGTAATAACCGGTATAATAATGGTAATAACTGGTATAACTTAAAACACACATTTAAAGCATTTTTACAGACAAAGATTTGTCGGCCGACAAATTAATTTAAACTGACATGTCGAGCGACAAATCCGTGTGTGTATGTGTGTGAACAAAGCTTAAGACAGCTACTGCAGCTGGTGTAGCTATAGTCAATGTCAGTCTCAACACCACATACTGTGCCCTGTTTCGTAAAACTGTGGGGCCCTCACATAAGTTATGTTCAAGAAACAAATACACCTGTACATAAAAAGTAAGTAATGTCATAAAGTTCAAATTTCACAACACATATAAAAAACTCCTTCTTGTGGGAACCCCAAGAAAGGTATCTGTTTGGCCGATCATGCTAAACATGTCTAAAACTGCCTCTGATAGCAGCAGACAGTCAGTCGGTCAGTCAGACGGTTAGTTGACAGCATCATATGTTCGATAGTGTGTATTCTCGTTGTTCCTTTCTTCGGCCAACTCTGTCTATCCGTCTGCCCATCTGTCTGCCAGTTTCTGTGTATCTGTGTGTCTGTGTCTGGTGCTTGCCTGTGACGCTGTCTCTCTCTGTCGAGTTTCTTCTCCAGCTGTAGGTTGAGTCTAAGCTGAGAGTCCAGCTGAGTTAGTAGGATGCTGGAGATGTGAGCGGACACGCCCACGATGTCCGGCCTGCGCTCTTCAGCCACCGTCAGACACCTGTACACACGTGAATCATACAATCATACACAAAGACACACATCCAGACAAGTTCAAGCTCTGGACTGTAATGCTAATGCTAACCCTGTATGACAAGTGACATAAAACGAAGTACCTACAGACAAACCCTGCAGTGTTTAATTTGTAGAAAAAAAGGAAGTGGCAGTATTGTGATTCGAGGTGTCAAAGGCACCCTGATCAACACGAAGATGTGGAGGACCTTAACATCAAAGTGGAGGACTGAAACTAGGGTGGGGGTTAGCATGTCGCATCCCCTTTTCGCAGTTTAAACACCAGTATTTAAAAGCTAATGCAATATGTCTGTTCTGACCTGTCGATGGTGGAACTGATGAGTGGTGAATAATCTTCATCGGTTACTGGCTCATAGTCTGCACTCACTATCTGCATAAACCAGCAGTATATACATAACAAACTACGCATCAGATCATATCACTCATATAAGTCTGTCTCACCACTCTCACGTGAAAAGTGCTATAGCAAGAACTGGACTTTACCTTTATGCAGCTTTGCAAGCAAGCTACATGCATAATGATTACAATGACTGTCTCTCCGTCTTTCACACTCACACACTGCAATCCTGAGACTGACATCTCAATCCCGGGATCTGGGATTGAGAAATTTGTAATCCCCAAGATCCCGTTTTGAGATTAGGTTACAGATTAGTCTTTATTTTAGTATCCCTTGTAGACTTGTTTTATGCACAGGATGTAGTAGACTCCTACAGAAGGTAGGGGTCTACTACATCCTATGCATATATCCAAACTGCAGAAAGTGACTGTGTCTTTCAAAATGCAACTTAAAGTGCACAAAAAAGTGAAACAATGCCATGCATGAAATATTTTATTCACTAGATGGCGAGAATACTGTTATTTGTATCTTTAAGCCTGAAAAAGTACTACTGGTACTTTAGCGAATTTTCTGTAATCCTGAAATTCTGGGATTGGCTAAAATGACCAAGATCCTGCGACATCGAGATTCTAGATCCCAGGATTGCAAACACTACTCACACACAGCCAGAGTGCAAATGCTGCAGAAGTACTGTAAGCTTCCGATGCAGCTGTGACATCACTTCAACATTTAAATACTGTAATCTGTCTACAAGACTGGGTCAAACATGCTCAAACACTGAAAAATTCACTAAACAAGAGAATGCATTTTCTTTGGCAATTACCACATTTACCACTATAGCTTCGTAATCAAAATTTAGCCTACAATACCAATCGTTAATATCTGTAAAGTTAACTATGAAAAATTCCAATCGTTACCAGAACAAAAGTCTAACAGACAGACAAAGGGCGGACCTTGGTGGCAAGTGTAAGCATGTTACTGCTGGCAAATGGCGGGTTGAGGGTAGACATTTGATAGAGCAGACAACCCAGCGACCAGATGTCAGCCTTCTCACCGTAAGGTGTGTTCTGTATTATCTCAGGACTACGCAAGCACAGACAGACAAACACAGTCGGCATTGGGCTTTTACATACTATACAAATAGTGACTGGTGTCAAAGTCATCGTTATGAAATTTTCCCCTGAAGTTTGTAAAATATTGCCCGAAGTCAAAGATCGAGGGCAATACTTTACAAACTGAGGGGAAAAAATTTTCAATAATGATCGACGATGCCAGTTGCTATTTGTTTTGTTATACCTCAACGGAAAATAAGTGTATTTTAATACGGTCCGTTTAAATAAAAGTAAACAAACAACATGGTCGTTTTCCTAATAACGTATGATGTACGGTTTAGCCACAGCACTACAAAGTTCTGTTTAGCCACAATACATGAATTCGGCGTCGGCATGGTCATAGCCGTTTCGAATATTAATGACGTGTGATTGGCGTGGGGTGATGACGACGCCAATCACATAATGCCCTCCGGGAGGGCACTATGTCACGTCACGTCAACAGTGCCTTCATGGATGGCAATATTTCACTGTGTTGTTGCTATAGAGGTGACTATAGCGATTTGTGAACGTCACATGATGCAATTTGACCAATCGCGTGCAGGTATTTTGTGTTGGGGTATAACAACACAAAGTATTGTATGTACAATCAGCTGGTCACTGCGTGACTGTCAGTAATGACAAGTCCAAAGTAATCCGATAAAAGACAAAATCGCCACTGCCAGTACACATAATTTTTTGCTTTTATTTACTAAGTAGCAAAAAAAATGGCAGGGTGTTTGACATACAAAATCTCTCCTTCCCGATCTGCTGCTGACGTCATTATTATTATGATGATATGCTGCTGCACACTGAAACAACAACTAGAAAAAAGGAGGAAACACATCATCTCCTCTGTTCACTACATTCACTTGGCAAAAATAATTACCGGGAAAAAGGAAGGGCAGAGAAACACTTGAGCCTGATTCTAATTTCAGATTTGGGGGTATAAAAGCTCCTGTGATTGGTACACTCCTGTGAGCTTATTAATGCAGAGTATGTATGAGTACAGTAAGTAGAGTACCATGAGCAGAGGATTGTTCCAACGACAGAGTTCATGCGACTGCAATCAGCACGCTTCTGCTTGGCCAAACCAAAGTCAGCTAGAGGCACAAACAGACAAAGACACAGACATCTAGACATACATTCACAGAAAGACAATAGTGCAAACACAGTGTTGCATGTCTAGATGGTATGATAAATGATATGCACTCGAAAACTGACAGGAAGGCTGCCAGTTTAATCTAACACATAAAAATTAGAAGAACCAAAATGGTTCATACAAAACTAAAATAAAAGAAATAAGCAAGTACTTTTTTGTAAAAAAAAACAAAAACCTATTATCAAAAGGTTATGATGAAAATAGAAGACTGGAGTCAAAAAACTAAAAAAATATTGAGAACTAAATCTTTGGTAAAAACTAAAACAAAAAAACAGCAAGCAATACACAATACTAATTACAACATACAGCTAGTTGGTGATACAGTGAATACAGCAGTAAATACTGACTGACAGTGACTTTGTCATTTTCATCAAGCATAACATTGTTAGGAGTCAAGTCACGATGTATGATGCCTTTGTCCTTGTGCAAATAGCGCAGAGCAAGAACAATCTAAAGCACAGTACAGGACAGCACAGGTACACAGTAGTCACGATTTGATTTTTTCATAAGATACGTAGAGACACCCTTCTTGTAGAGGCCCACGAGCAACTGCCCAACTTGCTCATTTCTTAATCCAGTTCAGCTCGGTTTACAAAATTTCTCTTTCCCAATTCTTCTAAAAGGTGATCATGGCAATCTGCAGTTAACCAAATGTGTTCAGAAGCAGGCAGCACTCGGAAACCAATCAAAACTATGCAAGACACACTGTGCACTGCAAACGACCTCTGTTCCAGTGCTCGAATTCTTTGGAGCTGTAGGGGGATAGTCAAGGGCAGTAGGTGGTCGAATCGAGACACCAAGGAGATGTGGTGTGCAGAGGGGACGCTTTTTGATCCTATTATAGATGGGCTGTGCCCCTCTCCCCTAAAAGTTTAGATTTATGACATTAAAAGATGAATTTTTGTTGACTTTTAAGTGCTAAATTATACAAAAAAATTCTTTATAACCAAACGTTGCCTAAATGCACATAAGCCTACTACATACAGCTAATTCATTACGAGTAGAATGGGGTGAAGTGACCCCTGATAAATCTACTGGTCAGAGCTAGGAAAGTCACTCCAATGAGGACTTTCAACCCCCCTCCCTCTCCCGCTCTCTAAACATCCCCAGCAATTCGAGTACTGCTCTGTCCTGAGACTGATAGTGATGTCCAACCTGCAAGAAAATGTTCCAGATTCTTGACTCAGAAAACTTCTGCTGTTTTTCTTTGAGTGAAGAGAAATGTTCGGCAAGTGTGGCACCTTCGATGAGCTCCATTACAATGTACAACTTGTCCTCTACACAAGGACCACCCACAAATACAGGGTGGTCCAAAAAAAACGGATACCCAGTTTATTTTTGGGATAACTTCGGTAATTCAGCACCGATTTTAACCATTCTTTCACTGTTACAAGCAGAAATTTATGGTGCATAAACGTGAAGTTCTTCCACCCACCGTACTTTTATTGTGTGACCACATTACCTAGCAAAACAAACACTGTCAAAGCTACAGTGGTCTCGGAGAACAGGCAACACATAAAGATATCAATTTCGTAGCATAAAATAGTTAAGCTTACTT
>Ga0209367_1013539_pt1 | contig 10477 bp, 5 predicted proteins | sample WorMetLIZISLAND2_FD_187412 | JGI IMG/M metagenome (GOLD analysis project Ga0209367, IMG submission 187412) | Marine gutless worms symbiont microbial communities from Max Planck institute for Marine Microbiology, Germany - Olavius geniculatus... ...
ATTCAGTAGTTTGGTCTCCCTATAAAATTGGTGATGTCTCCAGTATTGAAAAAGTCCAGAGGTCATTTACCAAGCGCCTTCCTAACCTAAATAATTTAACTTATCGTGAACGACTTGTTGTAACTAATCTTGATTCTCTCGAACTAAGACGACTTCGTGTTGATCTCATAATGTGCTATAAAATAGTCTTTGGATTAATTAATGTGGACTTCTGTGCGTTTTTTCGTTTTGCACCCTCTTGCAATACTCGTGGCCATGGTTATAAATTGTTTGCTGAGCAGTCTACCCATAATGTACGCTATCATTCTTTTGCTAAGCGTGTTGTTGGCCCCTGGAATAAACTCCCGGCCCGTGTTGATTTTTCCTCTGTCGTTAGGTTCAAGGCTTTTCTTAATCGTACTGATTTGTCTAATTTTCTGTTATATTGTGTTGATTAGTGTAGATGTTAGTGTTCCTTCTGAAGCCTTTCTATTCTTGGCTGGCATTTTGTTGTTTTTATTTGTGTTGCTGGTGTTGTCAATGTCAGTGCTGAAATAAATAAAATAAAAATAAAAATAACCTGTTCGTTAACCCGTCATTTTTTCCGTTATTTAGCGGCTCTTCTCGCAGCGTTCAAAATTTATGTGATAAATACCGTTAACTGTAAAAATTATGCATAAAGTGCGTACAAACGACAAAGGCACAAGTGGAAATCGCGATTGTCTCTTGATGAGATAATAATCGTCTCTTTGAAACTGCAGTAACAGTATACGGTCAAAACAGTGAACGGATATCAAGTGGCTGCCGTATATATACTTTTCCGTCGGAGAAAAGCGATATGTAGCGTCTTTATGTTGTCAAGAAACGGACCATTACGGCACCGTCATGCATGCAATGATCACGTGCGAGGTCTGGTCTTGTATACAACTTTCGTTGATCTTGGTCGACTGTCATCGGCATAACTTGGCCCGTAGTCTGCACTGCAGAGCGGTTCTTTCAGTTTCTTTCCGTTACGCCCTGAGGGCTTGATTCCTCTGCAGTGCACAGCGGCCACCACGACTCTGAGCGGAATTGCTCAGAAAGCCTCGGATCGTGTGTCGTCTGTGTAAGAGATATACACTGTCTATCTATTTCTGCCAATGCATTTGATAGGCCGGGCGCCGCTATTTCTCCATCAATGCCAATGCATTGTTCAATGCGTCGTTCACTGTGTGCCGTATTGTGTACGCCCTATACCGCGGTTTTCCCATATTTCATCTGGTTTTGCGGACCCTGATATAGAATTCGCTAAATTTCCGGTGTTATTCGATGACCCGTTATTTTCAGTCATCGCTACCAGTGAAAGGTGCTCTCAAGTTTGTGTTACAAGTATTTGGACAAGAAGCCCAGCTATCTCTAAGATAGCCGACCATAATGGTTGTCAGCGACCTTCAACGTCATCCAAGATCCATGATTCTCATTTCATTTGAAAGCCAATATGCGACTGATCAATAGCAACCTAGGCCCTATCTCGCACCGTTTAGCCACAGTACATCCGTGACAGACAGACGGACAGACGGACGGACGACAACCATGAGAACAGCTCGACCGTTACTAAAGCACGGTCGGCTAAAAACTGTCAGCCCAATGCCGACATTGTGCGGCTATCCGCCTGACTTTTGAGCGGTTGACTTCTTACTTCTGCTCCAAGGAACGTTCGCGCCAATTTTTATTTTCCTTTTCCTTTTCGAGTTAGGATCCTGAACCCGACAGGCAAACGGACAGCATAGACGGACACTTGACAATAATATTGATCTCGTGCGTGAATCATTTCGCGTCCATCTCCAAACCTCGGGTTAGAAAAAAGTTGTGATTAGTTTCGACGCCCATAACTCGGTGATAAGACCTCGAGATAGTGGACGTGATGTCAGTCTGACGAAGTGCCGACCACTTACATACACAAGGCGTTGCGCGGGCTCGATCTTTGCATCAGTTATGGCGCAGCCAGAAATGTCAATTGGGGGAGGCCTCATCTCTCTTCTCTTTCCCCCCTTTTCCCTTTCCGTAACATACATTCCCTCTTCGTCCCCTCATTACTACTTCCCTCACTTTCTCTTTCTTTTCCTCTTCCTTATACCCCGTTTACACGATTGAGCAAACATCCAGCAGACATCAAGCAAACGTCGAGCAAACATCGAACTGGCTCGTTCAGCTAACATATAGCCAGCTCGTCGAGCCAGCTTGATCGTGTAAACGGGGTATTACCCTCTCTCCTTTTAGAAGTATAGGACCCCAAAATCCAGCTAGGAGGTCTTGGGGAGCGCTGTAAGCTTTCTTAGGGTGACCTGTGGCGGAGCTTTTGCCAAAATCGAATTTGATGCATTACAGTTTCAAAATATGAGATTTAGTGGCAACAATTTTAATAAATTTCTTAAGAATAAACTGACCAATTGGCATATTCAGTGCAGTTTAAGCCTATGTTTATGTCTTGTCAGGAGAAATGGGGAGGGGGAGCTGGGCCCCCTTATCGACGCCGCTGGTCTGCATGGTGGTTACTGGTTACTGTCACTATTCAACAACGATGTGCCGCCATCAGTCACGTCACTGCCTGCATAGCTCTGTTCGTCTGCTGCCTATACTGAACCCGTGAACCCATGGCGGTGCAGAATGGGGCCAAGGGCCAGGGGTTCCCCTGCAGTGCTTGCTCTCCGTTTGGCCCGATTTGCGTTTGCGCAGCGAACTCAGCAAGAAGAAAAGTGCCCCGACAAACGTTTCGACTATCTCATGTCCTGCCAGAAAGCTGTCACCACCGTACCGACTTTTGTGCTCAGCGGTGCAGTGTGTAACGATTTTGCTCTTTCCCTTCACAATCTTTTTGTGGTCCTTGCTTTGCCATTACACAGGTTGTTTTTCCGCTCGTTTAGAGTTCCTTGCGTGCAAGATGTGTTTTTCTTTGAGCACATGTGAGCACTTTGAACACCACCTTTACTTCTGCACTGATTTGTAAATCCTGTACAATGGGTGTAGGTGCTTTATATGTGCAGAGCCAAGTCAAAGAACGGTGGCCGAGCGTTGCGAGACAAGCTTGACAAGATCGGTGTAACTCTGCCGGCAGGTCGACGCAAGGCCGCAACCATCACTCTCTTTACATCTCTAGTCGAAGGTAACTAACTATACTATCACCTTCACACATAAACACGCTCGCATTAGTAGAGGATTTGGGGCATGCACGGCTGAAAATCTAGAGCAATTAATAATAATAATAATAAGCAATTAATAAAAGCATTGGGCCTGGCTATCGGATAAGAAAAATAAAGCTTCTATGGCGATTAAAACTTTCATAGCAAACTTTAAAAATGTAAAAATTAATTGACGATTTCTTCTTTTTTCTAATTGTTAGTCTTGTGGCATTTTATTTTCCGGTTTAAGTCCTCCCTTCTTATTTGTTCCTCTTAATACAGCAAGGGGATCTACAGGGGAACGCTCTATGCTCCGTCAATAGGCCTAACGGGTCATCCAAACGTATTTTAGCGTTTTTTTTACTTTCTCCACAAATGCTGTATACTGCATGTATAGTGACGTGTAAAGCCCAAATTTTATTACGCCAACTTTGTGACAAAATCCGTGACTTTGTTGCGGAAATTGTCGCGCACACAGTCCGCGGACTTTGTCGCAAACATCTCGACATGTCGAGATGGTTTGTCTCCGCAACTGTGAAGATCTGCGTAATGGAATTTGGGCTTAAGTTGGGTTCAGCTGTGACGCACACGCACCGACTGAGTCTGTCGTTGGTTCCACGTCGGCTGAGGTCAGATCCAGCCACAGCTGCTCAGCATGCGACACACAGCGGCGTCCAGGCCTGGAGCAGCCAAGTATCTGGGCGTCTGGTCCCTTGCCGAGCTTGTTAGCAGGTCGATGAGAGGTCCTGTCAAACGGTCGAGCTGAAACGATTTACCCGCCGTATACGCACTTTCTCTCTGCCGCTGGACCCCACCTTAACCCTTCATAGCTTTCTTGAACCCTTCGTAACTTTTCACTTAACTCCGACAGGCTGTGGATTAGCTGGAAAGCTTGCCACGTAGCAAGTTGTATAGCAAATTCCTCCAAAATCTACAGCAAAGTTACGACATAAAGTCATAAATAAGTCAGTAAGTAAGTAAGATTTTTATTCTAGATTACACCACATGTAAATATACTACACATTCATACAGTCTGAAATACAAGACTGTTTGACGATTTGTTATCGAGCTTTGGCAGCAATACAGTTACTATGCGAACAAATAATAATGTTACATCGCATTTTACTGATGGCAAGTTAAAAGTAAGCAATCTGGTGTCCGGCGAATCTGTCCAAACGGAGTTAAAGATCGGAGATGTACAAATACATTGCATACATGTATTTTCCTGTTTATTCTTCCTGTCGGTTAACCAAGTCGTGTGTGAATTTGCCGCTGGTGTGAAAGGGTTAAGCCGGTGACACAGCGATCTTGGGGCGCGGTGTGTCGTTACTTGCGATGACAAATGCGAACCAACTTTGCGTGCGACGTGCGAGCTATAGCACCGAGCTACATAGCCACCATGCAAGCGAGCAAAAAGACGCGCTCTCTCTTTCTCCGCGACGGATCGTTATGCATTTTGATTGACACCCAGCAGGCTCCGATTACCAGCACAGGCGTCGTCGGTCGGCAGTGCGTCTAACATATCACAAACAGTTTTTCGCCGACTCGACTGCGCACGAAGGCAGCCAATGGACACCAGACAGCTACCGAGTTCACATTTTATGGCAGCAGCCGTTTAAAAGGCCGAAAGTCCAATAAACAGCTAAACTTACTCCCTAGTGTTTGGGTTAGGACTAGGATCAGAGGTTTAAGTTTTGAGTTCTTCAAGACACCGATGTCAGCTTTTTAAACTTTCGGCTTTTTGAGAGTGATCCCATCTTAAGTTCATACATGCACCTTTGGCTCTTGTAAGCTTACACTTATTACGGATTGTAGAATAAATGCAAGAGAGACGTGCTGAAATATATCCACCAATGTCTTGCACCGTGACAAGCGTATATAATACAGATTATTTTATTTCTGGTGTTTTCACTGATCACATCTGCAGTGCGTCTCTTGTTTTCTTCTGCAGTGATGACCAGTTCCGCAGGTTTTATAAACATCCGTCCAGAACTTGTTTAACTAGAAAGCAGTCAGAGCCCGCAGACCTCCGCCAAGGCCATGTTGTTCGCCAGGTGGCAGCACCATATTCGGTCTGGCAGCGGTTTCCCTTATGCCCCATTGAAAGGAATGTTAACGAAAATTTCAGAATGATCCAGAATCCAGGATTCCTTCCGGATCACCCCCAAAATTGAACCACTGGTAGTTTTTGCCATTCCCGACGTTCCCAGAAAATTTCAGAAAGGTTCGTCCATAACTTTTTGAGTTATCTTGCTGACACACAGACAGACAGACAAACAAACGAACAAAGTCTGGCAAAAACATAACCTCCTTGGCGGAGGTAATAGTTCTCTTAACAGACTAACAAACCGACCAACCAACCAGCCAACAAAATTAAAATTTGTAGCATTTTAACACTGTATAAATCTAATAATATCAATAATGTCGTCGTTCGATAGAATCAATTAAATTCAAACTCGCTCCATCGACATCCACCATCAGATCTGGACGGTTAGAGTTTAGTGATGCGTGTGTGTATGTTTTCTGAATCGTTTAAATCAAATCATCGACGTGCGTAGTGAATTTTGTTCAGCCGGTCGTCATTTGTCAAACCGCAGATTGTATCTTGATATAATTACGTAGCCGCGAATGGCATCACCCGGCCGCGGTGCATCATAGGCCCGCCCGGGCCGCGAGTGAGCTTATCGAGGCGTGTATCTGTAGATTTTCAGAGTCTAAACTCTGACATCGCCGTCGGCGGCCCATATGTGCATCCGATCTGGGCGCGGTCGAGCGTGAAAACGACGCCGTGACGGCAGAGCCGCTTGCCGGTGCGTGACGCCGTGATCCCGAACGAACGACTGTGGGACGATTCGTGTAGTCACTGTGGTGTCTGCATAGCATGTATTAGGACGATTCGTGCACTGGGCACAGGGAGAGTGAATGCCACGAGTGTTGTTTTATTTACGGTTAATTTTTGCAGCCAACAGATGATCAGAAGTGCTAAGTATACCACGTCGCCTGCATGCAGACAGCGTCAGAACTTACTGGCGACTTATACACCGTGGTTTATAAAAACGTGCCAATTTTATTTTTTGAATAGCTTCGTGAAACATTGGCCGATTTTAATATTTTTGGCACACGACAGCAAGAAAGAACCTGACGCAAAAGACTAGTTTTTACCACTTCACTGTAATACTGTCACACCTTGTGAAATGCAAAAGTTGTAGTTTGGCCATTTACAACAATGAATTCATACTAGATGGCATACGCGTCGGCTCACAAATGATTAACTAAAAAGCGACAAACACGATTGGCAACTATTGTATCTCAAAAAGTCACACGTGTTACATCACATCCCTCTTAATCACAGCATGTGCTCAAAATGTCCTCCTCCAGTGCGAATGCAAGTGGCAAATATTGACACCACTGGCAAACAGCAGGCTCAACAACCTACATTTCACAAGGCAGTGTAGCAACAGTATTAAAGTGAGGTTGCCAAAAATATAGTCAATTGCATACAGTTTTTTCCTGATGTTGCACGCCAAAAATGATTAAATTCGGCCAATGCTGCACGGAGCTATTCAAAAAATAAAAGTGGCACGTTTTTATAGGCCAATGTGTTTATGACGAGAACCGCCAAATCATATACGGCATATTTTCTGCTTTTTTCTTATCTCGGACAAAACAGCATAGGTAAAAACAGCGCACGAATCGTCTTACTACAACATGAATGGAGGCAGTGGCTTCTATCCCCCTAAATCTGATATCGAAATCGGGCGCAATTAACTCTCCCCTCACTTTCGGACTCAAGGTCCCCCTTTACACTCCTTTTAATATATGGCAAAAGTTAATGGTGTACATAAAAATAGAGGAGAACGTTAATAGAGGAAAGTTTGGTTAAGGATGTAGATTGCCCAGTAAAAGGGGGAAGTTTTGATGTTTACCCTTAACAAAACTTTCTCCTATTTTTCACTGGACGCAAGCTGCGCCCATCAGATAGGCTATAGGGATAGAAGCCACTGAAAGGAGGTGCACGGATCGTCTCAATCCCGGACGAGCCCCCAAATGTGATCCGAGGGACGCCGGTCTTCGTGGCGCCTGTAATGACCCGCGGTTGATTTATTTGCTTGCAACCTGTGGCACTTTCGCCGGCCGGCCGGTCGCCAAAGTCATGGTCCGTCCGTTGCTCTTCTGCGTTACTCAGCGCTCGAGATAATTAAGGTGACGCATGCGCACAGAAGCCTGCAGGCCCGCGCTGTGACTGTGACACTGCGCGTCGTCGCGTCGTGTAAAATAAACAACAGCAGCAGCATGATCGCCCCTGCAGTGTCTTCACATATACGGCCAATTCGACAAGAACTGAATGTAAAGCGACGGGAACGGGTCAAACCTAAATGGCCCTCGCCTGCTCGTCAGAACAGGTGCGATGTATAGGACCTATAGGTCACTGGCTTCTATCCCTGTATAGGCTTACCTGATGGGCTCAGCTTGCGTTCAGTGAAAAATAGGGGGAAAGTTTTGTTAAGGGTGCAGATCAAAACTTTTCCCATTTTCACTGGGCAATTTTTATTCTTAACAAAACTTTCTCCCAGACAGGGAAAGGAGCACAAAAAGAACGGGGTTCTTAAGTTCGAAAGTGGTCGGGGGGGGAGAATTGCGCCCGATTTCGATTGCAAATTTGGGGGATAAAAGCCACTGCTATAGGTGACGGTCCGAACGGCACTCCGCGACTATTGTTTGAGACGCGTTAAATGCTCGTCAGCGGCGCATAAAATTCTTCTAACGATCGCGACTTTTTTTATTATTTTTTTTGCTATTTTTAAACATTAATTTCTGTGCCATCGTCTTCGGGGGCAGCGTATCGTAATCAGACAAACGATTTGATTAACTCAGCACGAAAGCTTATGTTTCTGTATACGAAGTTTTCATGATGTGTTTCACAAGACAACGCTTGGGAGCGATATAGGCCTACCAAAAAAAGACCGAATACTCTATATAATTTCAATATTATTCTGACACTTTTTAGCCTACTGCTCACAACGTAGTTATAGCATAATTTATGTACAGTGCCCCTGCAACGTCGTTGATGTGACAGTGTCACAATAATCTCTTCCTTGTTATTAATATTATTATTAACAATGACTGTGAAGGTAATTTATATTTCAGCGTATTTCATGTGGTTGTTTTGTTTCAAGTTTTTTTGCTGCACGACAGTTTTGTTTTAGTGGACTCTCCAGATTGATGATCATGCAGTCCATTCGCTTGATATGAAAAGTAAAACGTAAAGCTCAGAATATAATTCTAAAGGAGCGAAACCCTCACAAAGCTACGGAGCGTCACTTGTCATATGGGATCACACAGTGTTACCTGCCACCCGACAGAGATGAACGCACCCCGCCTTAACCCCAGCCAGATAGGCTGGTACACGATTTACCTACCCCGGAGGGATGGAAGGCTGAGTTGACCTAGGCGGCTGGTTACATACCGAGATGGTTTACCTGTCCACAGGCAGTCACCCATCGCAGTACTAACCGGGCCTGGCGTACAGTAACTTCGTTGATCGGATCAAACACGTTACCACTACACAGCGCCACCAACCTGCAGCAATTTCTAGCTAATTTCTGAGACACCTTTGTATTTTTCTAAGGGTTAAAATAATAATAACTAGAAAGCAGTCATAGCCCGCATACCTCCGCCAAGGCAATGTTATTCGTCAGGTGGCGTCACCATATTCGCTTTGCCAGCGGTTCCCTTATGCCCCCTTTACCGCAACGGTAACGAAAATTTCAAAGTGCTCCACAATCCAGGATTCCTGCTGGATTACTTCCAAAATTGAATCACTTGTAGTTTATGTCATGTCCGACATTCAGTCAAAATTTCAGATAGATCCGTGCATAACTTTTCGAGTTATCTTGCTGACCCACAGACAGACAGACAGACAAACAAACAGACGAAGTCTGGCAAAAACATTGCCTCCTTGGCGGAGGTAATAATGAAATTATTTGAACTGCGTATGGTGCTGTGATTTGCAGGCGAGGCGGTGCGACTGGCTCGCGACTTCAGTTACCTCTGTGAGACCGAGTTTCCCGCGCGTCAAGCCGCCGAGTTTGTCGTCCGCCAGAACGCCGACACAGTAGACCCTCCGCACCGGAAACAGATGGCGCTAGCTGCAAAGTAAGTAAACCGCGGCCTACATATGAAGCTCTCAGCCGATACTCAACTCACTTCCGTTACACGATGCGACACTTAACATAACGTACATGCGGAGAACGATGAGTTAAAAATCTGCTAAGTGCATGCTAAGCAGCGTGCGTGTTTAGTCAGTGATATCAGTGAGATTAAACATGCAAGCTCTCTGCTTAACGGTCTGTTAGCCGATCCATTTGTTTTACGCAATCCATGGGTTGAATCACCGATGTAGTATTTCTGTTTTTTTTTAAATGATAGCTATACATTAATTTTCACAAAACGACATTAAAAAGTAAAGTGCCACATTTTTATGGCCCACGGTGTAAGACTCGGTGGATGGATACAAGTTTATTGTGCATCGTGCACATTTTTTTGGATTTTTGCTGTACTACTTTCGACATTTTTTTTTAATTAGTCGAACTTTTAGAAATTAGTCTATAATTTAGGCTGGGTCAACCAGTCTCAAAATAATTTTTAGAAACTTTTTGATTAAAACAATTTCTTTCTATTGACGCTTTCGTCCAAACAAAAACGTCAATAGGTTTTACTTCAGCATGTTAGAAAATGAAAAAAGTTTTCAGTTGAAATTTTCGAAAACGATCGATAGCAATTTCTTAATGTTAATCAATGCAAATGGAAGTAGAGTAAGTTGAGCGAACAACATGCACAAAAAACGTTTAGTTAAACGCTGCTGGAGTGAGCCATTCGCTGCTGTTGTCGATGCAAATCATAGGCTTACTTGCAGTGGCGTAGCTAAAAGTAAGTAAGTAAGTAAGTAAAATGTAAATTTATATAGCGCATATTGTTAAAAATATGAAAATATGAATTGGGGACCTCGACCCTTTCCCCTTCTCTTTTCTCTTTTTTTCTTTTTCTTTTACTCTTTTCCTTCTTTTTCCGTCTTTTCATTTAAAAATAGGACCCTTAAAATTCATCTAGGATGGTGTTGGAGAGCGCGGTCAGCTCCCCCAGCGGTATCTGAGGCGGAACGCCAGCCGAAGTCGAATGTGGTGCATCATATCTTTAAAATATGATATCCGGTGGCAATAATTACAATTATTTTCTCGAAAATCAACTGACAAAATTGGCACATTTCCTGCACTTTAAACGTGTGCTTAGGTCTTGCCTGAGTGACTGGTGGGGGGGAGGAGGAAGCTGGGTCTCCTGTG
>Ga0209367_1013540_pt1 | contig 10476 bp, 9 predicted proteins | sample WorMetLIZISLAND2_FD_187412 | JGI IMG/M metagenome (GOLD analysis project Ga0209367, IMG submission 187412) | Marine gutless worms symbiont microbial communities from Max Planck institute for Marine Microbiology, Germany - Olavius geniculatus... ...
GGGGAAAGGGCAGGTGAAATTGGAAGGGGAAGGAAGATGGAGAAGAGGAAAGGGGAAGTGGAAGAAGAAGGGAAAGGGAAAGGGAAGGTGGAAGGAAGATAGCTTAAGAAAAGTTGGACGCACGGACGGACGTACGGACGCTCAGGTGATTTTAAACTCTGTCCAATGCTATTGCATTGCATTGGACAGACAATGAAACTTCAGATAGTCATAAGAAAGTCACTATCACGCCAGGAGATGAGAAATAGTTGATCATCATTCATAGACCATGTGTGGTGTGGTATAGCCTTACTGTGTTGTATTTAGTGTTATGAATGCATACAGCACTTGTGTAAATGAGCATTAGGTGCATTGTTGCTATCTGATACTTTATTGACGTGGTCCTCAACTCACAAATTCTGGCTGGCATTTTGTCTTATAATTGTCAGTGAAATTTAGTTGGGTTGCAGTGGTGTTTAGGAGAGTTTCAGCAGTGTTGTGGTATTATTCTAGCTGGTAGCAATGTTTTATTCATGCTGCACAGCTCTCTACTATCCACGGTGCATATTCGGACTCGGGACTGTTCGGGGTTCAGGCTGTTTCCACGCCCCAAAACATCGGAAAAGTAAGTTCCATGATTTCTATCATGATCGTTTTGCCTTTTTTGCTTTCATCACTGGTTTTGGTCTGTTATTTTCTCTTGAGATGCTTTAGTTTTACTGAGTTTGCAGTGTTCTGTGACCAGCGAAGTAATCTATATTTACCTTTGATGAATTGATTTAATTTGTTTGTTGCTGACTAAAGCTGATTGTAGTTTTGTTTTTGTTTTTGGGGGTTTTTGTTGGATGCAACTCATCATGTATTTTTCTGCAGTGGTTAAGTATAAATACAGAGGTGGGGAATGTTAGTTTTGGCTTGGGCCCCCTGTTGGTGGTTTTGGGCCCCTTGATGCATTTTTTGGAAACTTGAGGTGGGGGAATGCTTTGGACTAAAAACAAGAGGTGGGGGATCTGCGTTCCCTCACGTCTTCCCATACTTTAACCGTTCTCTTTCTGTCATTCTTTGGTGCTTTCACACTACGGGGCGGTAGGCGTGGTGTAGTGGTAACGCATCTGATCCGATCAGCGAAGTTACTGTACGCCGGGCCCGGTTAATACTGCGATGGGTGACTGCCTGTAGGCAGGTAAACCATCTCGGGATGTAATCAACTACGTAGGTCAACTCAGCCTTCCATCCCTCCGGGGTAGGTAAATCGAGTACCGGCCTATCTGACTGGGGTTGAGGCGGGGCGCGTTCACCTGTCGGGTGGCAGGTAACACTGTGTGATCCCGTATGACAAGTGACGCTCCGTAGGTCTGAGATGGGTTCACTCATTAGGAGCTATATGCGACCTTTAACCTTTAACCTTTACTGGTTGGACAATGGGTATGCTGTCTGGCCTATAAACTGTTGTTTCCACAACACTTCTGGTCTTGGCTAACTGTGAAAAATGAGCTTGCACAGTTGTTTTTGTTGCCGTTGTGGCTCTTGCTGCTGCTGCTGCTGCCAGCAATGTTGGGGTCAAGAAAGTAGAGGTGGTCGAGCAGGAAGTTGCAATATTTCTCACAGAGAGCTGCAAGTACCCAACGGAGAAGGTTTTTTTATGATGCTCAAAATCTCAAATTTAGCTCCTAAATTTCTCTATAATGGTGGATGTTTAGCCCCAAATGTTGCATTTTTTGAAGAAAATTTTCTAACAAAAGAAATTGTTGTTGGACAAGCTAAAGTTTGGGGCACCGACTCTCCGGTCCCTACTGGGCGCTGCTGCTGCTGCTGCTGCTGATGATGATGATGTATGACTGTGTGACACAGGTCTTGAAGTCAGTGGTGGAGCTAATGAGACAGGTTATCAAGATCGGCATCACCGACGCTGAGCTCAAGCGAGCTAAGTAAGTCTGCTGTTCAATTGTTGAATGTTAACGATCTCAACAATTTTTGGAATTTACCAGTTTTTACGAGTTCTAGAAGTTCTGTTTACTAGGGATGTGCAAAAACTCATTTAAGGAAATTTTACAATTTGAGACAAGTTGTGACTTATTGAAATTTTGAAACGGTTAATCACGAATCTTTGATCTGTGATGAAGAAGGCTACAGTATTTTCTGGAACATTGACAAATCAATGCACAAAGTTTGTAATCTGATAATATTCATAATCCTAATGCCCTCTCTACAACAGAGGGACCAATAGTGCACTGCATGGTAGGACATAATTGGCAGCACCCCTGTTGCCAAATGGCAAAACTTTGTTACTATGCTGTTTTTCTGCATGAAAATTTTCACAGTTAAGCATGAGATAATGCTACATGCTAATTATGCCCCACTGCATACAATGTCCAGATCAGTTACACCTTGAGGGATTTGTGAAAAGCTGGAGCAGAATAAATGTTTCTTATGTGGGGAAGAATCTGGTTCGAGATCTTTGGATCGCAGGCGAAGAAGGCCCGCTTCTGTGATATCTCTGTGATGTGTTGTGCAGACAGCAGTTGAAGATGTCACTCAAGCTGGAGGCTGGTGAAAGTTTGTCTTTGGTTGAGAGCATGGCTGTTGATCTGGCGGTAGCTGGTAAAGTAAACCAACCCTCAGCTATTGATCAGGAAGTGGATGCCATTACTCTCGATGCCATTAATAAGGTCGAGCTCTGCACGTGCTTCTTTTATCATTGTTCTATTGTGGCAGTATTAGCTGTTTTATTAGCCTCAGTGTTTTTTATTGGTATTTATTTTTATTGATAAACATGTCAGTTTCTTTTTTTCTTTCAGTACTGCTAGTAACTTTGTGTATTTCTCTTTTTCTAGGCCTAGTTATGAGGTTACTGTTAGTGCACTTTAGTCCCTTTAGTACTTTTTCATTTATGCTCTGTGCTTCTTTTGTCTTCGTGTTATTGCAGTTATTTATAACGTTAGCACTGTATTAATTTATGTCATACTTACCTACTTATTTTTACTAGCCTCCACGCTTTTAATCATACTATTGAACGTGTCAATTTCAGTTCCTGCCTCCAGTGCTGCTACCAGCCTGCTAGTAACTTTGTACATTGCTGTTTTTCTGGGGCTAGTTAATAGTTATAGAGCTTTCTTTTAGTCTTTTTTATTCGTGCTTTGCATTTCTTTTGAATACTGTTTCCGTGATTGCAACCTGTTGTAGTGTGAAGGGGCTGAACTGAACTGAGCCGACTTAACTTTTGTATTGTATTGTAAATGCTAAGTTCTTTCCAAGTCATAAGGGCCCATAGGGCAACACTAATCTCTGTGTTTTTTAGCCTTAGCCAAACACCAATTTACACTGGCAGACCATGGATTTGGGGCTGGTGCATCGGATGATGTGTCTGTTCCAGCTTTTACAGGTACTCACCACGAGCCTAGAGCTACGGATTGGTTACATAACAAGATATGATGAACGACGTTACTGAGTTTGTGTGCTACTTACTAGTTATGTATACAGTGTATATGTATATTTATTGCATGATTGCTGCGTTGTGTGCTGGGTGCAGGTGGGCAAGAAGATCATCAGTGGAAAGCCATCTCTGGCAGTGATAGGCGACTTAGCAAAGACGCCATATCTAGATGAACTGATTTAAACTTGATCGTCTCTTTTCAGCGCCGGTTTCTGATTTGTAACCCAATCTAACAGTCAGCTGGTTAAGTTAAAACAATGATTAACACATGGTTGAATCATAACTGCCTAGTTTTGGGCCTTTAGCTGCTCTGCGTTGATTGATTGGTTAACTATTTGGAAAATTCGCAATATACTTGTGCAGTTTTTTATACGATTATTGCAAACTTTTTGATACTGATGAAAGATTTTTTCTATACAAAGCAGTCCAGCAGATTTTTACTACAAATCTGTAGTACAAATTCATGCACTCATTCATCAAAACATCCGAAAGTGTTTCTGGCCTCTCTTGGCTAGGCTAGCTTATGTTTACATTGTAGACCTCCAGTGACTCATTTGTTTACACAACTACGAGGTTAGCGTGTGACCTATAGCAGCCATTCTCACAAAGTACTCTAGTCACGGTTACAGGTTATGTGAGAGACTTGTCCAGAAACTCATACAAAGTTAAACTTTCAGTCAAGATTTAATGGCATTTTGGCAGAGAGCATGCTCCTCTCCCTGAATTTTAGCCTGCTGGACAATTTTCTTGTCGAAAAATTTGTTCCTATAATATACAAAATTTGGGGGAATCTAGGGCAGAAGGTTATGATTGTGTAAACAGACGAGTCACTGGCACGGACATCATGAATATTAATGAGCTTGGTTGACCGACCGGTTAGTGCTTAAAAACCAGAAACCACTCTCATTCAGAAGTCACTCTCATTTCTCATTTCTTTACACGTCTGTTTGTGCTGAACATTGAATGACTCGTAGTTAATTATTGTGACTAACAAACGAGCTTGCAGTCTGCAGCTCCTGTTGTTCTCTGTAATAATGATGATGTTGACGTCATATGATCATGAATATGATGTTATGATCATAGTCGTTGTAGGACTGCAGAAATGAAAGGTCGTGACTTCAGAGGCATAGGAATCATTTCTTTTTCATGTTTGACAAAACAGAAACGTACTAATTTTTACCATGGTCACGTCTGTATTGTGCATTAAACCTTAAGATGCATACGGAGCAATGTAACTGAACTGAACTGACATGGTATAGTTTTTGACAAACTGACCAATAGGCAAGCAGCAATGCATTACAGTAGACACCATCTAACGGCGTCGTTGACTACGTGACTATGCGCACGTACGTGTCAACCAGTGACTAATGGGCTTGCAGAGTTTGTCAAAAACCAAACCGTGTCATTTGAGTTTAGTTACATCGCTCGGTGGTCTACGCGTTTTCGCTTACTCTGTTTTGTGCTAGCTAATTTGTCTGGTTAACTGCACCACACATGAATGTGAAGTTTTACGCGTACTTGCCATTAGAAATATAAGTATGTATGCTAAATGTCAGCATAGTCATTGTGGTCTCTGGCTTTACTTTCATGCAAGTTATTTTTCTTTAAGGTTCTAAAAAAACTTTTTGAAAAATATATTCATATTCTTATCTCGCTGCAGTGTCAGATTTTCGTCCCGATCCATGTAAGCTGTGTAACAGTATTTTTAGTCTAGACAACAAATTGTTTTCGTTCTCCACATCATATTGTTGTCTGCTGTGCGTTGTCTGTCTTTTCCTGTAGGCTGCAGTGATTATTGCAACACCTGGCTAATGTTTTGCAACGATCACTCGTTGCTTAGTGATTGATAATTAATGATTTTCTAATAATAAAGTGATTAATTGCATTATTCATTTTTGTATAAATTTTGGTTTAAACACTGGCTAATAAACTATAATAAAAAAGTAGCACGCCAATCTCATATTGATCACTTTCTCAGTTATTATCAGGTCTCAAAATTCGTTCATTGGTGCACTGTGGATAATTTGAATTGTGCAATATATTAAATTACTAATACTTTATGACAAGTGATGTGTTATGATTGCTGTAATTTAGCGCTTGATCGTTTGTCACGTAGGCCTACGGGTTTCTCACTCGAAAAAGAGGCATCAAAAACCAAACCAGAATTGATGTGGAGCTGGAGTAAATGGTTTACCACAATTTTTGAACTCAAAAGGTCAATTATCAAGGTCACCGGCGACAAAGGTCTCCAGAAAATGAGGCGTAGTGGGCCTATCCCACGTCACGCTGGGCGCTCCGATGTAAAAATGGACTTTCAGTTGAAATTTATTTTTTAAACAAGCACGTTATGGTATGCGCATAGCTAAGCGGGCGGCCGCACATGATGTGGGCACTATGGTGACATATTCGTTTGTTTAATGTGCAAACAAGACTGCCCAACCTTCCTCAAGGCTAAATACTGCCCTCGGTTAGCCGCAGTATAATGCACACACAAAAAAACTGTTTTTGATATTCAGTAGGTTTCTTGGGTGCAAAATTTCGTCAACGTCAAAAATTTTCGTGCAACGTCTTATGAGTTAAAAAAACTTAGCCACGATGCTGAAAACAATACTGTCGTTGCTACTGCAGACAGTAATAAACAACGACGTGTCAACGACAGTGAAAAAGACAGACAATGATGAACGTGAAAACCCGGATAAACAATAGTATGTAATAAATAATTCGTTATATACAAGTCAGTCGATCTGTTTTGAAGAGACTGTAGGCCTAGGCCTACATTGTTGTGTGGTTTTTGAGCGGCACCCCTCCCCGCACCTAGTACCACTGACAACGCTAGTACTTTCAACAGTCGCGCTCCAAATTAGAGATGGGTCGAAATCGCATTTTTAAAGTCGGTGCTTTGTGCGTTAGATACCGCTCTGCTGGAGTGGGTAAGCGAGTACGCAGTGCGAGCTTATATCACTCCAAACAGTGCGGTATCGTACTTAGACCACGCTCAGATGGCTTAGACTACACCGTCGTTTGCTTTTCTTTTTATGACGCACGACTGCTGCCGAAATGCGCCCTGATTCTTTCATGCGCCCTGATTCTTTCTGAGACTTTGGCGCTTTATAAATCATTTACTTACTTACTTACTTAAAGTTGTGAAAATAATGCAAGTGCGTGAGCTGAATGTGGCATATACCTGTAAATACACCATAAAAGGGCACCCTTTTTATTTTGGGAATAACTTGGCCAAATGTTGACCAAACTTTACATATTTGGCAGAAATGCGTCTGAGAAAATTTGCAACATATTTATTTCATGCTGTTCATCACGTTTATTTAGTGTAGTCACTTTACCGCAGGAAAACACAGCCAAAGTGCCATTTAATTATGCGAGCACACGTGAGTCTGTTTTTAATCTGTTACGTTAACAGCAGCCATAATATTATTTTCGAAATAATGGCCTGCAGGCTATTGTACTTGTCAAAGTGGCAGTGATTACGATATGTCAAAAATTGACTTAATGCCGATACGATTACCGGTTATATTGTTATCGACGATATATGTCACGACATTTGCGATTTATCGGCGGCCCATCTCTGCAGCCTATGATGGAATTCCCCTTTCATTTCCCTTCACTTTCCCACTAGTTGATGTATTGCTTCCTTTTGCTATTGGCTGGCCGCCAGCGTAACATTAAACGCGCCTAGTAGGCCAAAGGTCAAACTGAACACAGATATATTTCACCCAGAAGAATGTTTTCTAGGCTTTGCCATCGGTTTGCATTTGCATTAGCAGACACCGCGTACAAGAATAGCCTATATGATAATAACTAGTTTGACAGTTGAAAAGCCCTAGCTTTTATGACAGCCAGTCATGCTAGCGATTTTGCCCATAGGGCCTACAATACATTCATTCTGAACTGAATAGCTCCGGCCAGTCAGACAGTCACAGCAGTGCTTTTGTACCGCTTACCGGTCATTCTGGACCTAATGTAGTATGTTTGTATGACTGTTGGACAGCATAAAGCGAATTTTTCTATATAATAAAGTAAGTGCGCACCTATGGTCTTTTAAGTCTTAATGCTACACATAGTAAATATGTTAAAGCAGTATAATCCATGTATAATAAGCATCTGTGTTTATGTTAATTCCTGTAGTAGATTGACTGGTGTTTTCTAGCGAAATTTAAATAATTAAAATGAATATAATATTTCAGTGTATTGCAACACACACACGTACAGAGTAGCCTTCGCCGGTAAAAATAATTAAGCCCTTACGCAACCCTTTCTAAGTTTTGTCGTGTCATCATGCATAACACTGTATCAAACGTCGATCTCTTTTCCAAATAATTTTCTGTCACTGTAAATTTTCACCTGTGTCCCTTTTTGAAGTCATTTGAGGAATGAGATGTCGTATAGATCTAGCAAAAACACTCTTGCTTGCCTGTTATTCCAGTGAAAATCATTTATGATACCAATACCGTAGACCATCACATTATGGTGGCTACAAGCAATACTGTATTGCACAACAGCCCAAGTTTGTAAAGATTTTCTGAGTGTCTGACTGTCGGACACGTAAACCCAATTATATAACAATAGCACGTGTATTGCAAATTGCGGTCAAATCGCTACGGATAGCGGAGCGGTTAGGCTTATGTAGACCTATATATAGACAGCCTACAGACGTCCCATCCAACGGTATCGTTGCTCAAAAATAATGTTTAAAATGACTTAGTAAAGCAGCCTAGTGCCAAGTTGTTTTGACATTTTTGTAATTTTGATTATGACGACGACGACGATATGACATGACGACGATACGATGCGTTTTGTTCTGCTGCACGACTGTTTACAGCGAGTTGGTAGAAATGGTGCGCGTTTATCCTGGTTTTGAGGAATGCTGCATTTCGTGTTGTAAGAGAATGCTTGCTGTGCGCCGTTCAACGTGAATTAAACCAGCAGACGTGGGATATTCTCGTCGTACAGCGATTACTAACTACGATTATTCTGTTTTCATTGGCATTGATGCTGAACGCCCGTTCCCATGGAACCGACTGCAGGCGACCGATGGTGAGTGGATCACTTTTAACTGACTCGTGTCACCTCGACCCAATTCGATCGACCCGTGAGTCGTAGCTATACAGATATGCCTACAGACCCTATACTGTATTATCTAGTTCGCAAATGTCATTATTGTCTGTCCAATGCGATGCATAACATTGCACAAAGTATATAAAATCACCTGAGCGTGCGTGCGTGCGTCCGTCCGTCCAACTTTTGAGGCGCCATATCTCCATAACGGTACCAGATAGACGAATGGTCACAATGGACTACCTATAGGAAATGGCCCACCGCGAGTCGAATGGTCACAAGACCGATGACGTCACGTGACCTCAAAAAGTCAAGGTCATGGGCTCATTATCTCTGAAGCGGCAATTAAACTTTTTTAATTTTTACCACTGGCTATACAGTCCAGAGACGAGTCGACTTCAAATTGGCGTGCTTTGTCTTCTTGACTTCGTTCGGCCAGGCACCTCAGTACCTGACTGACGACATACACCTGGTCTCGGAAGGTCCTCGACGTCGGCTGCATTCGTCTACGGACAGATCGTGTGCTGTTTCACGCACCCATTTAACACGTTTGGCGACAGGAGTTTTGCTGCCGCCGGGCCACTCGTGTGGAACAGTCTACCAGCACTCCTACGCGATGAAGACATCTCGTACAGAACTTTTGGGCGTAAACTGAAAACACTGGTTTTTTACTCCTCGTGCGCTATACGTTCCTAACGTAGCGAAGAGGAGTATATAAAATCAGTGTAATATTGAGGACCGACCGACAACCGACTTCTGTTCCTAAAAAAGCTTTTATTGGAATTAGGGGCTCTACTTTTTCGCCTTCCCTTTGTTCTTCCCTTTTCTCTTCGACATTTCTTTTTCTTCTTCTTTCGTCGTCCTTTCCCTTCCTCCCCTTGACGTAGGACCACTAAAATTTAGTTAGAGGGTCTGGGAGCGTTGTAAGCTACCCCAGCCGAGTCTGAAGTGGAGCCCTAGCCGAAATCGAATTTGGTGCATTATAAAAATATATTCAATCGCTCTATAAGATCTGGTGGCAACAATTGTAATTATTTTCTTGAGAATCGACTTACCAAATTCAGTGCAGTTTTAACGTTGGTTGTCTCGTCTGGACGATTAGAGGGAGGGGGCAAAACGCTGCCCCCCTTGTCTACGCCACTGCTGCTTGACGACCACATAGGCGCTTGTAGGTCTACTCGACTGCCACGTACCGTCAGCGCTCCTAGGCGCAAGACTTTATGACCGGCACCTAAACTTCTATTGTGACGTTACCAGACCTTATGGTTTTTCTTTACTTTAGGTCACGCAACGTAAAGTGAAACTTATTCCTCAGTCCGTATTGTCAGTTATTTACAGGGATGTGCACGAGTCCTTCTGAGACGAGACCGAGACGTTCAAAATTTTGTCCGAGACGAGACCGAAACGAGACGTTTAAAATCCGAGACGAGACCGAGACGAGACGTTGCAGATTCCGAGACGCTGGCCGAGACCTTGAAGCTCCCGAGACTCTCGAAAGTCTCGGGAGCTTCAACATCTCGCCGATACGTTTTCTGTGACGTATGGTGAAAAATATTAACAATGAAAAATTAACAATGAAAAATAAATTATACGGATTAATTAACTCGCACCATGGTAAGCGCTTTCTATTTGTGATATTGTCGGTTTTGCACTTTATTTTGACAATTATTATCACTGAATAATTAACGGCTTGCACCATAAACAGTTGCAACTGCAGTGCCGTAAACATGAGCCATTATGTGTATCGCAATTTGCAAGCAACTGAAATTAGTACACTACAGCTGATTATAGTTTTATACGTCATCTACATTTGGCTGTAGTATTCATTCTGACATCATACACTTTATCTTCATTGCAACTAGGTCATTTTATGACGAAAAAAGACTGACATGAAATAATTCTGCTTTATGATAAATTAGTAGATGAAAGAATAAAAACACTGTAAACGAATATTGTCTAAGCCACAAATGTCATGCTGGTTAGTATCGCTC
>Ga0209367_1013541_pt1 | contig 10476 bp, 7 predicted proteins | sample WorMetLIZISLAND2_FD_187412 | JGI IMG/M metagenome (GOLD analysis project Ga0209367, IMG submission 187412) | Marine gutless worms symbiont microbial communities from Max Planck institute for Marine Microbiology, Germany - Olavius geniculatus... ...
CGTACATGTCGAGATTGAACCGACCAGGTCTGCGACCCAAAAAAAGCCGGAAAAGTCGGCGACCAGACCAGACAAGTCGGCGACCCGACCAGACTTTGTTGGCGACCCGGGTCGCAGACTCGGGTCGCCGACAAAGTCTGGTCGGGTCGCAGTAGTGGGTTTTAGCCTTAATAGAACCAGCCATGTCAAAGCAGCGACGACAGCCAAGTAGGCACAGAAATAACAAGGACAGTACAATCAATCTATCCATCAATCGTCGATCGATCAATCATTTGTTTGTTATAAAACATATTACATGTGACACTGCTATACGGTAGGCTATTGCACTGACAGGAACAACCAGTCTAAAAAGCGCTCACGCACGGTACCGGTAGTCAAAAGTAACAAATATGAGTTCAAACGCAATTTCGACACAAAATTACTAATAATTAACATCTAAAACACGTTATATGAGCATTAATATCAAGAACGCTAACGACAGGCCGATAACACTGCCGATAAAGTACCTGTATTCGGTCCGGGAGGTCCACGAGCACCTTGTGGCCCACGGATACCAGGCACCCCTTGCTCTCCACGCGGCCCAACAGGACCCTATACATTATACAATACATTATATACGTATAAATAAATCAATTAACAGTTCCTCGTAATTTATTGCTACTATTTTGATCAAACGCACTAGCGGACAGTAGGTAACAAAGCAATCCAGAATACATTCAGTTTTTGCATATCTGAAACAACCATGATCTACGAACAAAATCGTAGCCAAACATCATACGGTAAACGTCACGTAGGCCTAAAGAAAAAGATAGACTGTAATACAGAGTGCCTGGAAAAAAGTAACCCCCTAGACATCGTACAATAAAAATGCCTAATCTGAACGAATCTAAATAAAATTTTGTAGATTTAATCCTCAATAAATTGTTGAAGTGAACAGCAAATTTCGTTAAAAATATTATTTCTTAACAAAGTTATTTTCTTCTCGATATTCAGCAAGTAATAATTCTGCTAAAAATAATTTTTTTAACGAAATTTGGCGAACGTTTCAGCATTTTACTGAAAATTAAGTGAACGAAATTTTATTCAACTTCTTTCAGATTTGACATTTTTACTGTAAGATGTCTAGGGGGTTACTTTTTTCGGACACAGTGTAAAGCGGCAAGCAAATATTAGCTACAATGACTTCATTCAGACGTCAGCTTCAGACCGAGACGCAGCGCTAATAACAAACCTTACTTACTTAGTTACTTACTTATACTTAGTAACGACAGTGTCACCAGCGTGTATATTGTGGAGCTGACCTGAGGTCCGGGCGGTCCGCTGCAGTTGACAGGACATTGGGGTAAAGGCGGGGGACCCGGTGGAACGATCAAACCAGCTCGACATTCTGTCTCATTCAGCTCCGCGTAATACGACAGATCTATACTTAGCGCACGTTCACATTCGTCGTTGTTCAGCAAACAATCTTATAGCAGAACGATTAATAGCAGTGCAGTAATTGTGCCACACAGATAGCCTACAAGTATACCCTCAGAATGATGTACAAATTTATGCAAGCTGAAGTACGTCCAAAATGAAACTGACTATGTGTAACATCATGACTTGTATTTGCAGATTTGTCGGTTGAAAGAAAACGGAAACGTAACGAAATTGCTCTTATGTGCGTTTGCCGTACAACGGTGGATGCGCGCATTACCTACTAGGACGGAGTGGTGGCAGATAACTGCGTTTGTAAACAATAAAAAGGCCTTCCTCAATTGACTTAATGTCAACAGTCAAACCCTAACCACTGCGCAGGTAGGTGTTGCTCGTTCTCAGTGTAGAATATGCCTAAGGTGTTTAATGGTCTCACCTGGTCGAAGACATTCACAGCCTGTTGCTGGTCTATTGATCAACATCCGGTGACTAACCGTAGGCCCTATAGATACTGTTCAGCCTGCAGCATGCTATCAATTGCCACGGCTCATCGATTATTCAACGATCGATCTCTACGAGTGGCGAGTGGCAAACTAAGTGCAGGCTTTACGCTGTAATGCGGCGCTAGTCGCACTGTAACATTTTGACACTGCAGTCACGTATCAGTAAACACGTAAGTTATCCACCAACCGCTATTGGACAGAAACTAAGAAATCCAGTAGCGATGGCTGAGATAGGCAAACTAGTGGTTCGGGACAAAGTCTTGGCTGCTTGCGAGGCAAATAAATGTGAGTTTTACGACAAAATCGATTAGGAAGAAGGATATAAAAAGTATAGATGGGATCGCCAAAAGTATTTAATACAAATTCTGAATTTATTTATTTAGTCAAATACTTACACGGCGTAGTCGCTGTTTGCAGACTACTCTGCGTTTGACTGGAGATCGAGGGAGTGGACATAAATAGATAGATCACGTACAGCTAAACACTATCCAAAAAGTTATAAACACGTTAAAGGAAGCAGCGCGCTATTTAGAGTAAAAATCACTGTAAACATTATATCCACGCAAATCTTAATCTAAGATGTACAGAGCACAGAGTTATTATCTGTAAACGAATTCTCGGACGAGAATGAACGTAAAACTAAGTCGTGTCCACTCCAGAAAAACCGGCCCACCTAAACACGCCAAGATAATTTCAGGCTGAAAATTTTGATTTTTGAAGGTAACCTTGGAGCGGATCGGCGCTGCCTGGGACAGAGCTAACCTGTGTCGAGAGCGGCGGCTAGCGCGAACTTGTACGGAAAGCGAAGTTGGTCGAAGTCGTGTACAACGTAAAGACGTGGCTCGATTCGACCGTACTGGACAGTTGCCATGTCAACGAACTCGTAGCCGATAGGTCCTTCATGCCGCTCGTTGTACAGACCCAGCCGGTCGTCACCGAACACTTCACAACACTCGCTGCCGTTTAGATAGACCTGCCGCACACAGAACTTAACGTCGTGTCATATTGTCACTATTGACTGCACTCCATCGCAGCTAAGACGACGGCTGCTAATGAAAACAGAAAAAAATACGGCTAGCCTTAAACATGTTAACGAAATGGACATCGTATTTTTCAATATAAACTAGTTAATCATACCAAAAATACTATTACAATTTTTCAAAAACAGAGAAATAGGTTTTTGGTTTATTGACACAGAAAATTCGAAACCCATAAATAGTAGTTCAGTAAACCATTCAACCCAATCTTGCCGAAAACTAAAAACAATGATGGCAATAGAAATGATAATTTTAATGCAAACCGAATAGCAGAAATCAAGATTAGACAGGTGCTCTATAAATTGAACAACAAAAGAGAAATTGCGTAGCGTTTGTAAGTTTTTGTCACGAGCGATTAAGCAAGTGATAGACAGTTATACCGCGTTTACACGATCGAGCAAACATCGAGCAAACATCAAGCAGGCTTGATAAAACCCCGCCCCTTGGCTTAAATGCAGGCCTAGGCTTAGCCCACAGTTGATCACGTGTTATATAGGCCTTCCAATTACAACCCGCCCGCCCTCCTAATTAGCATGCTAATTATCATAGCTCGTCGAGCTAGCTGGATGAATGCTAGCAAACATCGAGCAGACGTCGAGCAAACGTCAAGCAAACGTCCAGCAATCAGCACGTGTATTTTGAATACATTTGCTCGACGTTTGCTCGATGTTTGCTCGATCGTGTAAACGGGGTATTACTGAACAGTTGACTGACCACGCGTCGACGGCGCAAATCTTCGACGGTTGGCACGAGCCGGTGTTGACAGACGAGTCGGTAGGCGGTGCTGACGTTTGTGGGTCGCCAGACCTGCAGACGCACGGGGCTCAGATTGACGCAGTGCACGACGAACGCGAACAGAACGCCCGACTGGTTGAACGTCACGTGTGTCAGGAATAACGCGTTGGCGTCGGCATCCAACGAGCTGTAAGCCACCCACGAGCTGACCTCCGGTCCAGCTAATAGCACCTGTCCAGCTGCACCACCAGCCAAACGACATGAAAATCTGCTAGAAATTTTGTGGACTCTAAACGTCGTTAATAATATTGTACGTAGGTACTAGGTAGCCTAGGTAGGTAGGGGTACTTGCAGCCGGTGCAGTTTAAATAGTAGAGTGTTTACACGATCCAGCAAACGTCCAGCAAACTTCCAGCAAACGTCCTCTTGATTTACGTGTAACCAACAGTTTATTGCAAGTTTTTCTTTGGACGAATTATGGAAATCGGACAACATATGGATAAGAGTTTGGTGGCTTTTTGGGGGTAAATGGGCACTTTGGACCAAAGACAATTCAAACGTAACATTTTAAGGTCCGAAGTGTCTTGAGACACTTCGGACTCAGAAGTGTCCGGTAAGCCTTTTTTGACTCATAGTGTACACTTCTATTTGCTTAACAACTAAAACTTTTAAAAATACATTTTGTAACAGTTCGTCGTTACATACGTCAAGGTGCGTGCAGAGAACTGAACTAAACTGACACGGTTTAGTTTTTGACGAAATGACCAATGGACAAGCAGAGCAAACCCATTGGTTATTGGTTGACGCGTACACGAGCGTAGTCACGTAGGCCACCGACGCCGTTAAACGGTGCCTACTGTAATGCATTACTGCTTGCCCATTGGTCAGTTCGACAAAAACTAAACCATGTCAGTTTGATTTAGTTTAGTTAAGTCGCTCTTTGCGCGCCTTTTAAGGTGTTGTGGTCACGAATCGATTACTTTCGAATAAAATGAAAACACTGTTACTAATAACAGTTATCAGCTATCACAATCATCATATCTGAACGGTCCTGTATATCCTACAAAGTACGAACCTGCGTCGTTGGCAGCGAGTCGCCAGTGGAAGTTGACGAGGAACGAAGCAAGGCTGATGAAACTGACAACACGTTGCATCATCTCCCGACCACCACAGCTCTCCAGTTGAAGCACCGACGACCGGTGACACTCGCAGCGTAGCATACGTAGCCGTCAGAAGACAGCCTTCCACTTTCCTGGCTGCTCGTCAAGCTATGCAGAGAAGACGCGGCCAAACTCAGGCCACACCCAGAGGCTCCGCTGCAATTTCTCTTCTCAGTTTGGCACCGTTGAAACGAAATGACGAAACGCGCGCTTGTTTAGCTGTGGATATGTCGTGATCGAAGAATAAGACAGACTGTAGACTGCTGAGACAGGTATCAGGTAAGCTAGGTCCCTGATACCGTGTTGCAGACTACCTTCACTCAGCTGATAGTCGACGTCGTCACAACGTAACACATCACTGCCTGCAATTGGACGTACCTGATACATGCAGTCGTGGCCCGAAGACACACTGCATGCCAAACCGATAGTCGTGTGCGTAGAATAACAAACCAACGGCGGCTGTAGGTCCACAGACAGACAGACACACATCAGTTATAATATGATCGCACCGAATCTACGGCCAACGACGTCGATGATGCTATAACGGTTCTGTGGTTACGGACGAATAGTCGTGTAAGTCTAATTTATGTCTACGCTCGGCGCGTTCGACGTCGTCGAGCACATTTCGCAGGTCGATCACGTAGACTATAGGCCTGCCTACCTGGCGTTCGTCTGCCGGTCCGCACTATTAATTAGACGGCACACGCCTCGCGCCAGGCACCATACAAATACAATAGGCCTGCATGTCACTGCAATCGCACAGCTGTTGCAGCAGCTGTCGAAACAATAACTGCGATTTATCGCATACGAAATCGTCCCTACTTACAAAAATACTGACCATGATCGCTGCGATGGATCCGGCCCATTAAAATTTAAACCAATAATCAATAATGCTCAGCTATCCTGAGCGGCGTGACGTAATAGGCCTGCGACTTTGGCTTAGTACTAGACATTACAGGCCTATAACAATGAATAATTGATCTCTGAAAGTGGGAGACAAGACGTAGGCCTATCATGCTGCTAAGCCGGTGCCTACACGTACGATTGAACTAAAACAAAACGAAAACCTAAAACAGTTTAAGCTCATTATCTTACGCCGATGTTTTTACGCAGACGTCTTTACATAGCACGACGTATTAAGTTGAAGGTTTTGCGTTTATCTTATGCGATTTCGTTTTAGTGCAGTCTCAGTTTTGTTGCGCATAATGTAGGCGCCGCTTAATACGATGACCAAACTAAACACTGGGTCAAAAAATTACAAAAAGTCTTAAAACTCGTGATATTGTCGACCATGTTTTAAACTGGAACGAACAATAATTTTTTCGTGTTGATCAGCACAGATACTTCTTTACACAGCGTGTTATTAAGTCCTGGAATAATTTAAATATCACCGGATACAATTGGAGTTCCATGGTCAAATCTAGATCACTGATCAAAAACTTTAACTTGTTTGATTTTCTATCGCCTAGTAATTAATGTGCATTTTTGGTTATATTAATGCTGTGTACCTATTTTTGGACACAGTTTTATCGAGTTGTAATTCGTACTGTACATGTGTTGTGCTTTTGTGTTCTTGTTTGTAATAAATAAATAAATAAATAAATAAAGTAAAAAACACGGAATTTTTTAAAACGTTAATAACACGTTTTTTACCAACCCACTCGATAAGATGTTGACGTTAACGTTTAAACATAATTTTATATTTGTCGAGCTTGCAAAAAATCGCTTTAGTGTTTCGAAAAGCCAAGGCTCCACTACACGGATCTGCTATAAACTTGTTTTGTTGGACAACACGTCGTACAACAAGCTGTACATCACCTTGACGCGTGATAATCGTCGTTTTCTGATAATGAATATATATATATTTTTACCTGGCTTAGGCGAAGCCTACAGTTATCTGAGAACAACTACAATGTGTATGCAGTGAAAATGCTCTATCGAAAAAAATAAAGCGCACGATTTGCACTGTTGTTCCCCACTGGGCCAATTCTGCTGCCGGAAGTTTACGCCAGCTGCTGCTGCTGATTACAATACAGGTAGATAGGGCTCGTACTGGCACAGGTGATTGCTGATCAGTGACGCGTAGCACACGTCATCACATTACACAGGCGCAACGGCCTGCTTCGGCATTTGGCTACATGCATGCATGTGTTGCCGACATATAATCGATCTAAGCCAGTAGGCCTACACTACAGCGCCGCTCAGCAATAAATTCAATTTTTTTTTATCTTCGATCGTTGGCTATTTGCTATTGGCTGTGCAAACGTTTGCCATTTTGACGTCAAGAGCAGTAAAAACGACGAAACACAGCCTGTTACAACGCCGACTTTTGCATTAAATATTTATCATTCTCTTCCTCAAGTGTGACATGAATGCAAAATCACATGCCGATTCACTTTGAATGACAACGCATCAAAATTTTGTACGGCTCAAATATAACATAGACCTATTTGCAAGTTCGATCAGAATCTGCAAAGCTAGACTATGGAGACACCCATCATTACTTCTGTACAAATTTTCTTTAACTTAAAATGTTTTCTACGTTTATTGTTGTACGTTTACTACTTCACTTGACCTTGTTCTTTTGTACAGAGAAAAGGTAACAAGTATTCGACTGGCGGGAATATAACGTCGGAGAAAATTGAATTTTAACAGTAGGATTAGCAGCAGCAAGGAAAATTACAACACGCGCTGGAAATGACGTCACACGCGGCGCGGCACTGTTGCCATAGTAACCGAGGAAGACGCAAGCAGACAGTGAGGCAGGATGGCTGACGAGGCTGAAACCGAACCGACGAAACCAGCCGCCGCAGCCAAGCCGAAGCCACGTGACTCTGCGGCCCGCGAATCTGAGCAGGCGGCAGAGTTACTGGAGGATGCCGCGGTCGAAGTTGGACCTGTGGCGCAGGACGTCATCGAAGCCGCACGGTTTGCACGCTAACTGAACTCTGTCACATCAAACAAGAAGCCCAGCTGTCGCTAAGATAACCGACCTTACTGGTTGTCAGTGACCTTTAAGGTCATCCAAGGTCAATGATTTTTATTTTTTTGTCCGAAAGAGCGTATGCCACTTCTTATTGGTAATTTATAGTAATTTTAGCTGTACCTCTCACCGTTTCTGAGATATGGTCAGTTTTTCATTAAATTTTTAACATCCCATTTATTCAACCCCAAATTTGAAAATGTTTCTCTTGCATTAAATGGCTGAAATTTTGCCTGCCCGAGTTTAACAAACGTGGCTAATTATTCCTGTAAAAGGTTTTTTTCTACGACTTAAAGCTTAGCCACAATACATCCGTGACAGGCGGACGGAAAACAACTCGTACCAATAGTATTATGCGAGTGTACGAGACATAAGACACTCAGACCGTGTTGAAACGCGTGCTTCTTTTATGAACGTGATCGACGGCGCGTTCTGCTTGGGACGCGCATGTAATACACAGACGCGAAGACAGACGACACATCGTATCATAAGCGCGACCGTTAGTACGGTCGGCTAAAAATTTTGAGTCATGTCAAATACGAGTTACAACAAAACGTACTTCGTGTATAAATCACGCGGCCTTGTGGCAAGTTCTATGTTGTAGGTCCTAAGTCTCATTTGGTTCTGTCAGTCTGAACTGTTGCTTTCTCTGGTTTCTGACGTTTAGTCTATTGGTTTTTTTGACGCGCAGTGAAGTGGGAAATGATGTACAAATGTTGAAGTGAAAAACACGGGTCACTTTTTTGGACCCGGATCCGACCCGACCCGCATACGTCCGACCCGTGGGCCGTGACCCGACCCGACCCCCCAAATCTGTCTATAATCTGACACGCAGCCCGACCCGACCCGACCGATCCAGTCCGCAAATGGACCCGATCCTTGTCCATCCCTGTGTTGGACTGGTGGTTACAGAGCGGAGCTAGCTGGGGAACTGTTCGATCTGCGGTTCTGCGACCAGCAGTCACGGGGCGGTGAGAGGCGGCGACGTCGAGCGCGTCTGGAGAGCTTCGACCCCGAGTGGCTGTGTGACTGCACCGTCGAAGACCTGTTCAGGTCATAAATGTAAAAGCGTTTAATGAAAAAATAGAATAACGATAAAAACGTTTGAAAATGTAACAAAATATTTTAAAATGTTTTAAAACGTTGAACACCTTAATTTTGCTTAACGCTTTATGCTGTAGATGCAGTTTAGTTGGAACTAGAAAAAGAAACCAACTGATTTCAATTTCAATTCAGTCGTGTCGTCATAAAATTGCAATTATCGCTAAACTAACTAAGTAAACTACTGTCAGGTTTTTCGTGGTTTAAAAAGTGTTTCTCGAAATTATTTATGAAATATTCAATAAACGTTTTTTTAAACAAAAAAAAACGTTTAGAGAATAAAAATACGTTAGAAACGCAAAAGAACGTCGCAGAAATAAAAGAAAACGTTTAAAACGTTTATTACACGTACGGTTCAGGTATGACCATGCCGGCTGGGCACCCATCCACTACTGCGCATTCCACGGTCACTGCGAGGCCGTCAAGGCCATAGTGACTGGCGTGCCTCAGCTGGTGGAACTGCGTACATCTGATCAGTTCAATGCCACTCCACTGATGTTCGCTGCCATGGGCAACCAGCTGCCTGTAGTACGTCTGCTGCTGGAGCATGGCGCCGACATTACCGCCGTCGATAGGTCAGCTCTTCGTGTAACAAACCACACAAATCATAATCGAATCATAAGATTTGTGGCGCGCCGTTTACAAACGTATTAAAACCGGCGGTGGATTACAGTTGTCTGTAATGTAAAATCAAGTTCATCAACAGTTAAAAGCTGCACTAAAAGCCGTCGTTTAGAATGTCAAAAGTTGCGAGTAGCTCTGAGTTCGGTTTGGTAGTGAATACTGCGCAGCAAGTCTAGCATGCGGAAACGTGCGCTTAACTTAGTTTTTCACTTTTATAATATTCACTAATTCAATATTCAGTTACAGTTACGACTCGTCACTGTAGACAACAGTAACAAAAAGCAAGGCTGTCGCTTGGGTGGGACCGACCGCACTGGTTGTCACTGACCTTGAAGGTCATCTAAGGCAAATGATTTTTATGTCATCTGAAAAAGCGTATGCCACTTGCTATTAGTGATTAATAGTAACCTAAACCGTATCTCTCACCGTTTTCGAGATATGGCTACTTACAGCTTGAAACATTCCATTCCATGGTGCGTTATAACCCTTCAAGATCATCGAAGGTCATCGATTTATATGCCACTTAGAAGCCAGTATGCGACTTTTTTAGTGATCAATAGCAACCTAGGTTCTATTTGGACCGTTTAGCCACAGTACATCCGTGACCGACAGACGGACGACAATCACGACAATAGCTCGACCGTTACTTCATGTAAGTACTAAGTACGGTCGGCTAAAAAGTTAAACGCCGTGAGTACGTTATGGTTCGTTGATTTGTCGCGCATGCTGTCTGCAGGAAGCATCATGGCGTGGTGGAGCTTTGCGCGTTCAAGCAGCACCTGTCGATTCTCTACTACCTGTTGTCGGTACATGATGAAGAGGGCAAGATGGCGATCTGGTGTCGTTTGGTCAACATGGCGCGACGCCGCATCGACATAGACGCTACGGTCGCGTTTAGAACTCTCAAGATAATGACC
>Ga0209367_1013542_pt1 | contig 10476 bp, 5 predicted proteins | sample WorMetLIZISLAND2_FD_187412 | JGI IMG/M metagenome (GOLD analysis project Ga0209367, IMG submission 187412) | Marine gutless worms symbiont microbial communities from Max Planck institute for Marine Microbiology, Germany - Olavius geniculatus... ...
GCATCCGTAGTTCTACCTCTGCAGACACTTTCCGTCGCCTCCTTAAAACCCACTGCTTCCAGCAGGCCTACTGCTCCCCCTAGCGGCTCAGCCAAGTGCCTCAGATTCGGCCACTGGCTGACATTGTGCACTTTAAATATGCACATACTTACTTACTTAATTCACATTTCACACAGGTCTGCGACGCCGATGCGACTCAATCTTCGAGTCGCATCATCATCATCGCCTAGCGTCGTAGGCCTTATGTGTGAAAAGTCGGCGTCTTATGTGTGAACTGGGTATCAAAGAACTCTTGTAAAAGAGTTCTACGTCGTGTCTCGTGTAAATTCACTTTATTGGTTACTTAGGCCTATTACCGGGTTTTGTCGTTGGATGAATTATGTCATGAAGACAGCATAGCCTGTAGACCTATTAAACTTGTCGGCTTAATTTTTGGGCGGTTTTCTCTCATTTCATTTCGTTTAGTTTTTGACTTTTTATAATTGTTTTTCATTTCTTAAATCTGTATGTTTATACAGCCACTGGTTTATCATATGACTGTGCACGATTTTAATGTAGCTTATAAAGAATATACGCAGAATTATTGTTACAGGGCATATCGTATGTCATCTGTTAGGCTACAAATTATATCCTATTCACTGCAGTATCGGCCAATTTGTTCTACTTGTAACCTTATAAATATTTATCAGATCGGCACCAAATCTGGCTCATATCGAAGTCACTTCATTCTTAAGAAGTTCAAGTCGTAACTTTTTAAAATCAGCTTTAGACATATAATGGCCCACACCACACTATCCGTTATCCAGCCATAATCGTTACAAAATAATCAGTCACTGGTAGTCAGTCAATAGGGCCTAAACTGACAACAAAAAATACAAACACTATATTCCGAATTTTTGAAAAACTTTTAAGATGCGCAGTAGGCTAGGTCTAGGCCTATACGACACAAAATCTCGCGTTCATAGCGACTAGCTTCGCCACGTGGAAGCTGGTAGGCCTATGAATGTGTTGGTTGCAAAACCATTTGACAGTGGGGCACTTTAACAGGAAATAGCTTAATATTATGACATTTGTAGTGTGGGTGGGTGTAGGCCTACAGAGAAACTGCTGTGGACAGTTGTGGGATGGCACAATATTATTGATAAGCTGCAGCTGCTTTCTGATTAGTCACTAGACTACAAGCACCGACTCTCATCTCAACGCTGATTGGCTGACACATCGTGATGACGGTCCTTTCATCAAATTGCCAGCATCCGTAACCAAATGCATCAGTTTACGGAATTAGCCTACACTCAACTTGCATTGAACTAAGGTAAGCAATTACTGTTGTACATACAGAAGCTAAGACTTGTATTTTATTGACATAAAATCGTTAAAATGGCCACAAAAGTTTGCCTCAAAAAGTAGGCCTAAGCTCGCTGTCAGATCGAACCTATTGACAGCGAGTAAAATCAATTAGGCCTATTTCACACTAAAACGGACCCAAAACTAAAAAGGAGAGATAAGCAGAAACATGAATTCCACCGACTAAAAATAGTATTTTTCTGTTATATTATATACTACCGCTTATGGGAACTGATTTATAAACGTTTCCGGGCTTTCGAGCCGGATTTTGTTCAAGATCCGCAAACGCAGCAATTCCGTAAGAGTTAGATAATTCGACGTTTTTAGTTCCTTGACAACCGGATTAAAAGCGAATGTGTGTGTTCCGTGTCCACTATGCTTTTGGCCTATGTGTGCAGCGATCTTATCAATTAGCAGAAAATCTGCTCTCGTTTTGCGCACAGTTCAGGATCCGGATATTTAGCCTGTTATGATAGAGATAAGTTTGACATTTAGATCTAACCTTCCTAGTTCCTACATAGGCCTTTGTTACAGCGGTCCATAAAAAGCAAGCTCTGAACTTTTGTGCACTTAAAACATTGTTAAATATTAACCGACTTTCAAAATCCTTTTACTAGCCTAGTTACTGGTAAGCTTGAAAAACCGTAATCGTTAGATTCCACCATAAACTAGTGCAATAGGCCTAATAATCAGCTTAATACAAAATGAATGCTTTTATAAATATTTTTTAAAAAGTAAAACATTTCAGATGAATGACGATAAATGACATTAAATTATTGCAGTACGATTTTGTAAACATTTTGTAAACACGCTTAAACGCGTTTTATGATTAAAACTTAATTTTTCAGTGTTTTATCCACTCTCATATAGGAGAAAATAGACTGTTGGGAACCCGACAGATACGAGGCCGAAAAACATTTTTTTGCCAAATTTAATCTTTTATTTTTAATTCTGCTAATGGCATTTTGCCAAAAAAATATTTTACGATATTTCACAGAATAGTCTTAAAGTGTAAAACATTTTTATGCGCGAGAGCTATGGTAGCTATGGTAATTCTGTCTGTCTGTCCGTCCGTCTGTCCGTCACAACCCGGTACCATTTCAAGACCAGTCGAGATAGAGACTTCGAGTTTTCACCGCATGATAACCTATAGAGTCTATAGTATTTCGTGACAAAATGCTGCTAGGTAAAGAGGGTCCCCCGAACGAGAGGGCGAAACAGGGGCACCCCCCGCCTTAAAAGGCGTTATTCTGCCGCTAGTGGCTTCTCCAACGTAAAAATGGTTGCAAATAGGCACAGACATGCTGCTTATCATAACAAGCACTGGCGACGAGCTTCTTAGAAATGTCAACATCGATGACGTTGAATGACCTTGAACCCCCAAATTAGCAGGTTTTAGTCAATTTTTCGCGATTTTGGGCTGCGACACGCATTTCAAGGGTGAATTGCGCCGAAACGGCTGGAGACAGACCAATAAAACCTGCGTATGAAATTTTTAGCATGAAATGTAGATATTAAAGTCCAAGTCCGGACATTCTATATTCATGGAGGCCTAAGCACGCGGGTGTCAAAGAGGGTTACCCCTCTAAAAAGTGGTTATTTATCTGCTGTTGGCTTGTCTAGCGTGTAAATGGTTGCAGATAGGCACAAACATGCTGCTTATCATAACAATTAGCACTGACGACAAGCTTCTTAGAAATGTCAAGATCGATGACCTCGAATGATTTTAAACCCTAAAAATATTGATTTAGTTGATTTTTTGGCGATTTTTGGCTGCAAAAGTGTAAATTGCGACGAAATGGATGGAGACAGACTAAGATTACCTGCGAACAGGAACTGCTATAGGCTCTCGCGCGTCTCATGAGTATTAGCTCAGAATTTTTGTTTGTAAAAGTCTTGTAAAAAGCAATGCCTATAGGATTTTCATTATAGTTATTTTTGTCTTTTTGGATACTCTTATCTCAAATTTTGTCATAATTATGTGCTTTTGTATTTTTTTATTTTACATAGCAGTACTTTCATTTCACCTTTTTCTCATTTTATTTTCATTCACAGCACTTGTACTTCGTTTTAGCTTAACTGCTAGATTAAGCTGGCCTGTCAGTTATTCAGCGCAAATTTTTTTAAAATATCGTATCGTCGTATCATACGTCGGCGCACCATATGTCGACATAATTGTATGATGTATGCGGCATGCCGGCCGTGACACCCATAGTGTACAATTCCTAGTGTGCGGTGGGCGATGAAGCCACCCAAAGCGCGTGAACCAACCGGCCGGCCAGCGTGCTTAAATTAACTTAAGAACGAAAAGTAAATTTTTCCTAAGCTTTAAAAGGCACATAATTATAACGGCGTTGATCTCCGTTTCCGTCAGACACCAGTTTACACTGCGAGACTACGGATACGGGGCAAGTGCATCGATCGTGCAGTGTGCCTGTTTACGTCCCACTTTCGCTGGTAGGCGCATTGATCTACCCAATAAGGCAGTATTTTTCAACCTTTTTGTTGCCGCGGTACCATACACAAGCGTGAAGGTCACTCACGGAACCCCATGAATTGATCCGTGAGTCCAGCGATGTATGCGAGGATGAAGCTATAGGGTGTCTATGGACTCATTTGCCTAGCAGGGCACTGAGGGCAGAGCCGTCACGAGGACGACAAAGCAGACAAAAATGACTAATATGAAATTTGACCACATTATAGGCAGCAGTATGTTATTGTATTCCAAACACGACGGGCGAGGCGGTCGTCGACGGCTGCTTAAACCCGCCACCAACCTAGAAAATTTATCACGTGGACGCTTTTGGGAAAGACAGGCCTACGAGTCGTTTTAATTTTCCTTAGCTGAGTTTTCAAAGAATTAAATTAACTAAGTAAATAACCGAACGATTTCGTAACCATAACCCTAGTCAATACGTACTTCTTTTCTTCTTTTTTCATTTTCGATAATGCCTTGGAGTTAAATAATGTCGTGCATAGGAAGCTTACGTTATAATATAGGTCCAAAATGCAAATATATATGCCAAAATTTTATCAACAACAAAAATGATTCAGCACAGTAAGTCTATGCAAAAAAGACGCGTAGAAACGGATTAAAACAAAAAAAGATCCTGAGTAGTTCTACGACATTCTTTGGTGTGATTTCGCAAGCTAGGTCATTTTTACTGGCCGGCTGCGGAACCCTTGGCGGATGCTCGCGGAACCCTTGGGTTCCGCGGAACCCCGGTTGAAAATCGCTGCAATAAGGGATGGCCAGGCTGAGTTGACGAAGTGCAGCCACAAATATATATCATTATGCCGCTACAGAAAGTGGTTTAACACACTTACTCCAAGATTGCCGACGGTCGAAAGGTCCATTGTAAGTGTTTCGTTCGTTCTGTCACACTTTAGTGCACCCGTAGAGTTATCAACCCATTATACCATTGCAGACATAATGCTGGAGATAAGCAATAGAAGTTAAACCGTGGAATAACTTTTTATCATTACCTGAATGCTGTCCTGTGCGTTCCGCAATAGTACGGCCGTTTTGATAAGCCGCATTACACGTCTTAGCCGTCCATCTGTTTGTTCATCCACCCCCACTCCTCCGCCCCCTACTAGGTCTTAACTCAAAACGGCTGAAAACGAAAAGGCGTAGAACACACATAATGGTCTGAACGTTGGTATTGGTATTACGAGTATGTCGATTTTTTAGCTCAGACGGTCAACGGTCAAGCGGACGGCCGCGCAATGTGTCGACACTGGAGTGACATGCATGTATATAGGCCTATACGTGTAAAACGAATATTGTATTACGGTCAACTTTATTCGTCTTTTAGTAACAGCAAACAAACAAAAAAAACAAACAAATGTGAAAGAAAAATAAAGATACTAAAGACTAAAGCAAAGTCTAAATCGTTAAGATGTTAACTTTTACCGTCGCATATAACGCTGTTTTCATATCAGCTTAATAACCTTGGCCTTTCTAATTCTTTTTTCTTTTTTCTAACACATAAATTTGTCCAGAAAAAAATTTGCCAAAACTGTATTGTACTGTATAGTTAACACAATGTTGTATCACCGACCTCATCGTAAGCTGCTCGACAATCTTCCGCCGCCGAACGCGATGCCTTACCTAGAGAGAATCCATGCTTTACCAGCTGCTCCTCCACACCCCGCAACCACCACGTCCATCACACCGGAGCAGCGCCGCAGCCAGTCCATGATGGACCTCGCTCTGCCGGACTTCAAGACCCTCCTCGATGATCTCAGCAATGGCGGCGGTGGTGGAAGTGGCGGTTCGGGGACTCTGGTGGAAAGTCCTGGAGCATCCATGCGTGGATGGAATCCGCTCGTGGCGTCTTCGAGGTCTTCATCCGCCACTCAGCACAGCATCGAACTACGGGTAAAAGCAGTAGGCCTACATCTGTTCGAAAATTAACGATTGATCACACGATTAATCGTTTAAATGTTTAGCGATAAATAAATGTACATTAAATTTTGGTTAGTCACGACTGTTACGTCATTAAAAACATTATTTTACAATGACATCACAAAAAACATTTTAAGCAGCTGTTTCTCTTCCAGAAAAGTCAATATTTTAGTCTGTCTACAAAACTGCGCTGGAATACTCAATAATTATTGTGTCTTAGTGCATCTGTGAGAACATTATTGCTCCATGATGATAAACTTGATGCACAAGAAAATGCATTTAACGGGCCTACTGTTAGCTTTTAATTGAAAGTAACAATTAATTAATCGTTAATACTTTAACGTCAACTTGTATTTATTCAATCGTTACCAGTTTTTATGTCCATGAATGGAAAATAAATGTAATCGGAAGCGATCACATATTTTACCTTTATCGAGAACAGTGCTACCATCTGGCCAATACGACGAGTTTTAACTCGCCCGGCTTTCTAAAAATTTATCCAAAATTTACGCAGCCGGTTTCGTATTCAAAAATTTAGGATGTAAATACCAAAACAAAATTCGCCGATGGGCAACACAATCTAATTTATTATTTCTAATCATCAAAGGCTTACTACATTGGCGGACCCTTATTTTAGATCGAATCGCTGCGAAAATTGATTAGTTGCTTCTTGGGTCAGTCCCCACCATTTCGTACAAAATTTCATTAAATTCGTTTATAACTTGCTGAGAGTAAAATACACAAAGATTGCCACAAGCCATATTTCTTGATGATAAATAATAAACGTGAATTAAAAATTCACAAACGGCTTCGAATTGCGATCACAATCTAATCAGTTGCTCTAATGGCCAGGCCCAACCCCTCCACCAATGAACTGAACTCCATGCAGAGTTGCGGTATCAGTTTAGTTCACTTTATTTCCGTTCATTTCCGTCGCTTTGTACACGCCATTATGTGGCATGCATGCAGGGTGACGAGTTATCGTCGGGGTTCGGTACCGGACTGGATCTGCTGGGAGACGGAGCGGCGGACGTCTTCATGCCGCAGAGCTATGTGAGTGATCCGCTGATCCAGGATCAGTGGACTCTGCCGCGCCTGCTGCCAGCCCAGCCCGCCGATGACGACGATGACTTGATTGACAGCTGTCAATCAGGATACTACATGCACGGCGGCGTTAGCAGCAGCACGCAGGCGATTGAAGCGCGCCGAAGAATTGAATCCGTCGCCAACAAACTCGGCATCAGCTGCGGTACGAACCACGACGTGCTTTTACGGTGCTTATAAATAACAAACGTGACTTGGTGGCGTAACTGTTAGGACGTTGGATCTGAGGTCAAGAGGCCGTGAGTTCAACTCCTGATCGCATCGTTATCAAGTGGTCACTACTTGGCTATAGACAGCAATTATCTCCGTATAGAACCAACCATTAAAAAATAATTATATACTCAACAATTTCAGCTTGGCTCTCCTTCCGGGAAAAGTATGCCGAGCACGGCAGCCAAGCGGACTCCAGCAAAAAGGTCGAAGAGAAAAGGAAGAAAAACTTAATTACTCTTTACATGACCCCCAACTCTCTCGAAAGTGCTTTGAAGGTTGCTCGTCGGTTTCAAAGTCGTCCACACCCGTTCACCGGATATGACAAACCTACAATATCAAGTACCGGCCTGCGTGGCTGGGGCTAAAACGCATTTCGTGGCAGCAGAGTCCCAACATTTCCGGCAGGAGAGGGGTTGAGGCCACATCTTTTGCCACCAGTAAAAAATCCGCCCCTGTTTGCTATTTTTTACTTCCCTAACTTTTCCAAGAAGCATTTTCCTTTCACTTTTCAGTGAAGTCCATACAGTGGCGTCATTTCAGTAAATCCTAGAGGATCTCAATCTACTTAACGTAGGCCTATTGTTTTTGCAGCATTAACACTGTGTCAAAGATACGATTTACAGGAAAAAAATAAAATTTTAATTTTTTTTAGAGGGGGGGGGTCCGTAGACTTCCCCAACCCACCTAAATGATGCCCTGAGTCCGTGGACGCCTCTGTAGCTGGTTCAGTTCATTTCCGTTTTGTCGCTTCGTTCACGACGAGTTACGGAGCACGCAGAGTATAGCGACGGACTAGCTGTGGTAGATAATTACGTGAGTCCATGGAATAGAGTTGTGATGAAACTGATCTGCTGTTAGTATAGCAACACGTGACATGGTCAGATAAATGCTATCAGTAAGCCTACATCCGACACTCCATGGACCGGCAGTGGCGTATAAAGACTCTAAGGCATCCTGGTTTAGCAATAAATTGGGGGCCGGTCCTTAGCTGCGATGCCTAAAGATTTAAGGGAGAGACAGCGAACCCGCCTGTCCGCAAGCTGTAGGAGTCTGAGGTGCGCTACAAGCCCTCATATAGCTCCCCGGTAGACCGTCAAAAGTTCTGATGTTTTTTGTGTGTTCTCGACGACCTCTCCTGCTATGGAAAATTCGCTTGAGCACTATGGTAGTGTTTTACTTGTTATTTTCTTACCTTATTTTTGTGGCAACAGGCTCGGGCCTTCAATATAGGCTAGGCCTAGCCATTGTGTCTAATGGTACAGCAGCCAGTCAAACTTTCCTTCCACGGGCCAAAGATTTGACCCAGACCTCCCGCATTCTAGAAAACATTTTGCCCGCTCACCACTCCTTTCCCGCTCAGCGACCGTTAGCGCCGCGCTCTTCTCGATTTATCTGACGCTCGCTCGCTCACTGGCCACCGGGGGGTTTTGTTTTCTCGTCATTTCAGCACGGTAGCGAGTAGCGACACGACGCAGTGAAATGCGTATCGCACGTGCGTGATGAAGCGTTGCTGTTATCGGAACGCGATCAGTAAATGCGCCTGGTCTGTCTATACCAGCCTCCATCTATCGACACCACGTACATAGTGACACTGGCCGCTTGCAGCAAGCAGTGCACGCTTCTAGTTACAAGAAATTTGAGCTAATGCTCACGAAACGCGCGAAAGCCTATAGCAGTTGCGGTTCAGTAATTTAGCTATGGACAAGACCATGCGTCTATCTATAGCACCGTTATGGAAGCATGGCGCCTCAAAGATAATGGGATCACGAGTTTGACCTTTTGGGGTCACGTGACGTGATGACGTCAGTTGTACAGTTGATGCTGTCGGCGAGGTGATGCTGTCGGCACCGCTATTTGCGGTGTGAAAAGAGAAAAAACTAAAAAGCAGTTTGAAAAATACAAAAGAAAATAATGCGCGCGAAGAGTACATTAGATTGGTCACAATCTAAAATATTTCTTGTGCCATTTGATTGACATTTAAGTTTTAAGTCTCTGGTGCCCGTTATAGATTTTGGATGTAGGCCCTATGTATACCGTGGGCCATAAAAACATTCACTAAACTTTTATCCCTATTTTCGCCAAATGTTAACCGATGTTAAAAATTCTATCACTGGCACACGTTGTGGAAAATGTGCAATAAACTGATTATTTAATATATTACGACACCTACCTGCGTTGCTACGCGACTTTTGTGAAATATAGATGTTAGAAAAGCTAACGATAACAAGAAAAAAGCGTTTTTGGTAACCGAAAAAAAAACAGGTTCACATCAGCATCGCGATGATCGATCCCTATGAAGTTAAACTGTGTTAGACCAATAGGCCCGTCTCTTTGTATAGGCTATATCTGGCGTGTTAATTGAACTTTTTTTCCGTTGACTACAGTTGAGAAGTATAGAAAGTTGCATACATTGTGCAGCAGATTATGATCACCAATTATTATTTTAGTGGATGACAGCCGTTCCCTGATGTCAAGTACCACTTTAGCAACTACCACCATCTGCTTCTATTCATTAGGCCTGCTGGGCCTATAAGTAGTTACCAGCATCAGATGATATAATAGACAGATAGCGTTTTAGTTCATTGTTTAACGGTCTGCATGCATGCACGCAGAAGCGATTTCAAGAAACCGGACGACCACTTTCGTTGTAGTAATAATTGAGCCTACTAGTAGCCTACATTGTAGTCGAGACGGGCTAATGTCTCTTTTTCGAATTCGATGCGATCTAGATATGTTCGCACAGCACCAACACCGCCAAAACCAATTCGCGCACCGTCATTTTTACGCGCGAAAGCAGAATGCTTCACGCGTCTTTGCTATCGTCTGGGCGTCTGTCTGTCCATCCGTCTGTCCGTCTGTCACACTCCTGATTTGTATCAAAACGGTGCAAGCTAGGATCACGAAATCTTCACTGTGGGCTGCCCCAAGGTCTCTAGTTTATCGTGACAAAACTTCCTGCCACTGGGTGCAGGGGTTCCCCTCGAACGAGGGCGTCGAAGAGGGGTACCCCCTTAAAAAGACGTCATTTTGCCGTTATTGGCTCGAATAATGTGAAAACGGTTGCAGATAGGCACATACATGCTGCTTATCATAACAAGCACTGGTGACAGGCTTTTTTGGATTTATCAACATCAATGACCTTGAACGACCTTGAACCCCTCAAAAAGAGGTTTTTAGTGAATTTTTCGCAATTTTTGAATGCAGCGCACATTTCAACACTGAATTGCGACGAAATGTCTGTAGATAGACCAAGACAACCTGCGTATGAAATTTTTAGCATTCAACGTAGATTTTAGCAGTTCAAGTCCCGACCCCCTAGGTTCAAGGAGGCCGGCGCAGGCGGGCGTCAAAGACAGCTACCCCCCTAAAAAGTGGTTATTTTACCGCAATTATCTCGTGTAGCG
>Ga0209367_1013543_pt1 | contig 10476 bp, 3 predicted proteins | sample WorMetLIZISLAND2_FD_187412 | JGI IMG/M metagenome (GOLD analysis project Ga0209367, IMG submission 187412) | Marine gutless worms symbiont microbial communities from Max Planck institute for Marine Microbiology, Germany - Olavius geniculatus... ...
CCTTACTCCCGCTGCGACGCGCGGTCGCCATGGTCCATGTCTCCGCCTCCCCCTGAATGGGCGCTCCCCATTGGTCACCGCCCATACTTACTAGAACCCTATCTCTCTGCAGTTATAGCTCTTAATAAAAGCCAATTCCAAAGCTACGGAGCGTCACCTGCCGTATGGGATTACACAATGTTACCTGCTACCCGACACAGGTGAACGCGCCCCGCCTGAACCCCAGCCAGATAGGCCGGTACTCGATTTACCTACCCTGGAGTGATGGAAGGCTGAGTTGACCTAGACGGCTGGTTACATATTGAGATGGTTTACCTGCCAGCAGGCAGTCACCCATCGCAATACTAAGCCGGCCTGGCGTTAAGTAACTTCTTTGATCGAATGAAACGCGTTACCGTTACGCCACGCCACCAATCTGCCATGCACATTAACAAGCTTTCAGACATACACTCGTACACAGACTTAAAAGTTGTACAGCGGGATACATACGATGTCGGGAACGGTAAATCTGCGCTCAGGAAGGGCAGATCGTGGCGCCGCCCGCTGCAGTTGGACGTTTTGGCGAGGCACGAAGGAACCAGGTTGTGTACGTGAGTACGCCGGCGACCAGCGTAATCCAGGTGATGGTCTAGCTGCCCGTACCCTTCTCGGGATTCTCCTCGGCACTCTCGGGAATGCTGGTCTGACCACCCGTCTTGCAGCCCGCCTTGCAACCTGTCTCACAGCAGTTCCGACGGCTCTGTTCAGTAAACGCGGCAGGATGATGAAGATGAACGCGCTGATGCCGGCCGCTCCGTACAGTATTCCCAGCACGCCGAGAGCTATCGTCACGCTCTGGTCTGCCGGCGCCGTGATGTCTAACAAAATCAACAATCAGTATAAATTTCAACACTGTTTACAGTGTATTATTCTACTGTAACGAGGCATAATTACACACAGTAGACAGTGTCAAAACGTACTTATTTCATGGCCGTGATTGACGGCATGCTTTGCCTGGATGCACGCGAGTAATATACAAACGGAAGACGATATCAGTCGTCGCGCTTGAGAAAAAAAGATTATGAACACTTATAACATCCCAGACACTACAGTGAGAGAGACCAAGTAGATTATAAATAACTGACATTACTATTTCTGTCTCCCACTTAGTAACGAACCGATTAAATCCTGGAGCGCAACATCAGCAGTTGCTAAATCTCAGAGCAAGGTTTTCATCGCTTTCGTCCTTGATCGTCGATCGCCAATTTTCGTTATCGGTTTTGCCAAACAGACAGCTACTACTGTTTGCAGTTCAAAATGCGCAGTCAGCGCCAACAGCTGTTAATCTAACTACCGGTCTGTGCGAACATACAATTATAAACAATTACAAACACTAAACTGTTGCAAACAAAAAAATGATTTATTTTCGCACCTCTCAAACCGTAGACAGTCGCGTGCAACTGTGTAGTTACGACGTAGTGTACGACGCACAATTAATTTTCAGCAACCGCGGTACTGGTAAATTGAAAACATACTGAATACATACTGACATGACGTATCAACTTAAATGCTTCATTCGGTAGGCCTACGTGTTACGATCTTTACGCTGTGCACAGTATGCAGTTGAATAACTTGCGGCATTATCACACCCTTCTTGATGGTTTTACAAGTTACGCTTTGACTCGTGCGATATATGATAACATACGTGCAGTAAATCGATAAAGCTACTTCGATAAAGCAGATAAAATGTTTACTTGATTCGGTTGTGGGGCCGACTGGCTGAGCTGCAACACAAACCACATCGCTTGCAGTACTCAAACCGACGACGAAATACAATGGAATACAATGAAATTTGCTAACTGATAAATAACAAAGATAGTAAAAAAAACTAAAAAGAAAAAGAAAAAACTAGCTTAACCGTCGGATCAGCTTTTTTCCATCCTCTTCAAAAGTCCCGTTGGCATTGCATGCAGGATCGCAGATTACAGCTAACACGGTAACTGAGATTGAAAGAGTGACACTCAGTGTGGTTGCACGATTTTCCTTTCCTTACTTATTATGCAACTTATGGACTGAACATAATATTGAAATAAAAAAGCACTAGCAAACTGGGCGTTGGCACTGGTTTCGCGGGGTAGATTTATATAATTAGAATAAGTAACGGGCTGCAAAGTTAGTAACCCAGTCAAATATCACATTGACAAAATATAATAAATCAATTAATAAATTACTAATAATTATCCGGCCGTGAATAGCATGGTATAATGTGTGACAAAATAAAAAATCTGCACAAAAACTGTTAATAATGCCGCCAGTTTAATCTAAAAATAAGATATATCTTTATTTTATGTGATTATAAGCAAAAATCTTTTAACAGGACTAAAACGAGATAAATAAAACAACTACTGCTATGGAAAAACAAGTAATTTGAACAAAACTCACGTGACGCGCGATAGCAGCGGTCCTGCCACCTCGGCAATCGTGTACAGCATGCAAAAATGCGTTTTGAAAAAGTACCCAAATTTGAGGCTTCCGTAAGAAAGACTCCTTGAATTTAAGAGATTGAAATTTAGATTGTAAAAAAGGACAATCTATGCTAAAAGTTTCATAGGCCTATGCAGGTTGTCGAGGTTTATCTCCACCCATTTTGGGCGCAATTCACTCTTGAAATGTGCGCCGCAGCCGAAAATTGCGAAAAAACACTGAAATTTCTTATCGTTTAAGGTTCAAGGTCATTCAAGATCATTGATGTTGACACCATTCAAAAGCTCGTCACTAGTGCTTGTTATGATAAGCAGCATGTCTGTGCCTATCTGCAACTGTTTTCACGCTAGACGAGCTAATAGTGAAAAATACACGAAAACCCCTAATTTTGGGGGTTCAAGGTCGTTCAAAGTAATCAATGTTAATACAACTAAAAAGCCCGTGACCAGTGCTTGTTATGATAAGCAACATGTCTGTACCTGTCGGCAACCGTTTTCACACTAGACGAGCCAATAACGGCAAAATAACGTCTTTTATGGGGGGTATCTCTCTTTGACACCCTCGTTCGAGTGGAACCCTCTCAAACAGGGGCACGAAATTTTGTCACAAAAAACTAGAGTCCTTGGGGCAGCCCATGTTGAAGATTTCGTAATCCTACCTTGCACCGTTTTGATACAATACAGCAGTGTGACAGACAAACGGACGGACACACGCCCAGGCCATGGCTAAGACGCACGAAGCATTCTGCTATTGTGCGTAAAAACGATAAAAGCAATCTATACTGCATCAGCACTTCACTGTCTGTTTATTTTTTGTTTATTCATATTATGTACAAAACGGTCCGTTGACATTAATCACAGCAGTTTCCAAAGCCGCCAGCAAACTGCTATTTTTATCACAAACACCAGAAAAGAACGAAATAGCTTAAGCCCTATCTACGTCCCGTAGCACGTACTGTCAGTATCATTGTGCTAAAAACTATTACTTCCAAAATATTGGGACATAATAAACTGCTACTGAGCAGTAACTAGATTTATCTGGCACATCGTTATTGCTTGTATTATAAACATAATCTCAATTGCTTACGTCTATAATAGACTGTAGTGTATGCACACGTACTTATGTTATACGGGCAATTTTTTCCGTAAGTTGAATTAGGACATTTGCAATTGTAGTCGTTCACTAAGTTGATACACGTTCCGCCCTGTAAACATGGGTTGTTCTCGCAGTTGTTAATTTCTGCACAAAACCACCACAACTTTGCAACACATCAAGTGATGTCATGAACTCACTACGGATGTCAGTCTGTCAGATGACGACGACAAAGCAAAACTAGAAATTGAGCAATGCCCAACGTGAGTCTGCCCGGCGCCATAAGTCTGAGTGGAAAAAAATTTAAAGGGTTGAAATTCCCCCAGCAGCAAAGTCCCGAAAGTGAAATGCAATAGCATGAACATTGTCAACTTAAAGTGATGATGATGATGATGATGATGAAGGACGAATTAACTTTAGCGTGGCGTTAAGTCCTAAGACTACAAGAACACGTAACAATAAGCCTAAACAGTGAAGTCACGTAATAGTAGTCAGTGCAATGAGACGTTGTTAGTCATGACTGTAAGACCAGGCAAAAAGTTTGGTTTTCAGTCTGCTGCGGAAAACTTGCAATGACGGAAACGACCGGACCGACTCCGGCAGACTGTTCCAGACCGATGCAGCAGTCGCTGGAAAGGTGCGGTCGCCAATGGTAGAACGCACAGTGCGTGGAACGACCAGCGTTGATGTAGTCGAAGAGCGCAGTCGTCGACGTGCGTTGAGGTGTGACACGCGCTGAAAATCTGAGGCCAGGTAGCCAGGGGCAGAGCCGTGGAGGCAGCGATACACCAGCACTGCCGTTTTAAAGAGTATTAACGTCGATGACCTTGAGAGACCTTGAACTTTCAAATAAATAGTAAATTTATTACGATTTCTTGATGTGATACACACTTTAAGACTGAATTGCGCCGAAATGGCTGGAAATAGACCAAAACAATTTGGGTATGAATTTTTCAGCATTAAACGTAGATTTTAGCAGTCCAAATTTCGACCACACCCTAAGTTTAAAGAGGCCTGCGCACGCGAGCGTGAAAAAGAGGGACGTCAAAGAAGAGTACTCCCTCTATAAAGTGGTCTTTTTACTGTTATTGGCTTGTCCCGCGTGACAACCGTTGCAGATAGGTACAGACATGCTGCTTATCATAACGACGAGCTTTTAGTGGTGTCAACATCGATGACATTGAATGACCTTGAACGTTCGATATAGGAGGTTTTAATGTGTGCGTTTTTTTGCAATTTTCGGCTGCGGCGCAGATTTCAAAAGTGAATATATTGCGCTGAAAATACTAGAGATCGACCCGCACACACTGCGTATGAAACTTCTAGCATAGAGCGTACATTTTTAACCATCAGTCGCTTAGGCCTATCGACCGACCTTTAAGAGACCGATCGGTTATGGTCTATAGCTAAGTACTTACTTCTAAAGTTTGCTGAAAAGCATGTTGGCATTTAAAATGAAGTGTTGTCGTAAAATGGAGCACACGGCGTAAAATTATTGGAGAGACAACGCGACCTTCTTTCACGTAGTTTCGTGCACAGTTATATCATTCAAGACAGATGCAATTTACGTTTATTGCAACTATGACTTTGGATGCGCTGTCAGCGAGCGAGTTATCTTGCGTTATGCTTCATTGCATGCGCGCAGCTGCAGGCTAGATGAAGTGGAGTTAAGGACAAAGTCGAGACTGACTCTGACGACTGCCTCGATCGCTGTCTGCCAGCAATTGCTATCGTAATAATAAGGGACGGAAGGGGTTAAGGGCAATTGCTCCTGGTCTGGATTTTAGCCTATCAGAAAATATTCTTTTTGTAGAAATTTTTTTCCAAAACACAAAATTTGTGGCTGCTAAAAACTCACCGTTTACAGAAACTTACGAAAGATTTAAAATTTTAAGCAACAGTATCTTCTCTGTCGGAAATTTGCAACTTTCTGTCCCAGCCTTTTTGACGCACGCCGCCCGCCAACTGAGTGCTTGCAATTTGCTGTCGTCGTCGTTAATGTCATCAGTTGTGACGTCGTCCACGTTCAGCGCTTGTTGCTTGCTGTAGAGACGCTGCTGATGCTGCTGCTTGGTACTACAGACAACCTCCCCCCTCGGCGCGACAAACCCCCTACTATAGAACCCCCTTTTTCTTCGTGTTATACCTTACATAGTACGTTGAGATAAAATGCGCGTCGATAGATTCGAAAGCGAGTCAACCAAAAGTTGCTAATGCTGATCTAATCTGTCTTCTACGTCGAGGGTTTTGTCTCAGGAACTTTTGTCGTAAGAAGGGGAGGGGGAGTTGTCATAAGGGAGTTTGTCGCGGGGAGTGTCGTGCACCCAGCTGCTGCTGCTGCTGCTCGTTGTGTATGCTAGTCGTCATTAGAGGACTAGGAGGAGGACGCTATGCAGTGTACATCAGCATCTGTAGGACTAGCGTCTCTCGTCTCATACCTGATTCATGGCACGTGCCGCTCCACCTGCATTCTAATCCTCGCTCAGCCTGCACTGCCAAGAAATGGACTTCCTCAAAGCTCAGTCTCATTTCCTTGTCACTCGGTTTAAACGACTTACCATCGACAAAACGGTCACTAGTCATTCATTTATGCAGACGATATATGCCTGGAAGATAAGCTGGCAAAAAGGGACGAAAAAGAAGCAAATTTCATATCATATAGGCCTACCCATGCCATAACCGGTACGCTCGAAGTTCGGGCAAATAAGTTATGCTCGTTTTTACACATATAATTACGGCAAATCATAAGCGAACAATTTTGCACAAAAATATTGTTTTATTTTGTTGCACCATGTGCGACTGGCCTTAGGCTGTATAGCAGTTGACAAATACATCTTCCCTGCTGCTGGCATCACACTTTCCTGCGCAGTGATGCAGTGTAGCACGTAGTTAGTCGGTCTGAGTTGACGTCTATTAAAGGTAGTGCAATGCTTTACATGTATAACCGGGAAGAAAAATCAAGAAAGAGAGCCAAAGAAATGGACATAAAACTTAAAAGAAGACATAGCCACAAGAACTTGCACTTTGATGAAGCGATAGCCATGGCGCATAACAGAGTCAAATGGATATGTAGGCCATAATAGGCAACCTCATCATGTTCTTTATCTGTGGGACTGGCGTCGTGAAAGCATTGGTGATAAATGGAACAATTTTCCACTCAGAATTTTGGGTTGTCGAAAAATTGTCAGAAAATAGCCTATTCTTGCCGAAAGATTTTCATCCAAAATGAAAGATTTAAGGCTAAAAAAACTCATTTTGGGAAAATTTAGAGGCAAAATTAAAATTTTGAGCACCCACAATCCTTTCCGTCGAAAATATGCAACTGTCGGTTGAAATTTTGTGGAAAATTTGTAGTGTTTGTCGGAAAATCATCGCAACGACGTCCTGCGCCACTTACTTTTCCTAACCTAGTACGCGCTGGCTGCAGTGTTTTGATAGCCTCACGTGGTCAGTCGGTCGGTTTGAGTTGACGTCGTCGGTCTATTACACGAGCGATGTGCCGATGGGCCGATGTGCACTGACACGGCGCCGCCGCTCCGTGGAGCTGGAAACGAAGCGTTCTGAGTTGTCCTGGGGGTGCAGTATGTCGAGTTGTTTGCCACTGACTCTCTCTCACAGTCTCACTCGGTGCCGGTGCCAGTATGCGGCTATCAGACCACCCACGTCGCTGCTGCTGCTGCTGCTGGCGCCGCTTGGACCTCGTTGGTGACTGACTGATGGACGTACGGACGGGCGCTGTCGAGTTGTCTCGCTTGCGTCTCATCGATCGTTTCACTGTAGACGTATGACAAGACTACTGCAGTGCTGACTGCCGAGATTGTCCCCATAGTCGCAGCGTCAACGCGAAGTCAGTGTACCACGAAACCGACTTTCGCTGATTTCAAATGAGTGAATAAAACATTTTTATTATGTGTTGCAGCCAAAAGGCTATAGCTGTATTACAACATAAAGCTAAAAGTAAGAAAAACGTACATGCATTAAGTAAAATTAGGTTTTTACAAACAATATGGTAAAAAAATTTGTGATTATCCGACACAAATCTGCACTTTCACAGCAGCACTGCAATCCGAGTTACCGCGCATTTTCACGTAACAGCTATTGGTACTACTGAGAAAATCACTCATAAGAGACCGACAGTAAGTTGTAATGATGAATAGCAAATGGAGCTGCTGACGCCATTTGTCGTAACTGCAGCGACACAGTGCTAGAGCGATTTGTTTGTTTGATGCAGCGTTGGAAAGCGCGCTGCTGATGGTATCGAGTTATGCTGAGTACAGAGCAACAAAAATGAAACGAACTAAACTTAAATTAAATATAATAAAAGCCGGAGCGCGCAGCCGACATTCTTTGTTTTTTTTATAAAGAAATCTATTTTTATAAACAGTTATATATTTGAAGAAACTTTTTGTCCTTTTTATCGTTGCATCCTACGTATGTCCTGCATTTTGTCAGCGGCATTGCAATAAACGAATATCGTGTTGCAGGCGAGGGGCTGACGCAGTCGGACGAGCCGTGCGACACAGCGACTCAGGACTGCAGCCGGGTTCAGAACTTGCTCTTTCCCGTTTTATCGCTGTCCGCACCAGCACCTGACCATAAGTCGGCTGCAGAGTCGACTGACGACGGCAGATCAACGTCATCCAATGACCAGCCACAGGACAGCAACAGCAGCAGCAGCAGCAGGATGCTTGTGACGCAGATATCATGGACAGACACAACAACCGCTGAAGATGATGCTGATGATGGTAAAGACGACGTGTGGTTGCCACTGACACCAGTTCAAACTGCAGTTAACGACAACAAGAACGATGACGACAACTCTAATGTCTGGACAATGACGTCGGTCAAGACCGTAGTTGACAACAACAACGACAATAACAACAACGACAACTCCGACAACGAGAACGACGACGACGACGGCGACGACGACGGCAACGCTGCACCGGCTGCTGTTGACTACAACAGTTACGGCGACGCGAACGACTTCACATCAAATCATTTGACTGAGCATCGGGGCAACAAGTCTGCGAACAATGGTCAACGTCGACAGACGCTGATCTCGACTACCGACGTTCAACACCATGCCAAGCAGTTTACAGGTCGACTTTTACTGCAAAGTTTTTTCTCTCTTTTTCTCTGTCTCCCCTTGTCTCTCTCTCCGTCTAAAGTTAACAAAGTAACGGCTTAGCATATGGGATCATTCAAAAATATGTCACGCTTTTTTGACCACATTTGCCCCCCTCAGTGCCGGCGTTAGAGAGTTGGATGCCAACCCAAATGCAAGTGTGAGGCCCCTATAAGAGGGGGCCTGGGGGCGGAGGTCCCAACGGGGTTCAGAGGCAAAGCCTCTGGTCAGGGGATCAGGGGCCCCCTTAAGCTGAAACTCTTTTGGCTTTTGGACGTTTACTGAAAATCGCAAATTTGCACACTTTAAAAAAATTGAAATGCAAAAAATCAGATATAATTTGTGTTGTCTTTTCAAAAAAATGATGTCAATAGGCCACAATACGTCACAGATTACTGTACAGTAATGAAAAGTAATAGACTTGTCCACTTTGGGTAAACTGTCTACATGTTTTTTTATTTTATATTTTGAATATATTTTTTTTAAAAACTAGAAATTTTTTACACACCTAGCATGAGGCCCCTGCGCATACGCGAGGCCCCCCGGCCGGAGTGTACGGGGACCCTTCCGCCGGCTTTGCCCCCCATTTGTCACAAACTGTCACACATGGTTAACCCCCTATGAAAAATATGTCACAAGCCACAATACCCCCTCCCCTCAACTGTGTGCATCATACCGAATGGTAGCACCGTAATTACCAAGCCAACCAAAAGTTATTCATCTATTCATAAATAGAATATACCGGTAGGTATAAATGCATCCATCCGTCATCATAGTCATTTCGAACATTATTTTACAGTTTACATAGATCTATAGTAGTTGGCGATGAAAGAACAGTTTGAGTCATAACGGCCAACGTCCTACTGTGTCTGAATCTGTATGCATTTTTCCAGAGACTAGCAAGTAAGCTTACGATAAACATTGTTTAAGCCTATAAAAAATTTTCTCAAAAGCGTGACATCACGTGTTCTTAAACCCCCTCCCCTCCCCCTGTTACACTTTGTTACATCCCATCTGACCCCTCTCCCCCTTCAAGCGTGACATATTTTTTGAACGGCTCCTATGCACTATTCGTTGAATCGGACTGTGATCAGAATTTGTAGGCCTACTAGACGACAGCACCGCACGTTGACTTGGACAAAACTTGGTTTTTGGCTGGGGTTCTGACCTCAAATATTTCCTCCCTCATGTCGGTCCACGGTCCACCCAGTTTTACGGCCTAATACTGATGAGCCAGCAGTTGATCGCAATAGCAGTCTTTTGTGGGTAGCCGCAAAAAAACAGTAAACACTGGTAGTTAGGGGTCATCACTCTGGAAGAAACGGCGAGTTGTTGTACGTAACAGTAGGCATGTCAGTATGCCAGCAGTCCCAATGCAGACTGACTTGGTTAAATTTTAAAGCGGTGACTGCGCCTGCCAGCGGAGGTTTTTATACAGTTGCCAGTTCCAACGGTCGTAAAGGGAAATAGCTCCCATGGAACAGAACAAGAAATCTACGATGACGTTTGCTTCTTAGTTCTAACGACGAATGAGAGTACTTAGCCTACATGCGCTTGATTCGTTTAAATTGCAAAAAGCAATAGGGCAACAATTTGGGCGACGTGGTCGGTCATTTACTAGGGTATTTTGCGGCACGCCTTAAAGTGCAAACAGTGGCGGATTTAAGGGGGGGGCGGCCCCCCTATTAACTGGATGCATCTTAAAACAAGTAAAAATTTTGCATCAAAATGCACGATTTTTGCATAAAATTTTCAAAAAATTTCTGGGGAGGGGTATAGCCCCGTCCCTAGACCCC
>Ga0209367_1013544_pt1 | contig 10475 bp, 11 predicted proteins | sample WorMetLIZISLAND2_FD_187412 | JGI IMG/M metagenome (GOLD analysis project Ga0209367, IMG submission 187412) | Marine gutless worms symbiont microbial communities from Max Planck institute for Marine Microbiology, Germany - Olavius geniculatus... ...
AAGTGTGGTGGTATGTTTAATAATAACACTACTGTTACTTGTCCACAAAATGTGCCAGTGAAAAAATTTTGAAAATCGGTCAATATTTGACGAAGATATGGACAATCACAAAGTGGGACGTTTTTTTGAGACACAGTGTATTATATCAAGACAAACGTAGTTCCATGTTTAGGACGACAGGTTATCTACAGTAAAAGTGGCACTTGAGCGTCGCTATCGTGGAAATGAATGACACAGTGGTTATAGCGTTGTCGATTAGAACGGAAGAGAGCTGTGATTCGAATCTCACTGAGGCAATGGGATCGTCCATAAATGACGTCACTCACCAATTGAAGAGGGGGTGTACGACATCGTGACGATGCGTGACGTAGAGGGAGGAGTGAAAGGTTGGCTACTGGCCTGTAATGGAATAAACAAATTTTAAGGATGCTAAGTTAACAATTAGAAATTTCAATAGTTTGTTTGCAGTTGGGAAAAACTTGACCCGCAATTATAAAACAACAGCATAAATCAAAAATCATTTCTGCAGACTGACTGTGAAAACACCAAAAATCGCGCAAAACTTATTAGAAAGCATTCTTACCTTGTGAATTGAAAGGTGAAGATGCAAGCGATAAGAGCGACTGCGCCAACGACTGCTGACACTGCTATTATCATCGTGTTGTCTAAAAAACGTCATCATCGTCATCATTATCATAATCATTATCCTGAATTAACAACAGTATCGTAAACAAAAAAAAACTGAACATAGTATTTAGAACAAATTGTGACGGCAAGCATGGACTTAGGATACATGTAAACAACTTACCTTTGGTTTAATTACATTACCGGACAAAGTTTGGCGGAATTTCCGCCATTTAGTTCAAAGATATTGCGCTAAAAATCTTTTCGGAACACTCGTTCGGATACACTGACGTACGCCAAAAGAATAATGGCTCTACCAATACTTATCAGCGACGAATTAAATTTAATTAATGTTATTGTCTTATTAACAATCAATAATGAAATAATAATAAGAACTAACTGCATTAACTGAGGCATTATAAAACACTAAAAAAATTTTAAACATTTTTTATTTATGTATAAAAACGACAATGATTGCGCTAGGCTTATGCAAATTGGCGCTATATGCACTGTGTCTAAAAACATCCCCGACATTTTCGACTGTAACTTAAAAACCAATTATCAGATTTTAATAATTTTTGATAAGCATATTTCCGACACAACTTGCCATTAAATAACCATTCACATTCCCACCTCACCCAATGTTTGTTTCTACACTACCTGGGGAAAACACAACCAGCAAAATATCACCTTTTTTATCCAATGCAATAGGATTGCTTAATTAAAAAAGGCGTAAAACACATTTTGTTCACATTTTTGACATTTTGACTAGCATTTCATCCAGTTATCCGTTTTTAAACTGACTGTAGTAAAATTGCTTGAAGTGTTGGCCTACTATGCGAACACAGGCAATGAAACGGTTTCTCCGTTCATTGACAGCAGTATCAATAAGGTTCTGCTCTAGACCAATCCAGGCTGTGCCAGTCGCTTCTTGACTTTACAAACATTCCTAAATTTTATCTGGTAGACACTCTGCTGTATGACAGTCAAACCTTGTAATAGACCTGCTGTTGGGGCCCACAGATCAGGATAGATGGAATTTATTGGCGGTTTTTCATTTATTTTAACACGTATTATACTTGGTCTGCTTTCCTCAGGTAGTGCAAAAGCAGACATTGGGTAAGGTGGAAACTAAAACACTTATTTAATAGCCAGTTGGGTCAGAAATATTTCTGCCAAAAATTATTAAGATCTGCTAATGTTTCTTCAAGTTACGATCGATAATGTCAGAAATATTTTTTCAGGTTTACTGTTTATTTCAACACATTTCGCTTGATCTGCTTTCCCTAGGTAGTGCAGAAGCATATATTAAATAAAGTGGGAAACTAAATGGTAATTTGTTGACATGTTGTGTCAGGAATATTCCTACCAAAAATTATCAAAATCTGATAATTGGTTTTTTATGTTACCGACAAAAATGTCGGGGATGTTTTTTGTGACATAGTGTAAATACTCGTATGATTAGTATTATTATTAGTATAAAGAGGGCTGAGTCTACCTCGCGCAGACGGCGGACAAAGTTTGCCAAGAAATCCACATTCCGGAATGTCTGGCGGTGGTTTGTCGTAAATTCCCCAAGTCAGCGGAGAATACACCGTTATCATCTAAACGCCATTACCGATAAATGCATATTCTCGATGCATCGATTTAAAGAAAAAAAACTTGCGCTGTATTACGACACTATATATATTTTTGGCACTGCCATATTAATTTTTGTAAGCAGAATTTAGCCGAAACTTTGCAACATTGACAATCAAATTTCTCCAACTATACAGTTCTGGTCCAATAAAACTTTCTGCAGACTTGCGTATACATTCTGGTAGTTACTTTTATACGTTGACAAATGTTGAAAGTTGTCTATGGCTCTTGACGGTAACCCACATCAGAGCTTCATGCTACGTGAGATTACACGACACAGGCAAACGCGCCCCGCTTTTATCTCAGCCAGAGAGGCAACGGTGACCGATTTACCTACACCGGAGGAATGGAAGGCTGAGTTGACCTAGGTGGTTGACGAAATTACATGCAATTCAGTTACGTAATTCAATTACAAATTACATTTAATGACATTTGGTTTTAATGTAATTTGTAATTGGTAATTCAATTACATGATCATGTAATTTGTAATTTCAAATTACATTACAGTTTTCAACTACATTTGAAAGTTTTAAGTTGTAACATCTATCAGTTTTATATTAAGCACCACGTCGATCTCTCTTATTTACTTAGCTACACTTTTCCATGAGATTTACATTTCTAGTTAAAACTGTTCTTCTGCACAAGTTGTTTTTGTAAATAGTGCACACAGTAGTTGACATTACCAGGTAATTGGTGTGCTGCTGCTGCTCCTGGTGTTTTTTGGTCTGATAATAAATAGTAACCGCATTACTGGTGTACTGCTGCTAGTTTGCTAAACCTATGAATGTATTTATCGTTTATAGGCCTAATAATAATACTAATTAAAAAACAAAATTACCAATTGCATGTAATTTGTAATTGAAGTAATTGAAATTACGTAATTTGTAATTTTATTCAATTACATTTGTGTCAGTAATTTGTAATTTGTAATCGAATTACATTTGAGCCAGTAATTTGCCTAGCTCTGTGGTTGGCTATATACCGATATGGTTTACCTGACTACATGCAGTCACCAATTTATGCATTAAGCACTTGGTAACCCGACCGAGAGTCGATCTCCCACGGCTTTTTAATCGTAAGTCTAGCGTCGTAACCTTTACTCCACTAAGCCACTATTTTAGTAATGTGCGTCTTGTGTAACGTCAACATTGTCTAGCAGCGGTGTGTGCCACAGCGGCCTATGGCCGTCGGTAATTCATACGACCATGGACACACACATCGACGAAATGATAAAAGTCCACTTTATTTCTATTTAGGGGACTATCCGTATTAATTTTGTAGCTCAGTTTAAACACAAGCAAACGTAGCACCTTGAAAAACAATAAAAACGGTAAAAAAACTTTAAAAAGTGCATCAGACATAGTCACCTCTCTAGCGGGCTGAGTGAGATCTACCAACATTGATCTCCGATAGGAATCTTGGCCCTCCGCATAGTCCCAGACATCGTAACTGCCGAGTCGATTGGTTTTCTCGTTGATCAGTACATTTCCGCTGACACCTGGCATCACACATTATTTTCAACTAACTACACCAATATAATATTTTGCTGTTTTTGTTACTGCTGCTTCTACTCTTGAATGTATAAAACTGTTTTATTATTATCGTAACTCCGCCACGATAAAGTTGAGTTGAAATGAGTCGGAACATCGACAATGTAGACTTCATTCGACAGATCACTGGGTTAACCAGTCATCGCATATTAGTTTCTAAAAGAGTTCAAGATTTCTTAGCAGATTGCATCAGTCTTATCTGTTTCGACTTTTAATGTCGTTGCTTTATGATCGCATGTTTTAATGCGTTTACAGGTCGATGGTCTCAGATCAAACAAAGCGAGCGGCTAAAAAAAATAACTTGGCCTACGCGTAAATTAGTTTCGTTAAAAGCTTACCAGCAAAGCGTTTTCCGATCGTTTTCTTAACGATGACATGACCGTCTCTGTAGTCCTCATTACCTTCAGCCAGAGTCTGATTCAGTGTGAGTAGGTACAGGTAAACAGCATCGTGCAAAAGACACTTCACATAATTCCATTGGTTCTGTAACGTAAACAACATTTTTATCATCATTCATCATTTTCATGGTCAACTGCACAAAAAGTGACTCCAACATTAATGGATCAATACAAGTTTACAACATATTATATTAAACCCTGTACTTAAAGTACGCAACCGGAAACCGTATAAACACTAAAACTTGATTGACGGTAAACAATTTGATATTTAAGTTTTTCCAGGTAATAGGGTGTTTACACGATCAAGCAGACATCGAGCAAACGTCGAGCAAACATCGAGCTGGCTCAAGCAGGCCTATTGGAACCCCGTCCCCTGGCTCAAATGTCGGCCTAGGTTTAGGCTCTTAGCCCACAGCTGATCACGTGTTATATAGGCCTTCCAATTACAAAACGCCCGCCCTCCTAATTAGCATGCTAATTACCATAGAACGTCGAGCTAGCTGCTCGATGTTTGCTCGATCGTGTAAACACCATATAACGTAACACCAGATTCAAGGCAAATTACAGATTGTAGGCTTATTATTTTGCTCGTTTCCAGTTCATCTGAGAATGCAACAGCAACGGGTTGAATCGGTCGACGTTTGCCAGACATGTTTTACTGATATGTTTGCCTAATAACTCAAATGCATTTTAAAAAAGCTACGAAGAGAAGCAGTAGGCCTACATCAAAATTTAGCAATGTTTTTCAGGTTCTTATATGACAAACTGGTGAATTTTTATACTTATTTAAAGTCCATTTTATTGCTAAACCACTGCGTGTAGCACTTAAACCTGCATTTACATTTGTGTGTAAAGAACAGTCTGTAAACGACAAGAATGTGACTTGCAGACTAGACATAAGCATACCAAAAGAGGCGACTTGATGTACCACGGCCATCCTCTGCTGGCATTCTGCACTTTCAGCAGAAATTCTTCAACTTTCGGTCCAAAAGGATCCGTCAATATTATCTGTAAAAGCGTGCAATACACTACAATGCATCTTTCTATTTTGCTAGACGTATCTCTTTAATGGAAAAACTTTGGGTCCTACCATCCATGTTAGCTATGCTCCGAGAGAGCGCGTGGTTATCGGAAGAAAGAGCAAGGCAAGGATGACGAAATGATTTAAGATAGGGAGAGGTGTGAGACAAGGCTGCATACTGTCACTTTGGTTATTTCACCTGTATGCAGAATCAGCCATGAGAAAAGCTTTTGAATGGCTACAATAAAGGGTTTCGGATAGGAGGCAAAGTGATCGGCAATCTGCGATATGCAGATGATGTGGTACTCATCGCCACTTCGCCCGAAGATCTGCAGGAATTAGTAGACTGGATAAGAGCCTCCAGTGAAAAAGTTGGACTACTGATTAGCACGGATAACACAAAAGTAATGGCATGTGGGAATAATGGAACGAGCACAAAGATCAACCTCCGTGGAGAAGTTCTGGAAGAAGTAGAATTGTTTGTGCATTTGAACTCAATTTGCACCAGTGATGGCAACTGTACACAAGAAAGAGGTTGGCGATGAAAAATCAGAGATGCAGTCACTATCTTTAGTATGAAAAAGCAAAGATATTTCTACAACCACAAAAATCAGGTTGCTAAAGGCATTGGTCTGGTTGATAGCAATTTATGGGAGTGAAAGTTGGACCCTTCGCAGCAGACAATAGAAATATATCCAAGCTTTTGCAATGTGGTGTTATCAAAGGCTATTAAGGATTCCGTGGACGCAATGCAAGACGAACGAATGGATTCTGTGCAAATTAAAAGTTAAAAGAGAACTTTTGGGCCGTGTAAAGTCATTGAAATTGGGATTTTGTGGCCATACTACACGGAAATACGAAAGTCTGAAGAAGCAAATGGTTCAAGGATGTGTACCAGGTTACAGAAATCGTGGTCGACAACTCCGACGGTGGACAGATGACATCACGGAATAGACTGAGATGAAGATCAATAAAATGGCTGCAGCAGCGGAAGATCGTGATTGTTGGAGAGGGATACTACGCGCCGCCAACTCTTCTTATGAACGACGACGACGATTAGTTTGCCATCAAGTTGTACGTCACAAATTGTTGGCGGTGGTATAGCTTAGTCTGTGCACTAAAATCGCCAGCCAATTTTTTTTTACAAATTGCTACTTTACTGCCAGAAGCATCCGGATTATGATAATAAAAACAAAATAAAATTAGGCCTACCTTTAACGGGGGTCTATGGCTTTGTGAAGTTTTACATGCATGCATTATAAAGATTAGGTTAATATAAAAAAGTCGTATTAAGCCTCATATCAAACAGCATACTTTTAAGCACGGAGCAAAAAGTCGTAAGCTCTAATAGTTGTTTTTCGTCTACGTTTTTGTTAGCATTTTCAGTGGCCTTGGTCTTAAGGCCAAATTTTGTCGCCTTGGCCTTGGCCTTGCAATAGACTGGCATTGGCCTTGTCCTTGGAACTGTGGCCTTGGTCTTGGCCTTAGAGATTCGGCCTTGGCCAAAAAATCAAGGCCACTGCCAAAGTCTCGTGGGACTACAAAATTCACCATCGTGTTAAAATGAGCGACACTTCGCTCGAATCAATGGTCTTCCTCAAATGCAATGTAGCACTGTGAATTAAGGAGAAAGACCATGCTGAGCATCAGAAAGTAAATTATTGCTGATTAAATATTCAGTTATTTTACGTGATATTACACGCTCCATTATCTTGCTAATAACACTGGTGAGGGAAATAGGCCTATAATTAGTAACGGATCCAGCAAAACCTTTCTTAAGGACAGGTATAATAACTGCATTTCTCTAGTCCGAAGGTACAACAGCAACAGACAATAACTGATTAAAAAGCAATGTGAGGGGAAAAGCCAGAGTATGCTTAAGCTGCTTGAACAGGGCAGGAGGTAAGTCATCGGGGCAAGAAAAATTGTTTTTCATGCGATTAATTGCAAACAGTACTTCAGACTCGGTAATAGTAACAGATGTTAAACAATTATTATCGTCGACAATATCAGGACAATCGGGCAAATTTCCATTATCTACGATCCCTACAGTAGCAAAATATTTATTAAATTCATTTGCCTTTTCCATGTCATCAGTGAGAACAGTATTGTCACTAGTGACGATGGCTCCAATGCCATCCTTATGAGTAAGCCGGTTAATGGACTTTCGAACTGATGAAACTGTTATAACTAGATTAGGTTGCAGAACTGTAAAAAAACAGGTTTTTTTGCTCCATCTTTTAAATGGAATTCATATCTGATAAAACTGTTTTATGATACTTCATTTTTTACATTGAATTTGCAGCTGACAAAATGTTTTTCGACTTTTCGTGACTGGATAATTATAATAACTACTAGCACTGTTTTGACTGTCAGTAACTGGATAGTTTTACCCTTTTCCTGCACATTATGTTGTCAGTGATGAGTGATGCAGCTGATGCTATTAAATTCTATAAGTTGCGTATGTAAGAGTACTTGAAAAACAGGATTTCATTACTTTATCTTATATCGTAAGCCTTTGCATTACGGAATGGCTTTGGCCTTGGCCTTGGCTTTGGGACCGTGGCCTTGGCCTTGGCCCTGGTCAGCTGGCCTTGGCCTTGAGTGGTCTGGCCTTGTTAACATTACTGGCATTTTACAATAAATCTTCGGTTTGAACAAACGGGAGTCTGTCAAACTGCTTATTGGTTTTTGTGAGAGGGTTGATTTTATACATATTTGTGCACAGAGAAAGTTAACTTTTGTTCAACATCTTGCAAGGCTGTCTAACGATGTATTAAGTACTTGTGTCTCGCGCTTTAAATTGTCTAAGGAGTTTACCTGCTTATGTAGTGATTTTGAGGTTTTGCCAACTGACAATCTTAGCAAGAGTAAATTGAGAAGCATTGTTTTTAAAAAAGTTTTATGCCATGTGCAGTAGCGTTTAGATTGTGGTTTAAATGTATTTAGTTCATTACTGTCTTTACTTTTCTTTTTCTGTCTGTCTGTTTGTTGTGTTGTCTTACTGACGAATAAACGTACGTAATAATGTATTTGAATCTGTCTCTCTGTTTCAAGTCAGTTTTAAATTTGCTACCATATATCCGACATAAAGCTGGACATCACTGAGGGCTTTGTCTGAAACTCTTATGTTTTTTATCAACAAATGCATAATTTTGTTTTTAGCGGCAGTTTAACAAGTGGACTGTAATATTTAGTTGTATACGGTTTGGTAGATAAACGCCATGAACCTGTTTGACGGCTACGAAAGCGCGCCGACGTCTCGGCAAATCTTCCGAGTCATCAACGTAAAGCCCGTATTCGGTCCAAGGCTGGTCGGTTTTTAATGAACGCAGGCCCTCGAATGTGATGAAGGCAAAGTCGCCGTTCGTCATGTTGTGATCCTGCGCTCGAAACAGAAAACGCGCCATTGGCCCGAACTCCGCATGGCAGTACACGACCACTGCACACAGTGCGACAGATAGCCTAGATGTATACGATTTGATGCATCAAATAAGACATCTCGAAAAACATATGTTTTTGTCTGTTGTAACGCACATTTTTATAATAGAAGCCCACAGATCTAAATAGATGACACTCATTGACGTTTTTTTCATTCATTTCAACTCGTATTAGGCTTGGTCTGGTTTCCCAAGGTAGCGCAGAAGCAGACGTTAAATGAGATGAAAACTTAGGCACCGATTTAATAGTTAGTTGTGTCAGAAATATTTTTGCCAAAAATTAATTAAATCTGCTAATTTTTTGGGTTACAATCGATAATGTCAAAAATGTTTTTAAAGGTTTTTTGTTTATTTCAAGGTATATTTCGCTTGATCTGTTTTCCTAGGTAGTGCAGAAACGGACAATAAATGAGGTAAAAAAAACTAAATAATTATTTAATTAATGTCAAGTTGTGCCAAAAATATTTCTGCCAAAAATTATCGAAATTTGAGAACTGGTTTTCAAGTGACAATCGAAAATGTCGGGGATGTTTTTTGAGACACAGTGTAGAGAATTTTTTTTATATTTCATTTATTTGTCCACAAACCCCCAATGAACAGATTGGCACGAAATTTTGCACAAGAAGTCATCTTGCGGACATAATCAAGTGTTTCAAAGTTTGTGTCGATCAGTTGAGAAATTTCGGATCTGCGAGGGGGCGATTTGTCATTCTCCATTGATTTAGCCGGTCGCCATTAACACAGGGCTGCATGCGCTACAGCGCACCTGTGATACGTTTCCATTCAAAGGTGCGTGGATAATGGATATGTATACGTGGACAGATGAATTATAATTGACCACCAACAAAAACATTATAAGTTATAATAAATTCATCAAATTACAACTTTTCATTATTGTTTTGTTGACGTTTCGGCAACCGCTGCTGCCTTCGTCGGAACGACTGTCTGCAAGGTATAGCTGCGGCGGACAGTAAGTAGGCCTAGTCATAGATGTGTGGAAGAATCCAAAACCAAAAAAAACATTATTTGTGTAATAAAACAACAAATATAAATGTACAAAACATCAGCTTATACACTCGTCAACGGCGACATGCAAAGACTGACAAATCGAAAACAGCAAAAATCATAAAAAACGATATTATTCAACAGCACATTGACAATTAGGCGATGTGATAGTGAGTGATATGACCTTTTTATGATTTTTGCTGTTTTCGATGTGTCAGTCATTGCATGTCGCCGTTAACGAATGTATAAGCTGATACTTTGTACATTTATTACGTTTAAGGCAAAAGAGCAAACTAGCGGTGAGTTGTAAAAATGAATTCATAGGCCTACAAAATTTTATGAATGAATGCATAACAATAAATAAATACATGTAAAACATCTTTATGTTGTGTCACAGCCAATAGTTAAATGATGACAAAAACTAAAAATTAAAACTAGAAATTTGGGGCAAAGCCCAACGTGAGTCCGCTCGGCGCCCAAAGTCCGATTGGGGGAAATTAGAGGGGGGATAAAGAGAGAGGTGGGGGAGAATTTCCCCGGCATCAAAGTCACGTGGTCCGAACTCAAATGCATTGGCATACACCGAACGCGCTTCGTCCACTTAGGGTAGGTCAACATTAGCGCTTATAACTTGGTTCGTAGTGACGGAATTTCATAAAAAATTTTTTGTTCAATGCGGAAAGGATCGCTCTCGTCAACACCGTTTAGATTATGTCGTTATCTTCATCGGTTCCAGAGATATTTGCGCTCAAACTCGAAAGTTGTCGTAAATCGCACCGATTTTTGAACGTTTTTGTCC
>Ga0209367_1013546_pt1 | contig 10475 bp, 10 predicted proteins | sample WorMetLIZISLAND2_FD_187412 | JGI IMG/M metagenome (GOLD analysis project Ga0209367, IMG submission 187412) | Marine gutless worms symbiont microbial communities from Max Planck institute for Marine Microbiology, Germany - Olavius geniculatus... ...
TTTTTTTATGATTTTTGCTGTTTTCGATGTGTCACTCGTTGCATGTCGCCGTTAACAAGTGTATAAACTGATGTTTTGTACATTTATAAATATATAGTGACAGACGGACAGACAAACGCTCAGGATGTAGCAACTCGCGTCTGCATAGCAAGGTTTGCTGACGCTCTGTAAATATACTCGTGACTAATATTAATTATTATTATGCATTAATATATTAAAATTTCAGTTACAGAAAATATTTAAATATGCAAATTTACATAGAGACATGTCCAGACAATACAGTAAAAGTCGTATATAGTACTGCGCTGAGATTACATATTGTAAACGATTCTCGGCGTTTCTAACGTAACATTTTGATCTAACATGAGATAAACATATATCTTAATGCAGATGTGATTTAGAAAATAGTTGTTTTCTTGTTCTAAAGTCGCGTATGGGTTAATTTGGCTTATTCGTTGCCCACGGAACACGTGGCGCTGGGCAAACGCTATAGTTTATCGACTGATTGCCCACATCTTCGTTCGATGCCGTTCGGATTAGTCACGTTCTAGATCACGGTTCATGGCGACAGATGTGGTCTAATCGAACACGCGTTCAGAACAGTCGTATGCCCTACGAAAAGACGAAAGCACACACACCGAACCCCTGTTACATTTGCAAATAATCCTCTAACATACCTCCTTCGATACATGCTTTTTTAACATTCGCGCATCGCCAATTAGGCCTACATGAGGTATTAATTTTCTCTGCATTCAGTTTTGGGCTTTTTATGCCCTGGCCCATGCTTGGAAAGCTAGAGCAGCCTGGAGAAACTTCCTTGGGCCAACCGCGAAAAATTACATTGGTTTGTCGTTGTACGTTGGCCAACAACAGTGTGAACATTGGGTTATTCAGCATAGTTAAAAAGTTGTGCTAACCGTAAAAAAAACCATATTAGGACGCATTATTGTCGTACTATTGTCGTTAAACGTATTGTACCGATTTGATCCGATGGATTTTTTAGCGGATTGTACTTAGGTAGATTCGTTAGGTTCAAGGCTTTTCTTAATCGTACTGATTTGTCTAATTTTCTGTTATATTGTGTTGATTAGGGTAGATGTTAGTGTTCCTTCTGGAGCCTTTCTATTTTTGGCTGGCATTTTGTTGTTTTTATTTGTGTTGCTGGTGTTGTCAATGTCAGTGCTGAAATAAATAAATAAATAATGGTCGAACTGTTGTCATGGTTGTCGTCTGTCTGTCCGTCTGTCCGTCCGTTTGTTACGGATGTACTGTGGCTAAACTGTGTAAGATAGAGCCTAGGTTGCTATTGATCACTAATAAAAAGTCGCATACTGGCGTTCAAATAACATATAAATCAATGACCTTGGATGAACTTGAAGAGTCATAAGGCACTATGAAATGGCATGTTTCAAACTATAGGTGGCCATATCTCAAAAACGGTACGAGATAGGGAAAGTTTAGTATTAATCACTAATAAAAAGTTGCATATTGGCTTTCAAATTACCTGCAAATCATCGACGTCGGATGACTTTGAAGGTCACTGGCAAACAGTACGGTCGGCTATCTTAGCGACAGCTGGGCTTCTTGTTTTACATTTTGAAACTGTTTGTGAATGGTGAAGCTATTTATAGCGGGATAAAAAGACAGCAAGGTTCCTCCCCCACCAGCTACCACGTGCGTTAAGTCAGGCAGAACATTTAAAATTTAGCGTTCGATAAAACTACCACATGAAAAAATCACATAGGCGTACATTTAACAGCATCCCACCAAAAAGACGCATCTCTGCCGACAAACCGCGTGGACTCTAATTCCACTTCCGATATTGGCGCCAAACGTGCAGCGGTACAAGCGACTGCCTAATTAAACAATGCCGATGCTACGTACTGATAGGTCATGAGACATAAGTCACGGGAGGCGAAAGACTCCCGAGACAGAGGCCCTGTGATTTCTAAATTAGTTGAATTCAAGCGTAAATTTTTGTGAATTTTGGTACTTAATTTTTTGTCAGGTCCTCAGTCCTCCTGTCCCGCGACTCATGTTTCATGTCTTTAAAAGTGGCGACCGAACTGCTGTTTGTGGGCATAATTCCGCAGTGTTTTTAATACGATGTGCCTTCCCAACTGTGTTTACTAAATACTGTCCGCGAAAGCATCGTCGCTAAGCTTGTTTGTTTTTTTAGCTGATCGTACTTACGTAACGGTCGTGCTTAAGGTATGAGTTGTCGTCTGTCTGTCTGTCTGTCCGTCTGTCGGAAGTCTGTTACGGATGTATTGCTATTGATCATAGGATGTCGCATATTGACTTTCGATGGACATGAAAATCATTGACTTTGTATGATCCTGAATACTCATAACGCACTATAGTATGCCAATCGTGCAGTATTGTGGCTAAAAATAAGTTGTAGGGAGTCAGCGATGATATCATCGGATGGAGCGCTGGCGACTTTCTATAAGCTGTCAATAGTAACCGTGTCTCCATCTGCAACGGTTTGGCCGCAGTCTTTACTGAAAACTTTTTACATATAGGTAGCCGTTATTTCGGAAACAGTGAGAGATAGGGCCAAGGTTATTATTAATCACTAATAGAAAGTGGCATACGTCCTTTTAGATTACATGAAAATTATTGACGTTAGATGGCATTGAAGGTCACTGACAACCACTACGATCGGCTATCCTAACGACAGCTGTTTTTTTTTCTGGTACCGCGGCAACTTATGAACTATTGCACTAAGCTTATTATTTTGCTTGTAAATGTACCTTTACGAGTTAATTTTTCGATTCCTTACCATATTTATAATAAACGAGTGTGTTACTGATAGCCAGAGTAGCTTGTTCTGTAAAGGCCACTTTTAAGTACATCTACCAAATGCCATTTTGGGCTTTTTGAAATGTACAACAATTGAACTCATACATGTATAGCTGAATCAAATCAATTAGCACACGATCATTAAGTCTGAGATATTTATTGAACTGCAGCCATTTTTAAATACCACCATACAGTTATAACCAACAGAAACAGTCGCGTTGGTCAGCTGCGCTTATAATAAACATAGGCTAACCACAAAAAGCGTTTGTGTAATTAAAAATTTTTTTCGAAAATGCATTTTCGTTCGAAATCTTGTCCGCGATATCGAAATTGCCGTATAGCCGTAAACTAACAACAAATGTGCAGGAAATCGACAGTCTTAGACCGAATTTAAAACACTGGAACAATGACATAAATACGAATGGCATTTAAAACTACAAGGTGGTCCAAAAAACGACACAAAGTTAAAGGCAGTGCAGTTTTGCATAACATGATCTAACATAATCTAAGTCGTCTACGATAACCAGCAATTCCCGCAATAAGTACACGGTGTTTCATAAAAAAGGACCCCTCTTTGTTTCTTTCACAATTCACTCAAATGATGAGCAATTTGCATGAAATGTTATCAGTTTTAGCTAAATAAATACTAATTCGAAATGTTTTAACAAAACATGGCAGTTGATTGAATATTCTTTGCTAGTCGTGATGTAACGGTGACATTATAATGTGTCACGGATACAAACAGGCTAATCCCAATTGGTGCTGTCAGTTCCTACCTTGCTTCAATGGTAAAAAATCTGGTTCCTTGGTGTCAAAGATTGGAACTTTTATAATTGCAGCCACAAAAACGTGCAAAGCGATCGAATTTACGTGTCTGTGGAGATAGTTGGTCTTTCACATGTTCGAGCATAACAGTGCACTATATCACACCGAGCTTGCAAGATGTTGAGTTTTTGGATCACAAGACGCCCGATTTCATGTTTCCATGTTGCTCAGTGCTGACACGATAAGCATTTTTCATTAGCGAACCAGATTAAGTTCACCATCGAAGCAGGGTAGCAACCGACAGCATCAGTTGAGACTAGCAAGTTTGTACCTGTGACACATTATGACGTCAGCGTTACATCACGACTAGCAAAGAATATTTAATCAACTGCCATATTTTGTTGAAATATTTTGAATTAGTATTTCTTCAGCTACAACTGGTAAAAATTTCATGTAAATTGCTCATAATTTAAGTAAATTATAAAAAAACAAAAGGGGGTCCTTTTTAATGAAACACCGTGTAATAGCTAAATAACACCCGAAAGTTTCAGGCTGCCAAGTCACCAGCGTTTTATCTCAACCTTTGCTCTCCCGCGCGAAATCAATATTATTATCACCTGCTGACGATGAATGCCTGAAAATCACAATAGCCCTACGTGTCTGAAAATACTGCATTCAATGCTCAATTAAGCACCTACGATGATTATAGAACAACGTTTGGCGACGTAAGCTTCGCCCAAGATTCTGAGTGTAGCCCAAACATCCCCAACCACCTACGTAGAAAAAGAAGAGGGGAAAACGAAGAAAAATAAATAAAAATAAAAAAGCAAAAAAGAAAAAAAGAGAATGAAGAAAGAAAAACAAATTATCGTCTAAATTAGCGGTACGATAACTTGGCAGCCTTGTACTTTAGTCATAAATGATGCCGATAGAATAAACATAAAACAACCAAGTATGACAAGCCAAAGAAACAAAATAAAAATCACACTAACGATATTAATAACAAATGCGACAAAACAGTCCTTTAGTTTATTAGCCGAGTCATTGAAAAAAGCAAATATGATAAAACTGCGCCTTGGGAAATACACTGTGTCTCAAAAAACATCCCCGCATTTTCGACTGTAACTTAAAAACCAATTATCAGATTTTGATAATTTTTGGTACGAATATTCCAGACACAACTTCCCATCAAACGACCCTTCAGTTTTCCACCTCACCCAACGTTTGTTTTTACACTACCTGGGGGGAAAGCACAACCAGCGAAATATCACTTATCCAATGCGATTAGATTGCTTAATTAACATAACGCGTAAAAACACATTTTGTTAACATTTCCGACACTTTGACTGACATTTCATCCATCTGTCCATTTTTCAACTGACTGTAGTAAAATTGCATAAAGTGTTGGCCCCTATGTGAACACAGGCAAGGAGACACTTTCTCCATTCATTGATAGCAGTATCGATAAAGATCTGCTCCAGACCAATCCAGGCTGTACCAGTCGCTTCTTGACTTCACAAACATTCCTAAACTTCATCTGATAGACACACTGCTGCATGACAGTCACACCTTGTAACAGACCGGCTGTTGGGGCCTACAGATTAGGATAGATGGAATTTATCGACGTTTTTTCATTCATTTTAACACGTATTATGCTTGGTTTGATTTCCCCAGGTAGTGCAAAAGCAGACGTTGGGTGAGGCGGAAGCTAAAACACTTATTTAATAGCCAGTTTTGTCAGAAATATTTCTGCCGCAAATTATTAAAATCTGCTGATCTTTCTTCAAGTGACGATCGACAATGTCGGGGATTTTTTTTCAGGTTTTCTGTTTATTTTTTGACACATATTTCGCTTGATCTGCTTTCCCTAAGTAGTGCAGAAGCATACATTGGGTGAGGTAGAAACTAAACAGTCATTTGATGGCAAGTTGTGCCAGGAATATTCGTACTAAAAATTATCAAAATCTGATAATTGGTTTTCAAGTTAGAATCAAAAATGTCGAAGATGTTTTTTAAGATACAGTGTAGACAACGTTTGCGCTCGACAAAATTAAAAACACCAAAACAACGGCATAATACGAATGGGAATTCACACAACTTTTGGCGACGTTTATTTTTTTCACCAAAAGTTTCCTACATCCGAAACCTCACTAACTATATGCGAATTTTTGGCAAATATATGCATGTTAAATGGAGCACTTTTTATTATAGGGGCCTGTGCGGTAGCAAGTTAACAAAATGTTGTATGCGTAACGTGGCTTTCCGACCAAGACTTTGTCAACCAATTTTTTCGAAACTCATAATCAAAAACATGCCCAGAAGTCAGCATACATGCAAACTGAGCTAAAATTGATTAACAAGAGATGGTTGGACAAAAACCGTTTATTTAACGAACACGTGACTTATTCCATTTTCGTTTCTTTGTTTTATCAAATTACTTTGTTGGTTCTCGTAAAAAAAGTAATAAATGGTTAACAGTTAGCGCACAAATTGCAACATGCATCGAAAATGACAACGAAATCATAAAGCACCACAACGTGGCATAAAATCTAATGTTCCACAAGCTGACAATTTATTACTATAACATAAATTACCGATGTACCATTTATTCCCGTTTAAGCTGTAATCTTCACTGTCAGCATCTTACGCGGTAGCACCTGCATTATCACATACAATGTCATATTATACAGTCTGCCGCACTGACCATCTTAACCTCCTTGGCGGTATGAATTTGGACAGAGTTTCGGTCTAAAAGCGGTACATATATCTGCCGTGGCGAGTTCACCGCGACATTCGCCTAATGACATTTAAATGTACATCACTTGAGCGTTCGACTGTATACTCACAGTGGAACTGCACTCACAGTACAGCCGCGGCGCCGATGGCAGCTGTCAGCCGATGTAGCTGGATGCGCTGCAACTTGTGATGTTGATAAACTAGCTCAACACAGATGACAGCTGGCAGTCGGATGGAAGGAAAAAAATTTTATCAGCTGCAACTGACCACTGAGTGCGACTAATTGACAGCACAACAGACATGGTTCGCTGACGGTTCTGGACATGCATTAATGACTGGCACCCCGGCACCTCGCAGCACAGATGACAGGGAGACTGCTATAGCTGCGCTCCGAGTCTCAGTCGGGGTTACCGTTTTTAGTACATAACAACCGCCCCGAATAACGCTCGGGATTACCGCTGAGGAGGTTAAACAAACAACACAATTTGTGGTATAGTTTAGTATTATTACACAAAAATTTGGGGCGATTAGTTTCGACTTTTATTATCGCAAATTTTGTCATCCCATTTATCGCTCTTTTAAATTAGCAAGGCTTTGAATATTTAAGAAACGATTTCTTAAATGCTCAATCAAATACATTATAATTATACTTCAATTAACGCATTTTCAACATAAGATACATTTAAGATGCAAAAACAAAAACAGTTATGTATCGTAGAAAATAAAATAATTATTATCACTAAGTTCACTAGACTGCTTTACAGTGTATGTTCAAACTGTCCGCTTTTTGCGATGACGAAGTCATATGCCCCTCTTAAATGAGTGAGCGAGCAGTTTTTGACGTCAATCCGACACAGTAGGCCTATTGGTTATTTCGGGGACAACCTTTCCAGGCAAATGCATGTAATAATAATGATTTACTTTATAAAAGGCTTTGGATAGATCTATTGAACAAATATTTACAATTGTACCTTTACTAACGTAACTATCAACCACCTGGTGTACAGAGTAGATGGCGTTAGAACAGCCGAGGCCTTTTTTAAAACCAAACTGATTTTCTGCGCATACAAGTAAGGAACCAAAGATATCCAAGAAACAGTACTCAAAAACTTTAGATAAAACTGGGCTAATTGTTATCCCACGAAAGTCGTCACATGATAGAGACCTAGAAATACCTTTTTTGCCTTTGGGACTGGAACTATGTAACTTAGCTTAAAGCCATTAGAAACATGACCACATAACAAAATTAAACGGAACAGCCTTGACAAAACAACATGTAAAATAGAATGACTGAATAGCAAATGCTCGGCTGTTAAACCGGCGATATTAGAGGCTTTACCTCGCTTTAACTTGTCTACAGTTTCACTATCGAAACTAAGATCACAAAGGACTGGTAAATCAAAATAACCATCGCGTACGTTGTTATATTCTTCAGTCAAAGTTTCGGCAGGTGTAAAATTATTACAAGAATATATTGTACTGCAATAGTCAGCAAATTTACTTGCAATATCTCTTTTGTCACAACATCCAATAACTTATTCAACACAACGCGTGAACATATTAAATTTTGAGCGCCAGCATTTTCAAAATACAGCACCGTTTTCAACATTAATGCGTCATGTAGTTTGTTAGTGTAAACCTGTGTTTTACTATGCTGTTCCTGACGAATACGCTTACGGTAAATCATAGGGTGAGACTGGCGATTATTAAATATAGGTCCATGGCGCGGGCTTCCAGCGGCTTTCCATAGCCTGTTAGAATCAACAGAGACTTGTTTCAAGCAGTCTAATTCCTCATTTCACCAAAACTTTTAAAAAATGATTTGTACTTTGGGACGTATGCCACGGTTGCAGATTTCAGAATGGCAACTATTTCGTCATAAACATTGTCAATGTATACGGAACAATCATCAACATCTAACGCACCCTTCACATAATCAATTAGCAGAAAGTCCAACTTGTGTAAAACGGGAGATAGCAGAGCGCCTGTAAGGACATAAAAGGCAGTTAAATCTGCCTTGTCCCAGCGAAAATGTTTGGTCAAAATATCATTCTGAATAAAACCTGCATTACGGGGTTTGTTTCCTACTGAGATGTTGTAAATTTTCACAGATAATGGCAAGTGATAGGAAAGGTTAACATCAAAGTCTAATACATCAAAATCAACTATATCTTCAGGACAAGATGTTAATATATAGTTCATACAATTTTCATGACCCAATGCAACATTCACATAAGAAAATGCCTTTTTCCCGGAAACAAAACATCGTAACGATGTAAACAGCAACTATGAGCGAATTTATTAATATGGGCAGATACCGTATCACACATGTCTAGATTAACATTTAGATCACCAGCCAATATAAATTTACAGTCTAGATACTGTTCACGCCAAGAATTGATATTATTTAAGATGCTACTACACAACGACTTACGATCCTTGGTACCACAACATGGCAAATAGGCTAAACATTAGCGAAACGTACCGGTATTATCACAAAACGATCGTCACAGTGTATAGTTTGGGTAAATCCACGCATATCTTTTCTGACTAACGCCATGACTCCACCAAATGGTTGACTTCTGAGCATACCCGATTGGAGACAGCCTAACATAGCTGAAGAGCCATACGGAAGATAATCAACAAAATGATGTTGAAATTTTGTTAAGTTGTCCTGAGTTAGTTAATGTTCTTGTGATAAAATAATAACAGGATTTTCAGTATTTATATTTATAAGATCCTCTAATACAGGAAGCCCTTGATAAAACCCATGCACGTTGAACGACAATAATCCAATGTCAATAGATCTAGTATACTCATGAGGAGCCAACACGCCCGTCGCCATCGTAATATACCACAGTACAGTCCATATCACCAGGATCCATCGATGAGGCTTGTATGGTGGCGCCAGCAATGGATGACGAACCAAGACTCGTTGGCGCTTTCAGTGTCGTCTCATCGTGATCGGTCGCTGATGTAGCAAATCGTGGTTGTACTGATGGAAGTACTGATGACGTGGCTGCCGCACGACGCTTAGCTGCTACCGCCGGTGGAATGCGGTACCATGGTCGGATCAGCAACGACTCGGGCCACTTGCTGGCATCCAGCAAACTCCCGCGGTCATCAGCAGCAATACACAGCCTAAAGGCGACACGATCAGAAGTCGGCTGCTCCTCGTCATCATCAGCATCACGGCGACGACGACGTGGTGCCACAGGGAAGCAGGTAAAGACATGAACTCCCAATGACTCGGCAAAGCGCCGTAGATCGTCAGCATTGCAGTTGTACGCCACATTGTCGACGCAAAACACCGCCTTTCGAACAATCTTCTTGGCCGCCACTAAATCATGACTGCTAGCCGAAGGAGCCATACCAACCATCGCCCGCCCAGGTCCCGAATTAGCACTTCGAACCTGGCCATGACCCTGAGCTGCAGAAGAGACAATTTTAGAAAAAGAGATGATAACTAAAAAGTGGATTACACTAGAGACACTAAGTTTAGTTCAAGAAAAGAGGATCTTGAAGGAGAAAAGAGACAGTAGCGAACTGGCAGACAGGGAATATCGACAGAAATGTAATGAGGTACAAAAAGCGGCCAGAGCAGACAAAGCGAAATGACTGGAGAGACAGTGCGAGGACATAGAGAAATACTATGGAGAATATAAGACCAGGGAAGTGTAAAAGATAATCGGTGACATTAACAGGAAATGGCAACCAAAGCAGAGAGCAATCAGAGACAGTAATGGAAAGCTGCTCGTGAATACAACTGACATAATACAACGATGGACAACGTACTGCAGCAAACTCTACATGGCACAGCTTGACCAGAAGGTATCCAATGACCTTGTCAAAGAGCTGAAAGACATCTCGCCACCACTTGCTGACAGCCAGGGTGATATACTGGTAGAAGAAGTAAAAAAGGCCGTGAAAAAATTGAAGAACAACAAAAGTCCAGGAAATGACGGGATAACAGGCGAAATGATCAAACACGGCGGACCACACTTGATTGAAGAAATACATCAGCTGTGTAACAAAGCGTGGGAGACGGGTATCGCGCCTACAGAATGGAAAAGTCAGTTCTAGTTCTGCTACATAAGAAAGGCAGTGCTATGGAATGCAGCAACTACAGAACGATTGCCTTGACAAGCCATCTCGGCAAAGTGCTAATG
>Ga0209367_1013547_pt1 | contig 10474 bp, 10 predicted proteins | sample WorMetLIZISLAND2_FD_187412 | JGI IMG/M metagenome (GOLD analysis project Ga0209367, IMG submission 187412) | Marine gutless worms symbiont microbial communities from Max Planck institute for Marine Microbiology, Germany - Olavius geniculatus... ...
TTTGGTGACGATCGGTTCAGGGGTTTTTGGTTGGCTGAGGGTCAAAGTTTGCATTTTCCCATATACTTTGAAGGTCGTCCTTACAACACTCACACTACCGTGTGAGGTGTGATTTTCGTGGGCAAAAAACTTAATGCAAATAAGATTCACTCATGCGATGCATTCAGTGTATACATGGCGACAAGTGTTTTACGAAGCGAACAGTACAAGTTCGGTGTAAGAAAATGCTAAGTCGACAGAAATTCGCATCAGATAGTGAGGTGCAATCAGTCGTTCGTCAGTGACTCGGACAGCAGCCTACATGATCGTTCGTTGCTACGGGCATTCAAAAGCTTGTTGACAAATAGGGCAAATGTTTCAACGAACTTGGACGATATGTTAAAAAATTAAACATTAATGTTTAACGGTTTAAGAGGTGACATTAACTTATTAAGTTTATTCGTTTGTCGCTTTTATGTTGGTTGTCACTTGCAGTGATTAGCGGTGGAGAAAATAATACACAAATAGAATGCGTTTTATTAACAGATAACGTCACAGTAATGACGCCAGCATCAGAAAATGTTCACATGTGTTCAGAATTAAATTCCCAACAAAACATCTGTTTTGGTTTTTTCCTATTTTACATATTAATGGAATGGCGCCTTTTTGTGAACTTATTTATCGAACGATTCTCGTACTTTGCCGATCCAATGGTCAGCGGCTGCCAGCCGGGAATGCAGGGTATAGTGAATCGCCCACTGACCGAAGTTGTAACTAGAAAAACAGATTTGGTCCAGTGCCGACATATTGTGAAGCCGTCCGCCTATCTGCGCAACCTTAACCCTGAACCAAAATTCGGTATACCTACTTCTCACGCACTGGAAAACGTTCGCATCAATTGTGGTGGTTTTTCTAGGCTTTTTGTGTTCGAGTTAAAGCCTCGTAGGGGACAAACGGAACGACGAGCAAAACTCGTAATGCGGCCTACTAGGATGGCCGCATAATAAGCTAAACCAAAAGTTATAAACACAAGACCGTAAGTACATAGTCCACACCTTGCTGGGCGACGACAGTAGAGCTGCAGACGTCAAAGCGCCGAGGAAGACAGAAGGCGACGCGAAGATCCTTGACGTCATCTCTCCTGATGTGGATCATTCCAGTGGACGCGTTTAAACACGCGGCATGGTTGATCCAGACGACGTCAGAGTCCTGACGCCGCCGGGTGCTAACGTCCACGCAGACACAGTAGAACGCAGTCGCCGGTATCTTCAAATGACCGGTTCTAGAGTTGAAACTCACCAAGGACCGCCGCGGCGCCGCTATCACGAACTCTACCCAGCGCAACCATTCACACCACATTCATGCTCTGTTTTTGAAACTAGGGGTAAATCTCGGGGTAACTTTCAGCTATTCCTCCGCGTTTACCCCAGGGTTCAAGATTTTAAAAACACCGTTTTGTCTTAAGTAAATAAGTAAGTAATTTATATAGCGCGTTAACTGTAAAGTTCAACCCATGGGTAACTCGAGATTCGCGGGTTACGCCTGGGTTACTTCTGGTTTCAAAAACCGGGCATCAGTGTGGTGAAGGCTTGGAACTGAAGACTGCAAACTACGTTAAAGCCCCCAAAGCGTCGGTTTGGCCTTTCGTGATAATTGGTGCTCTGAGTAGCCGTGTTGGTCATTCAAAGCTCCGGCGGTTGCATTTCAATCAAAACTCCAAAAATCGCGTAGATATTAAGTCCAAAACAATTTATCGTGCACATGTATGCACACACATATCAGCATGAAACATAGGCTACATCATTATCTAATTGTCTAACCACATGTCTTCATAGGGGCCTTATGTTTTAAAATAGACCACATTACTGGTCTTGTCCGTCTGTTTTTTTAAAGTTTTTTCCCGTGTACGGTTTCCTAACTTGAAAGCTAAAATACGTAGAGGAAACTAAAACTCATAAAAACCAAATCTAATGTAAACTTTTCCCAGGCCAGCATCAAAAATGTTCACGTGTGTTCAGAATTAAATTCCCAACAAAACATCTGTTTTGGTTTTTTCCTATTTTACATATTAATGGAATGGCGTCATTTTGTGAACTTATTTATCGAACAACCCTCGTACTTTGCCGATGCAATGGTTAGCGGCTCCAGACGGGAATGCAAAGTATAGTGAATCGCCCACTGGCCGAAGTTGTAACTAGAAAAAACAGACTTGGTCCAGTGCCGACATATTTGAAGAAAGAGTCAGTTTGAGGCTGTTATCTGTAGGCTGACAGCTTGTTAGCGGCAGCTGTGGACATAGCTGCAGCTGCTGCAGTCGATGACGACGGTCTCACCTTATGCTATTAAAATAATTATGCTAATTGACATAATTACACGCACGCCCATACCAAGAGTTGTGGCCGTTATGTTAACTGGCGAACTGCGACCGAGCGAATTGACGCTCTCGACTGTGAACGTATAGTTGACCGACGGCCGTAAATCTGCCGAAAACAACCACATGTCGACATACCACTCAGCACGTGGCTAACTTGACTCCAAGTAACAACAACAACAACAACAGTGATAATAATGATAAATAAATGGAAAAAATATTACATGCATAATAAACCAGAGACATTCGTTATGCTTAACAGAACAGTGCTTTGAGCCTTTGATTAATTATTGTCACATATGTTAAATTAACGTAACCAAGCTTACGCTTATTTTAAATCAACAGATAATCAGACAATTGATGAACATATGACAAAGATAGACAACAGCAGTTCAGCAAAAAAGTTAAAGAAAAACAAAAAATACTTCCACTGACATACTTCAGCTGGAGATACAACAGGTTAAACAAAATCATCAAAGGATCCCAGAAATGCTAAGAGTGTCACAGAAACAGTTACTACAAAGCTACATTATCTTAACAGAAAATTGTATAACAAAGCCACAAAACAGCATGACGCACTGTTGATATTTCATGTTTTAAAGTAGTGCTATAGCAAGGTGGCGGTTTGCCCTACGTCGTTGGTCGCATCAACCATGGATGTAAAAAACGTTTCAGAAAAAAAACGTTTAAAAACGTTGATAACAAACGTTAGCCTTAATTTGTTCGACTTCTTGCCTGAAACCTAATGCCGTAATTGCAGTACAGCTAGAACTAAAAAAAGAGATCAAATTTTATTCAATTTCAATTCAACCGTGTAGTCATAAGACCACGTATCACTAGAGTAAGTAAATAAACTACCACCACTATAGCATATTAATTCGTTTATGTGACCTTAAAAACCCTTCTCGACGTTCTTGGTAGAATTTTCAAATTTTGATAAACGTTTTTAAAAAAAATTTTTAAAAAGTTCAGAAAATAAAAAACGTTAAAAAACGTAAAAAACGTTTTTTACATCTATGGCATCAACGAAGTTAATCGAAGCCGGACCCGGTTAGCACTTGTATAGGAGACCGTCGGCAGACGGGCAAACCATATATGTGGCATCGCAGTGTAAGCTGGTGTTTGTCTGAGGGCTAAAAAACATGTGTCAGCGCCGCCTCATATAAGCTTTATGGCTTTGTGGAGATACTTTATAGTGAAACTCAGATCGAGTAAAACAATAGCCGATACCGGTAACGTTGAAAGTGGAAGAGTTAGTAGCGTGCTGGACAGGAATGCGTTCAACATCTTGCGACTGGCTGTTAGCAGAGAACGTGACAACGAAGACCTGATGGCGTCCTCCGTCATGACGTGGCGTCCATGACAACTCGACCGACTCCCACGTCACTGACGCCAGCGACAGATTGCCCGGAGACATCGGCACCGCTTCAGCATCACATCACATAAGCAACATGAATTATATCACGATGCAACGGCAGCATGCGTACTTTCTGTAACCGAAACTCCACCTGTTTCGACTTTTTAAAGGTTAAATGTAATCTATAACTCAAAGCTACGAAGCGTCATCTGCCCTATGGGATCACACAGTGTTATCTGCCCGTGGCACAGATGAACGCTCCCCACCTTAACCCCTGCAGCCAAATAGGCTGATAATCGCTTTACCTACCCCGGAGGGATGGAAGGCTGAGTTGACCTACGCGGCTGGTTACATATATACCGAGATGGCTTACCTGCCCGCAGGCAGTCACCCATCCAAGTACTAACCGGGCTTGGCGTAGAGCAACTTTGTTGATCGGACACAAAGCGTTACGACTATGCCACGCCATCAACTGGCTGTAGAAGAAACTGTAATCAAAGCCATGCACAACAAATAAAAGACCTAAACTACACTACGTCAAGGTCCATCCATTTGTTGTGGCTTTGTTGCACGACGAGTTCAGAACTAACTAGAAAGCAGTCAGAGCCCTCACACCTCCGCCAAGGCAATGTTGTTCGCTAGGTGGCAGCACCATCTTCGGTTTTGCAGCGGTTTCCCTTATGCCCCATTAAAAGCAATAATAACGAAAATTTCAAAGTGATCCAGAGTCCATGATTCTTTCCGGATCACCCCCAAAATTGAACCACTGGTAGTTTGTGCCATGCCCGACACACCCTCAAAATTTCAGAAAGATCCGTCCATAACTTTTTGAGTTATCTTGCTAACACACAGACAGACAAACAAACAAACAAAGTCTGGCAAAGACATTACCTCCTTGGCGGAGGTAATAAAACTCTGGATGTTCATAGCCTTTTGTACGTCGTACGTCGTGCTGGTCTGTCTATCCACACCAAATCAAAATGACTGAGTTCGCGTCTATCTTTACTTTTGTGTCTAAAGTCGTACAATGGAACAGCGGTTTAACACACACATAAAATTATGATACTTGCCCGCTGTGGAGTATCACCAAATAAGAGATAAAAACCAGTATAGGTAATCGTCTACGTTGTATCTTATAGACGTACTGGCTTGAACGAGTCGCAGTGAAGTGTAGTTGGAACCGTAGTCGTTGTCGACGACGACGCGGTACTCGGTGAAGTCCCAGACGTCGACGTTGTACAGCGTCAGGGTCGATTTGTGTCGGTACAGATAGTTGTCCCAGCGTTCACCCGTGCTGGCACTGTTTGACGCTATGTTGATGTCAAAGCGACGCTCTTCACTCGACGTCCGTGGAGGAGTGAGTGGTGTTGAGCCGTTGTACCAGGTGAACCGTGGCTCAGGCTGCGCTGCCGCGTAGACGCTCAGAGCTGCCGACTGGCGAATGACCGCAGCAACCACGTCCCGTTCTACCCTCAGCATCGGCGGGTCTGTCACACACAGTCACATCATCCACATTGCTCAGTCAATGGCGAATTCAAAGGGCGGGGTGACTGAAAACATTTTTATAACAAAATAAAAATTTTGCACAAAAATGCATGATTTCCGCATAAAATTTGAAACAAATTTTCTGGGGGCGATGGGACACAGACCTTCTCCAGACCCCAAGCACACTGGGAAGAGAAACACCCCAGACTACAAACCCCCGTCGGCGCCCACGGCGTTTCGACCCTATGTCTTGACGCCTTTTGCGTCACCGCTTTCCCATTCCACAATTCTGGATCCGCCACTGATCTTGCAGTTACCGCTTCATAAACAAAAATGTTAGAATTAAAGCAAAAAAACCTTAAAAAGTATTATAGAATTTTCAGCTTTCTTTGCACGTAGAAAATGCACTAATGTTCAAACAAACAAGCCTATACTCGATAGCTGTAGGCTTACCACTTACTATCACAACAAAATGTGCAGTTCGTTACACGTTCTTTTTTGCAACTGAGTAAGTGGAAATGTAGTATTATTCGTACAGGCTACAGGTATGCAACTGTAATGCACTTTACAAGTGTTAAAACGCTGCTATCACTAACGCAATCAAATTGTCAGTCTTACAGTAGACAATGAGTTGTGTGCTTCGCGAAGTGCCACGCTCTAGAAAAACGTTGCTGGCAGTGCAAGTGTAGTTCCCGCTGTCTGCAGGCTCCACTGAAACCTCCGTCGAACTTCTGCCAGCTCCTGACACACACTACAACTCATTTTATCACTGAGGTGAATTACCACCTTTTGTTAGGAATATCTGGAATGCAAATCTGGAAGTCTCACATGCATACAGAGTACAGACACCAAGGTGCACCTTCACAGGAATTATATACTTTCAGTGTTGCGAGACATGGAGCATCATCAAGATTCTAAGTAAGCGTCTTGATGCGTTCTATACTTGGTACCTGCGGAAAAATCCTGCGGATGCTATATGCCAGTCACACTACAAACGAGACCGTTCAAGACAACACTTGTTACTTACCGGTCGCTGCAATGTTCAGCGCCGCCGTCTGCGTGATATGACGTCACATGACGTGCAGTAACATTTACTCAGCCCCGGCCAACTCAGCCTGGCCATCTCTCCACGGGTAGGCGCAATGAATATAGGCACACGGTGCAAATGCACTAGCACCGTATCCGTGGTCTTGCAGTGTAAACTGGTGTGTGGCTGAGAGCTATACGAGAAGGACGATCGACCCCGAGCCGATTTTATGGCTCGAAAAAGACTCGACATTTTTACTTCACGTTTTATACCTTGCAGCAAGAGCCGTGACGTCACTATCCACGTGTGCAAGTCGCTGCGATATTCTCGTTCATCGACGACTCGGTAGATGTCGCTCGACGACGCCATCTTGATGACGTCATCGTTTTTGGACCACGTGACCGTGGGCGCTGGTTTGCCGCGCACACGGCACGTGATCTCCACAGCTGACGTCTGATTGGTGCTTGCTGTTAGAGTCGACTCAACTTCGTCGTCTTTTAACCACTCAGGCCTCTCTGCATGTGTCATACATTCATTCACGGAACCAGTGTTTGAATTGCCGGGAAGGGGCTGGAGGTTGAACCCCCTTAACTATTTTCTCAGCCCCCAACAAGCTGTCAAATTATGTATTGAGGGGTCGGCTATATACTATATACATAGTTATAGACCTGGCTAAATTTTGGTCGGACTCCGGCAGCCAAAAAAGTTCATTCTCCACCAGCTAATTTTTTACAATTCAAACACTGCATTTCATCAGATTCATCCTGATATTCACAGCAGGCAAAATATAACTGTTGGATCGTACGGGCCATGGACAGCTGGTTTCAATAAAAATAGGGACCTATCTTAACGAGGGCAAAAAAATCATAATCAAAATCAGCAGAAAAAAAACATAATTTTTAAGGTAAGTTAACGCAAAAGCAGCTGATTGATGCTGACATGGGACTCTAATCCAATGCATATAAAACTATGGGCTAAATCGCCATCTCTGAAGACGCACGGAAGTAGTCCTACAGCCACTGAGTAGGGCCTATCGTACCCCGATCTCTCTTGTTACACGTCATATGAATTCACTAAGATAATCAATAATTAAACAAGAAAGAAAAAATCAGCGGCGTCACAGGATAAGGAAGTAGAAGGAGCAAAATGTTGCAATTTTCGACAGAACAGATTATGGGTGCTCAAAGTTTCAATTTTGCCCGTAAAATCTTTAAAAAATTAAAAATTTTAAACCTAATTTCTTTGGTATTTTTAAAAGAAAAAAATTCCCACAAAAGGCGGGACAATTGGCTGAAAATGACGTACCATTGACAATCAGTTGCGCGGCGTCTGATGCGACGGTGCCGTACAAGTTGCGGGCGACACACGAGTAGTTGCCCGAGTCACTCAGCTCAACACTGTGCAGGGTCAACGTCGAACTCGTTGTCTGGTCCGCCGAGCTGCCGCGGGACTTTACAACCCACCTCAGTGATCCGGGCGGGTTGCCTGCAACACAGAGCCAACATCTGATGTGCTCTAAAGTACCTTAATAAGGTCTAATGTCTAATACAGACCTAGTATTAAGTACCCAGGCTAAAAAGACTGGACCAGGCAGGCATGAGGCCTACATAACAAAACTGGCGCTTTGTAACCGTTGCAAAGATATCTTTAGGTAAAAACCCACTGTTAAATGAACGCCGTAAAAATGTTAGCTTAAAATGACGAATTTTAATCATTTTATCCTGCATGCATTGTATTCACAACAATATAGGCTTAAATAGCGCCATATTAGTTATAGATGACCCGCAATGCACATCATCAATCACGTTTGTGGGACAGTTAAAACATCTATAATTTACTTTTTTTCAAAAAAATACATCACGAATGTGGGCTATGTAGTCTTGATGGGCCCTTTGGACTGGCGAGTTAGTGGAAAGTGACAAGACAAGCAGCAATAGCCTATATTGCTGCATCGCGGTTTACCGAGTACAGTTCACTGAAGTTGAAACTTGGGCAGAGTTAAGCAATAAAGGTAAAGGTAAAGGTCGTCAATTTGTATAGCGCATCGTCGCAAACACGCCTCTAATGCGCTTTCGTCACTAACCAGAGCCGCCTGCCGCACGGCCACCGTGTGCAGCCTGCGGACACAGGCTGGCGCAGCGGCCGGCTTGGCAACCCCAGTCAGCTGTACCAAGGTCCCCACCTTCCGTAACCCATATAAATGAGTTACTACTCATTTTACCGTCCCACGGAGGGTAGAAGACTGAGTCGACCTAGCAGTGTGTCACAACTGGTAACAACTCAACAGGTGAAATGAGTACACTTTCGTTTATTCAGTCAAAATATGAATATGCTTAACTTTCTAGTAATATAGTAGGCCTACAGCGACGAAGGCCGTTGGTAAAGATACAAAGCACTGCACCGTTTTGTGACATAATGAACACACCAAACACCTATTTTAAAAGTTGTTTACATGAATAAAAGTTAGATAATATCATTGAAAACACAAAGGTACAAAACGCAACAACAATCGTTACCGAGACTGCTGGTTTGACATTCTAGAGTTACGCTGTCACCCTTAGCAACACTGACCGGAATCCTCACCACAGGTTTGCTTGGCTTATCTGCGTAAAAATCAGTCAAAGTCAACAATTATTATGGGGCCGTCCTTCCTAGAAGGAGGCCCCATTATGTATCGATGTTGTCCGTCTGTCTGTCTGTCTGTCTGTCCGTCTGTCCGTCTGTCCGTCCCGTGCCTCCTCCTAGAGGGAAAACGAAAAGGCCTACGAAAACCAAACTTGGTAGGAAGGATCCCCGGGACACGAGCACCCCGTGGACCAATTTCAAGATCAAAGGGTCAAAGGTCAAGGTCACGGCGGCTAATTGCGTTGTTGGCGAAAAATCCACCACCACCAAAGCACGCTCACCACGTAGCGTCGTCAAGTCTGAATGATTCACGAGATGGCAGCACTTGATGTCGCCGTGTGGTAGCACGCACGTACTCAACTGCAAGGACGGCCCCATAGCGAGCAGCCCCTCAACGGCTGCACACTCTTGTTATACTGGCTTCACTGTTGATTCACGCAGCAACTGGGTTAAACATGGACGTATTTATATGCCGTTTGCACCATACCACGAGTAATAGAAAGAAATTCGCAGACAACAAAAAAAATTTCACAGAAACTTTTGCAACTCACCAAAAACTGAATAACGTGCAATTGTCTATAGAATGTGCTATTGTCCGCAGGATTGATTCATAGACTCAATGTTTTGCTGTGTCACGTGACACAAGCAACAGCAGCACGAACAAGATAAAGATGCACAACGCCAAAAAACAAGAATTACAACGAAAGCATCTGGGCTGAGCAAAAAAATATAATTCACGCATGGGCGGAGTTAGAAAAAAGGCAGAAGGGCAAGCTGCCCTCTACGTGCCCTTGTCCTTGCCCCCCCCCGTTCCACCAGGAGAAATTTTGGTCGTGATAAAACACAGATGTAACAAAACGTTCCAGAAAAATTTTTTTAAAAAAACGTTAAACACGTTAAAAACGTGGCAAAAATAAAAAACGTATAAAAACGTTGAATAAAAAACGTTGGCTATAATTTGTTCAACATCTAGCTTAATGCCTAATGCTGCAGGTGCAGTATACCTGAAACTACACTATAGACATAGAGAACTTTATTTAATTTCAATTCAATCGCGTGGTCATAAGACCATAGCATCAAACTAACCAATATACTAGTTAAAAAACTTCTTATTTAGTAGGCAATATTTGGACTAACTAAATAAAATATGTCATATGACCTATTACATGTATTTTTTTTCTGTGGTTTCAAAAGTGCTTCTCGAAGCTTTTGATGGGATTCTCAATGCACGTTTTTTACAATAAAAACGTTGAGCAAAATAAAAAAACGTTAAAAACGTAAAAAACGCGGCAAGAAAAAAAACGTAAAAAACGTTTTTTACATCTATGTGGTAAAATGCACTCTTGTAACCATACACATGCCAAGGTGTGACTTATTGAATGTCATTTTTGCAAAACAACACAGACATCTGTGACTTTTTGCGTTTCCAAATATTAAATGTGCGGCTTCCATTGAACGTACAAAAGCTAAAAGTGTTTCAGCTTCAGGGGGGGGGCTTCGCCTCTTGATTTCCCGACCAGAGGCTGTGCTCCTGGATCCGGTATACGTCTACTAGTCTTGTTGCACACAACAACTGAGTATAATGATCGACATTTGACCCACCCAAAAAATTATTGCCCCCTCCTTGTCT
>Ga0209367_1013549_pt1 | contig 10474 bp, 7 predicted proteins | sample WorMetLIZISLAND2_FD_187412 | JGI IMG/M metagenome (GOLD analysis project Ga0209367, IMG submission 187412) | Marine gutless worms symbiont microbial communities from Max Planck institute for Marine Microbiology, Germany - Olavius geniculatus... ...
GTGCAGGGGGCGGCATTTGGAGGGGCGAAAATGCAGAATTCGGAAATTCGGCCGTTTCTGACGAATGTGGAAATTAAAGAATCATTCATTGACTTCTTTGAGATACACGAAAAGACATCAGAAGCAGTTGCGACTGAAATCTTGAGCAAATTAGACGCTGGTGGTCTGCGCGTTGAAGACTGCCGTGGTCAGACTTACGACAACGCTGCAGTGATTAATGGCCGGGCGTCGAACGGGCGTACAGACAAGGATTCGCGAAAAGAATTTTCGTGCCTTATACGTTCCCTGCGACAGCCATAGTCTGAATCTTGTCGGCGTTCATGCGGCTCACGTAGATCCGGTGATGGCCACTTTTTTGGAACGATTGAGCGAATCTTTGCTTTCTTTGCTTCGTCAACACATCGCTGGGAGGTCATGAAGCAGCACGTGGAGCTGGCGATGAAACGTGATTGCGACACCAGATGGAGTTCAAAGTGTGACGCCGTGGAAACCGTCTGTGTGCAAATAGATAGTGTAGTTGATGCCCTAAAGCATCTTCAGGACAACGCTTGTAAGAATTCTGACACTCCAGCTGATGCTGGTATTCTTCTTCGTAACATTTTCATTTATAATTTTCTCGTCTTACTGCCATTCTGGAGATCCGTCCTGCAGGCCATCAATCGGATTCAGAAAAGGTTGCAAGATCCAAAGATGAACTTTCGTGATGCGGCTGACGATATACTGGTCCTCAAGAAAATCATGAGGACTCGAGGAAAACAGTTCTGTGTGGACGCCATGCAGAACGGGATGAAAAAGTGTGAGGAGTGGAATGTCGAGTTCAATCTTCGAACGAGGAAAAGGAAAAAGATGCCACGAGAATTGAAAGCAGATGCAGCTCTTACAGCGCAGGAAGAGACAAGGCGAGTGATGAAGTCTGCTCTTGACACAATCGCGGCTGGTTTGGATACTCGGCTTCAACAGCTCGAATATCAGCACAAAACTTTTGGCTTCATGCTGGACTCTGAAACGCTCATGATTGCTGACGCTATTGACCTTGATGACTTGCAGAGAAAATGTACGGATTTTGTGACAGCATTCCCAGACGACGTCGACGGTGCTTGTCTAGTGGATGAAATACAAGACTGTCGAATTCTTGTCAGCAGACGTGTAGGAGTTGACGTAACTCCTCTTGGTATCCTTAAGTTCATTGTGTCATTTGGTGGAAATGATGTATTTCCCAACTTGAAAGTGGGACTGCAGATTCTGTTGACAGTGTCTATTTCTGTTGCTGGCTGCGAACATTAGTTCTCCAAGATGAAACTCATTATGACATATCTCAGGTCAACAATGACGGAAGGTAGTTTGACGAACTTAGCAATTCTTTCTATAGAAAGAGAAACAGTTGAGCAGGTTGACTTCACCAAATTGATTGAAAACTTCGCAGCAGTGAGAGCGCGGAAGGTTTTTTATTTAGTGGTTCACCGTTCAGTGTACTATACATGTATGATGTATATCTCGCATCGTTGGACTGCGGTGACAGGCAGACCGCAGACTGTCGTGTAACTAGAGCAGAGGCCTTACTGGTTTAGCTAAAAGGTTTGTTTAAAAGCAAAAACCAATGAATACCGAAGACTGTAATATACGTGTTACATAATTCGAACACAGGACACACGTGCAGAAAGTGTGAGCAGCAGTTGTCTTTTTGGCAGGCAACTGATCAAATTTTAGTTCCATTGCATTACGCAATTACACTCCCAAATTAGCGCACTGTTCACAGTCCACATTAATGCTATCGTTGTAGTGTTGTATCCATAAGAATATCAATTGCCGATCTGGCTAGAGGGGGCGGCAACACAGACGTTTGCCCCGGGCGGCAAAAACCCTCGCGCCGCCACTGACTGCTGTTTTTCGATCTGTCTGTTATTATTTTGCATAGTTTTGTTAAGCGACTATTTAACGTAATTTATCCAACGCATAAAAAGAAAGAATTTCCTACCTTGCCACTATTTTTGGTAACAACCACTTTGCACCGTTCTCAGCAACTATAGTTATCCAACGTATTTTGAGCATCCTGAATGCGGTATAGGCCTAAAAGCTATACAGCAAGCCGGATCTGTAAGTGATAGGCCAGTAAAACCTAAGAGTAGGATCAAACTGAATCAAGTTCCGGGAACTAGATACTGTGTGCAATTTCACCAATTTCACACGTTGTGCAATAGAAATTGGTAGAGCTGTTGTTCGAGAGATTGCGTCACTTGTTGTGGTAAAGTCTAACATAATTCCAAATGTCAGTCGTTAGCTTTTTTGGCGAACTAATGTCGAACAACCCTGATGTCTGTTTTTTGGAATAAGCGTAGTTTTTAAACATATTCGCAACAATGCTTCCACATACTGCTTTCGTAGCTAACTCATTTCTCCATATAACTTACATTAGTTTTCCGGCTTTATTAGACAGCTAACGCAGACCTTGCGTCCCACGGATCTACTAACAAAAAGTTTTAAAAAATCATTGTATAATAAACAACTGGCCATTAAATGATTGCTTATTTTTTCATCTCACCCATTGTTTGTTTCTGCACTACCTGGGAAAAGAAAACGAACAAAAAATTTCATTTTAACCATTTTGGTATTATTGCTTAATCAAAGCAACACACAAAACACACATTTTGTCCATATTTTCATCGTTTTAGCTAATAGTTTATTTAATTGTCCATTTTTAACTGCCTACAAAAATGTTTGAAATGTTGGCCCACGAACATGGGCTTGGCTCGGAGACACTGTCTCCATTCGTTGATAGCAGCGTCGATAACGTTCTGCTTTAGACCAATCCAGACTTCACCAGTTGCTTCTTGAATTTATCAATATTCCTAAATGTTACGCCTGTTTAATAAACGTGCTGCTGCACAACAGTCAAACTTTGTAATTGATTGGCTGTTGGTGGCCACATATCCAGAAAGATGAAATTTTAGAAAAGTTTTTTTGTTGATTTTAATGCATATTTTGTCTGTTCTGTTTTTCCCAGGTAATGCAGAAGCAGATGTTGGGTGAGGTGGGAAACTGAACGGCCATTTAATGGCCAGTTGTGTCCTGAATATGTGTACCAAAAATTATTAAAATTGGATAACCCTTGTTCAAGTTATGGTAAAAAATTGGTGTTTTTATTCCTCACAGTGTACTTTATTTTCGTTTGCTTGTAGTTGTTTTTTGTAATAAATGTTTTAATTATAGTTATTTCTACACTAACATTCTCACGTTTTTCAATAAAAAAATAAAAATAAAAACAACACTAAAATGCTTCTACTATAAAAAAAATAATGAAAACGTTTCCAAGATGTTAGAAGATCCACAACCCTGTTCGTTCGACATTAGAAGTTATTCATACTTGAGAACAAGCAATCATAAGCAGTTTAGCTTAGTTCACAATGCAATTTCACACCAGAAATGCTTAGTGCAGTTATTTTTTAATTGACAATTCTGCTATAACACAATAATGTGACCAGCTGCACAACTGTGAAATGGCAGAATTAGTTCTGCAAGAAGGGCACAAGTAAACTTTTTTGAAACGTCGACCTTTAACCGTTAGTTCAATAAGTCACATGCTGTCCAGCAAGACAGATTTTATTTTCTTGTTATTTATAATACTGCATATTGTTATATTGTATCAACATTTTGCATGACGAGGCTATAAAAATTAGAATCAAGACGCAAACTTTAAATTTTGAATTTCTCAAACTTGACTTCTTTGTACTTCTGCACTTTTTGCACAAAAGAGACGAACTCACATAATCTTATCGTGTTGGCCAAAAATAATTACTAAAATTTGTAAAAATTTGACGAGATTCTACAAAAACAATTTTGCTTAGACCTAGTTTTTTTGGAACACTGTGTAGTGTTCACATATCCGACTCACACATCTACATTACTAGAGTTGCAAACGAATAACTAGGGAATTTCCAGCCACACTCGGTCGTGTATTTCGCAATATAATGACAGCAAAAGCTTTCAGGGAATGCCAGTATAATTGATACAAAATGTTAAGCATTTTTGCAAGCTGCCAATGTCACGGTATTAATGTACACTAAATCTCAAATCAAAAACTTTGTTATTAAACAATGTAAAAATGGTATATCATTTCAACAAAATACACGATTAACAACAACATTATGTACACATGTACACAATAAAAACTTTTGTATGACAACAGATCACATTTAATTGTACCAACTTTTCTACTTTTCAGGTTAATCATTTCTGATGAGCGCTTTGGTTTATGTGTAACTTACTAAAATATGAACATTTTCCCCTATTTTTAGAAGCTCAAATTGAACTATGTTGCTATTTGTAAATTGCCGTGGGAGCTAGAAGCTAAATCACACTATTTGTTCAACCGTCAACACATTGACAATTTAGTATTGAGGTTTATATGTAGGCCTATACAATACATGTTATATCGTGTGTCCTACAGCACACTCGAAATTCAAGTCACACGTTTGAATAGACTCCGACAGCAGCAAACTAACAGAATAATCAACATCTGGAACAGTTCATTAACTACAATTGCTGTTAATACATCATCCATCAGTTAACAATTTTAAAAACCAACTGGACAAACATTGAAAAGTCAAGCCTTCAAGGTATAATATACAACTAAAACATAAAAATAAGTGAAACTAACACTAGAAGTAGATTTCATAACATTATATATACCTAACATTTATACGAGTATACTAGTCTACTAACAAGGACATTGGATAAGAGGTAGACTCCTTCTGCCCATGCACTTGCAACTTATAAGGTGTTTACACGATCCAGCAAACGTCCAGCAAACTGCCAGCAAATGTATTCAAAATACACGTGCTAATGCTGGACGTTTGCTAAATCGTGTAAACACCCTATTACGTTACGTTAATTTCCACGATTATTGAACCATTCGCGTTGCACATTATGTTGCACATTTACCCACAGATTAAAGCTGCAAGATCTCGAAACTGACCACCAATGAGCAGTTTTCAATGCCTTCATGGAAAATTCAAAATCAAGAAAAAATTAACCTGCGAAGGTATTTGAGAATTAAACATCCGTTGCCTCGGCAATAACAGTGTGCGAGAAATTAAGCAAATAGTAGAAGTAGAAGTCGTGTCTTCAGATTAAATAGATTCATTTTTAAACATAAGCCTATTGTTTTTTGTTGTTGAAACAATTTAAAACGAAGAAAAATAATAAATTTTTTTTCACGAATTTAAATATGCGAAAGCCCCTATTTGTGGCGGGCCGTGGAAAACTAATTGCCCACCTTAACCTCGTGTAAACTAAAAAACCGAAACCCGTACTCGTACTCGTATTCGTGTTTATGTGAACGCAGCCTTAATCTGTCCCTGCATGGATGATATTAAGCACTTCCGCGAGTGCTGGCCAGTTTATTTCGTCAAACTATTGGACGTAGGTTGCAATGCATCATGGTCCAGGTCAGCAAGCGGCCATATTTTTGACGTCACTTCCGGCGTGGACCAGTCGCTGGTCGGCGGCAAACTGACGCAATTTACGCGCGAGCTTCGATCTCCAGCGCGCCACAACACTCGACCTGTTGATGACCACGCCCCCACCGCGACCCGCACTCACTCCCGCCGACTGACGGTCATCGCGACCCATCAACAGGTACATCTGAACACGTTTCGCAATTTTCTGCCTTTTATAGACAACCCAATCTATTTAATACCCCTGGGCTAAAATAATAATAAAAAAGAAAATATACACGTCTGGAATGGTCACTCAAAATGAGGACGCAGTAAGCGGTAACTTTAACAACCTCGAAAAACCGCTCTGTTTGGTCACAACTTTCTTACATGCAATTAGCTCATAATCAGAAAGTAAGTTTCTCCAAGTTTTCGTAGGTTGAGACGACGACAATTTTTAAGAGCCATATTTCATGATAAACTCCAGACGAAGGGACTCCAGAAAAAAGTACTGTTGTTCACTATTACTATTTTGCTGCTGCTAGTCGGCTACTAATACTACCACCACTGCACTGTACTACTTGTCCGATTCAGTAGGCCTATGGGCATCGTCGTCGCCGTTTTCCAAGGTAAACTAAGACCGAGATTTTTGCCTGGTGTTACAGCTGTTAGCGTCTCATGATTGCACTAACTACTAAGTGACTTCACTGTTATTGTTACGTGTCCTTGCAGTTTAAAGACATACGTTACGTCAAAGTACATTCGTTCGTCGTCATCATCATCATCATCATTATCATCATGTATCATTACCTGTCCGGGTCGTAGGTTAGGGCAGCGGCAGTGTGGAGCGGTGTTTCTGGACAGACTCCAGACGAAGAGTTGCTCTCCGCGCACGATTCGCGAGTTGCCGGCTTTGAAGACGTCCAGTACGTTGACTGTGACGCGAGTCCAATCACTTAGTGACTCCTTCGATACGATTTGGCCCTGGAACGCTACGACACGTCACATGGCACATCCATGCTATTATTACAGGGTAGAAGTGATTAAAAGGTGTGCATAGTTATTAGTTATTATGGCCAGTATTTTATATACTTTATTGTGCGTAAAGTAAACTTAAAATTGGTTTTATCTTGGAATACGGGTTACTTCGCTTAGATCTGTGGGTTTACTATCATTATTTACGTTCAAAGCGGACGAGTGTCCTATCTCGCTTTAAGCAGCTGTCGTATTAGAATATTCTGTCGTTAACTTTTAAAATGTCATACTAATCTAACGTCTGATTAGTTAATTATAACAATGTTAGAAAATGTAGAAATGTTTTTGTTGGTAGACAATAACGATTTTTCGTATATTTAACGTATGATTTTTGCGGGGGTGCGTATGTGCACTTTCGAATACTTGCGCACGCGCACTGCCCATATCAAAATAAACCGACCTCGAAAACACCTCTTCTGACGCAAAGATCTTCTAGATACCTCTTAGGTAAGCCGAGATCTAACCCATTATGTCCCAAAGTTTGTTGCCATGGCAACGACAGTCGCTCGGGGAAAAAAATTCGGTAGACAGCATTCGATGGCTCATCCACGAAAAGCCCGTATTCACGCAAAAATCTTCCAGATATCTCTTACACAGACCGAGTTATAGTCAATTTTGTCCCAAATTTTGTTGCCATGGCAACGGGGGACGGCGGGGGAAAAATTTAAATGACACCATCGGATAGCCCGGCCCCGAAAATAATGGGGTAGGTGCAAACAGCGTGCAATTATTTTTTACGGGGGCCGAGTTATAGCCAATTTTGTCCCAAAATTCGTTGCCACGGCAACGGGGGTTGGCGGGGGAAAATTTAAATGACACCATCGGATAGCCCGAGGCCGAAAATAACGGGTAGGTGCAAACAGCGCGCAATTATTTTTTAAGGGGGCCGAGTTGTGGCCAATTTTGTCCCAAATTTCGTTGCCATTGCAACGGGGGTCAATCAGGGGTAAATATAAGTGACACCGTTAAATTGGCCGACCCCGAAAACCATACCCTAGAACCAAAAATGACGACTTTATCTAATACATAGTCGGAGTTATGATGGTTTAAAGCATTGTCTAATTTTCCCCATAGGCGCCGTTGTATTTTTTTTATATTTTTGTAAATTAATAAGTTAAAATGTTGAATTTAAATTTTGTAACCCCCAAAAGGCACTTTCTTGCGCGAAACCGCGTCATACAAGCAATAGTGCGTTGAAATCAATTCAGTCGTTTTTCCAGTAGAGGACGAAAAAAGCAAGAAAAGAGCAAGAAAAAAAGGGAAGGGAAGGTACAAAAAGTCACGCAAGCGTTATATTTCACTATTCGTGGGGAATCCCTCTGTGAACGGATTTTCACCAAATTTTGCACATCAGGAGATATGCTGGACATAATCATCTGTGCAAATTTTGATGTAAAAAAATAAGGGGTTTGGGATATACGGGGGTCAAATTTTGGGTTTTCTTATTGAAATGCCTGGTCACTTTTACAACAGTGCTGCGCTACCGCGCAGCCTGTGATGGGGTTCACCTGGAAAGAAGCAGAGGTGGCAGCTCTTGACAGACACGGATGGCGTCGGAGTGTGGCCCAATATGTCCAGTTGGATACTGGATGAATCAAGCCTCAAGGTTTAAGGATTCAAGGTTTTTGGTGATGAATGTTTGATGTAAGCTAGTTTTAGAAAGATAAAGCACAGAAAGCTATACTGGCGAGTAAGATTTAAAACATGTAATGATTCTAACCGAAGTCACGTTTGCAGAACTTTCGGTAGGTGAGACTTCGGCCCTTGAGCGTCGTTTCACATGCCGTGCACGGCTGGTCGGCCGCAACTATACACAAGCGTACAAAAAAACACTACGCTAAAAATGTAAGAAAAGATAACAATAATTGATTACATATGCAGGTCCAAGCAAAAAGTGGATTTATGTAGCACATTCCGTTAAAACTAGCTGCTAATGTGCTGCAGTCATATACTAGTGCAAATTAAACAGAAGCTGTTTAAAACTGCTAAAGTCACACATTAATTGTGGAAATTATGCTAATAAAACTTGGCCTAACAAATACAAATACAACCATTAGGCCTACATTGTATAATTAATTGCTAATCGTTGTTACTGTTAAGTTACTTTGGGCGGCACTGTCGGCTGGCCTATTATAGGCCTATAAAAAGTAGGTCTACCGTCACAACAGACTGACTATAACAGCATTTTTGTGTGTAGATTTACTTACTTACTCACTTACTTGCACTGACAGACTACTCTGCTAGTTATCTGACATTTATATTTCACAAGGTATTGTAACGACGCATTTCAGGCTTAGTGGGATTTTCAGTGATTACTTTATTTCCCTCTTTAGAATGATGACTTGCATTCGCCGGCAGATGTCGCTATGACGAACAGAAACCTTCGCTTGATGCAACTGTGAATAATCAACAAATTCAGCAACAACAAGACGTTGGTTGACAGTTGACGAATTTATGCAGCTCATTAATCTGTTTTAGTCTGCAGTTTCGTTACAGCTGAAAACGCGATGCTTACCTGAATTCGGTGACGCGTGAGCTTTAGACGAAATCTTTCCAGGATAAATAGCATTGATCTCTGAAATACAGCAAAAAAATAAACAAAAAATTTCAGGTAATGCTCACGAGATGCGCGAAAGCCTATAGCAGTTCCGGTTCAGAACTTTAGCTGAAAATTGGGGTGTTCACGCTAGGACCCCTATTACAACTGCAATAAAACTTGCAACACTGCAACAAAATGGGCAGAGTATCACCTGCACGATGTGCACTTGTAGGCCTAATAGCGCACATTGTGCTAAATATGTTTATTCGCCACTCAGGCAAAAGACAAATACAAATACAAATACAGAATAAAAAAGTACAATACCACCAAAAAAACCCGACAGTACCGGACAGACGGCTAAAGAGAAGAAAAAGGCTATGGCGAAACAGGCGATAAACTATTTCCGTGGCGACAATGTAGCATGTAGGCCTAGTGAAATCTCAGCCTATTTTTATACTCTTGTGTCGAAATAAAGTGGTCATATCCTACAGTTTTAAACACTATAGCATATTCTATAGGCTATAGAATTCAAAAACTGTGCGCGGCGCGACTGTGAAACAGCCACGCAGGCGTGCGTCAGCAGCCGTGGGCCGGTCGGACGCTACGCTGTGGTTGGCTGCAACTTGCAACTTCATGAATAAAATTGTGTGCGCACAATATTATGCTAATAAGGTCTGCAACGTTGTGCAACTTCTTGCAGCGTTTGTTGCAAGTTTTATTGCAGATGTAATATCTTTTCTTGCAGCTGCAAGACGTTGCATGTTGCATGTTTTATTGCAGTTGTAATAGGGGTCTAAGCTTACTATTAATCAGTAACAGGAAGTGGCATATGCCGTTTTAGATGAGATAGAAATCATCGACCTTGAAAGTCAGTACTGCAACAGGAACTGTACAAGCTGTATAGCACGTCTTCCCTAGCAAAGGCGTTTTTACTGTGAGAAAAAATTTATGAAAGCTACATCTGATATTTGCGTTGGTTATTTATTTATTCATTTATTTAGCTGTTTATCACCTGGCAAGAGGACCGCGTGTCACATTGCACGCAACGTGTGTTATACTAGCGTTAATTGTGGTTTTCGAGAGCAGCATTCCATTGACATAGTACCTCAGTGACACTCATGCCAGAACCCATATGGTGCTCGCCGGCAGTGCAAACATGTTCCAGCGCTGGCAAGGTAACTGGACCAGGGATCAGCGCGTTACGGTGGCCCAGCTGGTAGGTGTTATTATCAGTCCAGGCCAGACTGACACGAGATTTTATTTTCAGTCTGGACTCGCACTGGTGGCAAATTTTATTTTCAGAGCAAATTAAAATGAATACCTATGGCAGATTTGAGCTTTATATTATTTTAAACTTAATATACGTTGTTTCATTTTATTTTAAATTTTATTTCATTTTGAATTTCAACCTAATTTTATTTTATTTTGATTTTCGCATTTTTTTATTTCAAATTTGGACTGTATTTTT
>Ga0209367_1013550_pt1 | contig 10474 bp, 8 predicted proteins | sample WorMetLIZISLAND2_FD_187412 | JGI IMG/M metagenome (GOLD analysis project Ga0209367, IMG submission 187412) | Marine gutless worms symbiont microbial communities from Max Planck institute for Marine Microbiology, Germany - Olavius geniculatus... ...
GGCGAAGGGCATGCACTACCTCCACTCGACAGTGCTTAATTCACACGGCAACCTCAAGAGTTCTAACTGTCTCATCGACGGCCGCTGGTCCCTAAAGGTCAGTTCACAATCTTCCGCAACGTCATGCAAACTTGTTGCGTAAATTCGTGCCGATTGTTTCTAAACGTACCTGTTTACATGCAACTGATGTCTAGCATAGTGTACCAGAAATCGACTCAGAACTGAAGCAGGGTGTTAGTACAGCCAGAAGATGGCGTGAACGAGAACGAGATCAGTAGTTAGCGCTACACGAATATCAGCTTACCAACTGTTACTGTAACATTGTCAGTTTGCATTCGTAGAGCTGCATTGCACGTTCGTTTTTTAATCACCTGAGCGTCCGTCCGTCCGTGCGTCCAAAATTTTAGACGCCATATCTCCATAACGGTGCAAGATAAATGCATGGTCACAACGGATCACCCATAGGAAGTCGCCCACCGCGAGTCGAATGGTCACGTGACCGATGACGTCACGTGACCCCGAAAGGTCAAGGTCGTGATCCCATAATCTTTGAAGCGCCATATCTCCATAATTGTGCAAGATAGGCGCATGGTCGCAATAGACCATTTATAGTAAAGCGCTAGAGACGAATCGAATGGTCACGTGACTGACAACGTTAATTGTTTGGTTATAACAATAGCGAAGGATGACAATAACATTGCTGCTGTACAATTTGAAATTAAACATTTGATTTTTTCTACTAGTCTAAACAGCTTACTGTTTATGTTTATACGGACATATACTGTAAACTGTCGAATTGCATTGAACAGTCTCCGTGTTCGTATGAACATCATCTTGTTATGTACTGTAATTATATCGTCTATTTGACAGTGTATGTTGCAATTGCTGTTGGAAGGTGACTGACTACGGCTTACCAAGTTTCCTTTGCGGACAGGATTTTCAAGAAAATGAAGCCGATACATACAAACGTAAGGATGTTCGCACTTTGACTTTACCACAACGCTGCCCGCATTTTCTTTTACTATCAGTCACGTCGCAAGCTATAATGTTTGGCCACAAAGTCACATTCGTCAGATGTCACATTATGGTGCAAAATTTAGCAACGTTTATATATATAATTGTGTGTATTGTGTTTATTTTTATGTTTTAACTAATATACTTCTCTATCATATTATAACGTTGTCTATGTGAAAAATTGGGCTTTTATACAAACAGTTTAAGAATTTACGCTTTAAATATTTTCTAGTTGTAAATCGTACAAGTTCGGTGTTTTTTTCTGTATTTGAATCAAAATTAATTCTTTTTAATGTAAAGGCAGATACCCCAAAACACCAAGCTTGGTGGCTTAATGGTGTTTTATAGACGCTGAGTTCGATTTCCGGTTAGGTCGTTGTCAGGAGGTCGTGGCGCAAACAGGTAAACGAGTATCGCACATAACCGATACTCAGTTTTTTTATCCTTCCGGGGTAGATAAACAACAGTTCTGCGACGAGTTTTCAAGGAAAAAGTTATACAACACTTTATACTTTAGCGTCATGATGAGTGGTGTTGGCATGGATACAGGTAAGCTGTGGACGGCGCCTGAGATTCTACGTGAAAACAATCCTCCACGTCGTGGCACTCAACGTGCTGACGTCTACAGCTACGCCATCATCTGCTATGAGATTATGATGAGAACTGAGCCGTACAACTTTGATAACATCACACCCAGAGGTAGAGTATAGACCCGCAGTCTGCCGATCAACGTTAACCGTTGCTTCTCCCACACTGTCTGCGAAGAATTGCATCTTTTGTCAATCAATGAATCCATTTCACTCGATAAAAAGACAGTAAACTCACAAGTGTTGAACTAAGCCAAAAGTTAGTTTCCATAATCCGTTTAGAGTTAATGCAAATTCGCGTATAAATCAGTTAGGACAAGTCTAATACATAATGCATAACAGACGAAGCATAAATTAAAGTCAAACTTACTGTACTGTATTAATACAAGTAATTTGAGCAAAGCTCATGAGACGCGCGACAGCCTTAGCAGTTATTATTCGCAGGTTGTCTTGATTTAATTCTATTCATTTTGACGCAATTCACTCTTGAAATCTACGCCGCAGCCACAAATTGGAAAAAACACTAAAACCCCTATTTTTAAAATTCAAGGTCATTCAAGGTCATCGATATTTACACCAATAAAAAGCTTGTTATGCTTGTTACGCTATATTGCTTGTTATGATAAGCAGCATGTTTCTGCCGATCTGCAACCGTTTTCAAGCTACACGAGCCAATAGCGGTAAAATAACTACTTGTAGATTCTTAAAAATGCATGTTCTATGCTAAAAAATGTCATGCGCAAAATGTCCAGGTCTATCTCCAGCCATTTCGGCGCAATTCACTCTTAAAATATGTGTCGCAGCCAAAAATCACAGAAAAATTCACTAAAAACCCTTATTTTGAGGGTTCAAGGTCATTTAAGGTCATCGACGTTGACAGCAATAAAAAGCCTGTTATTAGTGCTTGTTATGATAAGTAGCATGTCTGTGCCTATCTGCAACCGTTTTCACGCTACACGTGATGATTGCGGTAAAATAACCACTTTTTAGGGGGGGTAGCTGTCTTTGACGCCCGCCTGCGCCGGCCTCCTTGAACTTAGGGGGTCGGGACTTGAACTGCTAAAATCTATGTTGAATGCTAAAATTTCGTACGCAGGTTGTCTTGGTCTATCTCCAGTTATTTCGTCGCAATTCAGTGTTGAAATGTGCACTGCATCCAAAAATTGCGAAAAATTCATTAAAAACGTCTCTTTGAGGGGTTCAGGGTCGTTCAAGGTCATCAATGTTGATAAATCCAAAAAGCCTGTCACCAGTGCTTGTTATGATAAGCAGCATGTACGTACCTATCTGCAACCGTTTTTATATTATTCGAGCCAATAACGGCAAAATGACGTCTTTTTAGAGGGTACCCCTCTTCGACGCTCTCGTTCGAGGGGAACCCCTGCACCCAGTGTCACGAAATTTTGTCACGATAAACTAGAGACCTTGGGGCAGCCCACAATGAAGATTTCGTGATCCTAGCTTGCACCGTTTTGATACAATTCACAAGTGTGACAGACAGACGGACGGACAGACAGACAGACGGACAGATGCCCAGACGATGGCAAAGACGCGCGAAGCATTCTGCTGTCGCGCGTAAAAACTAGCTAGGGAACAGGGTGGTAATTGACAGTTATAGCGTGTTCACACGATGAAGCAAACATCGAGCAAACATCAAGCACACGTGAAGCATAGGTCTACATGAGCCGTTTAGTATAAGAGTGGACCAAGTCGAACTTTGTTGATTTTGAGATTTTTCGGTTTTTCGCATCACCGTTACATATTCTACTTAGTGGACTATGTGGCAGACAATAATTTTGACGATTTATATGTTTATTTTTGCATATCGGTTTTTAACTGAAGTATTTTGTCACATGTCGTCAAATAAACAATGGACCATAGCACTTGGTCCACAAACGTTAACAAAATTTGACAATTCGTTGCGTTTTATGTGCGACCAAGTAGCCTACACATGGTCCATTGTTATTCGCATCGTGACGGCAGCTGTCGTGCGGACTACAACAGACCAAATCGATTTGGCCCGTTCAACTCACTTGTTTTGTACGCGGTATGAGAATAACAATGGACCATGTCTTCTTGCGTCACCGTGCGGCCGTCGGGTTTTCAGCGTAATAACGGACCAAGTTGTCTTGGCTCACTGTTCGCTAGTCGGACGTCTGAAGTCGTGATTAGAGTAACAATGGACCAGACCTATAGTGTTTATTTTGGGACAAATTGTTTATTTTAGCGTAAAAACAATTACAACGCTTGAAAGCTGAAGCTGAAAGCTTTTCAATGGTATATAAAACGACGCGATCGGTCTGTAAATGACTGAAGTGCCAGCGTTTAAGGTATTTTGTCGAATTCTGAAAAAATTTACTCCGACGCACTTGGTTCACTCTTATTCTATATGGTTCACATGAAGCAAACTTAGAGCACATGTCGTGCACATGTATATTCAATACATTTGCTTTATGCTTACTTCATGTTTGCTTTATGTTTGCTTCATCGTGTAAACACCCCATTAGTTAGCTAGTTTTATGCAAGCATTATCACTCACACGCTTGAATTGTGTTTATGATGTGACTTTTGCATAGCCTAATACCCCGTTTACACGATGAAGCAAACATGAAGCAAACTTAGAACACACGTCGTGCACGTGTATTTTGAATACGTTTGCTTCATGTTTGCTTCATGTTTGCTTTATCGTGTCAACGGGGTATAAGGTTTATACATTGCATACGATTTCATCATTTTCAAGACGTTTTGAGCAAAAAAAAATTAAAAAACTGAAAACTAAAACCAAACCTCACAAAAAAACTACAATTCGTGAAAACAATGTCCACCTAATGTCCTGCAGTGGTTTTCGTCTATTTTTCACGATGTAAATATTTGCTCAGTTTATTTTGAAAGTAGGAAAGTACGGTAGTAATGTTGTTAGGCGAAACTGTTCCAGTGCAAGCGACTTTTTATATATATTATAGCTACCCATTTCTGCGTAGCGTGGTCCGTCTGTCGTCTGCTTTTCGTCCGTCACACTCGTGCAGTGTGCACTACTTCCTTTTAAACTCTGCTTAAACCGTTCGACGGATTTATGTGCATGCCATTTTACAGACACATTTCCGGGGTCCAGTGACGCACTGTGCTAGATGGGGGTTCCTGGCCCCCAAGGGAAAGGGGCGATTTGGAAAATGAACCCTCAGCCAAAACTTGCACTTGTCTATTTATGATTCCCCCAAAGGCAGCACGAATAAGCAATTTTATCTGTTACGACGTTACCTTCAACATGTTGCTCTGACTGCAGACGTTGTGAACCGCGTGCGTAACGGAGAGAGCATCCCATATCGTCCTCAGCTGCCGGAAACAACGGAACTCGGCAAGCCTCTCGTTGAACTCATCAAGTCCTGCTGGAACGAAGCCGCCGATCAGCGTCCGACGTTCGCACACATTCGAGGCGTTTTGCGCAAAATCACCGGCGGAGAGTAAGTGACGACTATTGAGTCGCTTGTAATGGCGTTTTTTCGTGATTTGTTTTTTAAAATGCATAGACCGGATCATTGTTTGAACAATATCTGTCTGCGCCGTATTCTCCGTATACCATACATGGATCAATTGGATCATGTAGCCAACGCCACGGTTTGATTTCGAGCTGGCTCACCGCCGCAGCTGTCTCAATTGATTCAGAGAAGTCGGCTTCGACTCTTCGGTCACGTGGCAAGGATGGGTGCGTCACTTGACATCTCCAGAGCACTCAAAACGTCAATCCGAGGTCTGCCCACAGATTGGAAGCGCCCTCCCGGATGCCCTCGCCACACATGGCTACGTACTTTGGAAGCAGATCTCCGGCCTCATAATCATGGTCTCAGCTCGGCTTGGAGATGCGCCCAGGATCGAGAACACTGGAAGCACCTCGTGGAAACCGCTACGCTCCAGCTCGGGGCATGCGCTTGATAATGATGAAACATACCACTAGCAGTTGCAACTGCAAATATCAAATACAGTTAAGAGCAGCCAGATAGGCTGCCGGTATCACGACACCTTGAAAAATCGCATGACTGGATTATGCAATTAGGTATTAAAATTGGGCATGCCTGTTTCCATCAGTACTCCTGTGAGACTGTCAAATCGCTTAAACCCCCAAAACAGTTTTACACATTAATTTTGTTGTAACACAGTTCCGCCTTTTACCAGAGTAAGTAATGACAAAAGGTGCCCGTTCAGTCTGTGCATGCGCCGCTTCCATTCATATCAATAACCCTGTCCACGATATCTAGATGTCGGGTGATTGATCTTCCCGGAGCTCTAAATTCCAATGTTTTTACGAGGTTCCCTCGAAAATAAAAAAAAACAGGTGGTGGGAAGTGTTATGTCTGATTATAGAATCAACATCTTGGACTCGATTATGGACATGATGGAAAAGTACGCTCGCAACTTGGAGGAAAATGTGGAAGAACGTGCTCAACAGTTGTTGGAAGAAAAACGCAAAACTGATCGATTGCTCTATCGTCTTCTGCCTGCGTGAGTCTGTTGTTATGTAACCCGTTTTGGCCAATTATAAACAACGATATTTCTAACAAATTTCAAAAGATTTAGCAATTATAACAACATCAGCAAACGTTGTTGATTGATCATTTGCTGTTTGCACTCTAAATTAAACTGGGATCGGACTTACAAGAGGAAAACGCTGTCACGGTTGTAAGAAATTGACCCCTTCCAATTGCCGTAACTCGATTTCTTGTAAAAACTAAATACACACACATAACCCGAAAAAACATCAGAGATAAACTGCGTGTCGGAAAATGAAAAACCAACATTTAAAAGACGGAAAATGCAGGACAGGAAAATGCAGAACCAAAACAGAAAAGGATTGTAATTAAATATTTGGGACAGAATTTATGTTTTTTATTTTAGGATTATATTTCATTTGTATTTATTAAGCAAGTTTTATGTGTATTTGCGAGTCTATACTTGTGCGTATTATGTGGTTTTCCATTTTATCACCTCCTAAAATTCGATCCTGCATTTTGCAGTTTTGTATTTTCCGATCATTTTTTAAACTTCATTTCTATACGAAATAATATCAAGAATCTCGTTAAGGCGCTAAAATGCCAGAATATAATTTCCGGTACTAAAGTGGACAAATATGCACGGGTAAAAAATGTGAAACTGAAAAACGCGCGACAAAAAAATGCTAGAGAGTTAAGGTAATAAATATACGAGGGTCATCTCAAAAGTTTCCGGCCTCGACATATTAGACAACAATATTTTCCACAATCTATACATCAGTGAAACGTACATCCTTCACGAACTCTAATGCGTTGGTTGCAGATATGACGTCATTGTAATTTATGACGTCACAGAGCACTAAATAGAACCGATTACCAGCGTCAATGAAAAAAGGCTTAAGTCATTCATCATCATGGATAGCGGACACCATCATTATCAGATTTCAGATTTCAAAACAGATAATAGTCACTTGGGGTAAGGTCGTTGCTGTGTGCAGACTGGTATTGGTGTAGAAAGTCAAAGTCACGAACAGCCAGCTGGGTAACTGTAGACTTTGGACTGGACTGTAGTGCTGAAATTTGGGGAAATTGTGCAGGCTTGCTCCCAGGCCCCTCCCAGCCTTCTGCCCATCTGGTGCCCATGTAACTAGTCACAAATTTTGATTGGCCTTTCATTAACACAACTGATATAATTAACAGTTACATTTTAAATAATTTTTTTGATACATTTGGTCGCATTTTGGCTAAAGTGCTTTGATTTGCTTCTACTGCAGATTAGGCTATAGTATATTCACAGACCCAAATAAAAAATTCATAAACGTGGATGTCAGGGCTTTCGTAAAATCACATGCCAAGGAGCCCCACTTTTGTAAATCCAGCTACAGATTGCAAAAGTTTTATGCAACAATCAGCCTGGTTTAAATGCTGCTTGCGTTAGCGCATCAAATTGTTTCAGCTTAATGCTCTATGACGTCGTAAATTACAATGACGTCACTTCCACAATCTGCTTACACGAATACGCAAGATAGCTACCTTTTACTGATATATAGACAGTAAAAAAATCTTGCCCAATATATTGAGGCTCAAAATTTTTTGAATGCACCTCGTATTTGCATGAAGTCGTAATTGACTCAGATGCTCTTATTTGCGGCTAGCGCAGATGTAGGCTATTGTATATTCACATATACAAATTAGAAAAGCATAATTTACAAACGTAGGATATTTGTTAGGGCTTTCACAAAATCAGATGCCACGGGGCTTCACTTTGGTAAACCTACCTACAGACTAAAAAATTGTTACGCAACAGTGAGCCTGATTGTATGCTGTTTGCGTTAGCGCTTCAAATGGTTTCGGTTTAGAGCTATATGACGTCATAAGTTACAACGACGTCATATCCGCAACCGACTCATTAGAGTTCTTAAAGGATGTACATTTCACTGATGTATAGATTGTAGAAAATATTATTGTCTAATATGTCGAGGCCGAAAATTTTTGGGATGACCCTCGTAGGGCTGTTGAGAGTATCAACAAGAGAATTTTGTAAACTGGCCAATATTTGACGAAAATAATGACACCGGTCGACAGTAGGTCTACTGTTTCTGTTTGACTTGAAGAGAGCTAGCCTTTTGCTGGTAATCTGCCATATGTATGTGTTCAATTTCTCAGCGTTCTGTTATGAAATGCGCTGGCAAATACAGCAAACATACTTTCCTACATTTCTTGATGTACGTTATGTGAAGGTTGGTGGCGGAACAGCTGAAAGCGGGAAAATTTGTGCAGCCGGAGAACTATGACCAATCAACCATCTACTTCTCTGATATTGTCGGTTTTACAACGATTGCGGCAGACAGTAGCCCAATGCAGGTTGCACTTTTGATATCTTTTCTTTATTCATGAGTACCGCTTTATTATTTATTACTTTTTTATCGCAAATCGTAAAAACCACACGGATAACAAACAGACAACCATTAAACCCACAAGACACGATTGTATTTGTATGACTCGGTAGCGCAGTGGTCAGGGGCGCAGATTCAGTGGCTTCTATCCCTATACCTAGTGGACGCAGCTTGCGCCCACTGAAAAATAGGGGGAAAGTTTTTTACGGTGTAAATCAAAAATAGGGGGAAAGATTTGATAAGGTTGCAGACCAAAACTCCCCCTTTATTTTCACTGGGCAAACTACACATTTAACAAAACTTCCTCCTATTTTTTACTTTCCCTTATTTTTACTGGTCAAACTACAGTGTTAATAAAACTTTTTTCCTATTTTTACTTTCCCCTATTTTTCAATCTGCACCCTTAACGGAACTTTCCCCTTATTTTCATTGGACAAATTAGACCCTTAACAAAACTTCCCCCTTATTTTTTTACTTTCCCCTATTTTTTAGTCTGCATCTTTAACAAAACTTCCCCCTAGTTTAGTTTAGTTTTGCTTTTTGCACCAGTATAACAGCGCAGAGTCGTTGAGTCGCCGCACTGCAGTGTTGCCTATGCTCATACCACGGCTACAATTTGACAAGCTGTTTCATGCACACTGCACGGCATTATTAATTGCTATAACCAGAATAGCTGTTTTGACCTCAAAATGCAGTTCACAAACCATGATTTGCTGGGGAGCTTACAGAACTTGGCTGGCTAGACGCTCTGCCTGGGTGTGGGGCCCCTCGGGAAAGGGAAGAGAAAGGAACGAGAATGGGAAGAGGAAACGTGGAGGGAAAGGGGATAAAGCATAGGGAAGCAGAGTACAGAGAAAGGGGAAGGAAAAGGGGCGGATGGGGCCATGGAGGAAAAACAGGAAAGGAACGGAGCCCGAAGAGGAGGGGGGTTAAGTCCGAAAATAGGAGGAACATGAGACAAAAGTGGGGGGAACATGAGCCCGATTTCGACTTTAAATTTGGGAGGATAGAAGCCACTGGTCAGATTCGCAATAGATGAGTTGCGGATTTGACTCCTGGTTTGTTACCCGGTAACGACTCCAGGCAAATACTTTGTGCATATGCTTCTACCAGTAAGCAGTGTAATTTTGTACTGGCCAAGGGGTTGTGATGATCTGCGGCTGGAAATTTAACTGCACATTTGGCAAAACATAATGTCAATCCACCTTCATGTTTATCATCACGCTATTTTTCGAAAGATAAATCCGACACGACTTATACTCTGTGTCGTTGGTTGTATGCTGTAGATCGTGGACTTTCTGAACGATCTCTACTCGTGTTTCGACGACATTATATCGAAGCATGACGTGTACAAGGTTGGCGTATTTTACTATTATTTTTCTTGCCCTACGTATAAAATTGCTATACTTAAGTAGTGATCAAGTGCTTGGTAAACTGTATCTATTATTTTAAGTGCGAACGTTATTCACTTTGAAAGTTAAAGACAAATGAAACTCAAGTTCGTTTTTTTTTAATTTTCGAACAGGTAATGAGTTCTCGTACTACAGTGATGGTTCTTCAATTTGCTAGTTGGCATACATGTATGTAGCACAAACTAACAATGTTCAAGTTAAAGCAAATCGAAATTAATTGGTTCGGGCATGTTTCAAAAATGGGAAGAAAACGGCTGCTCTATAATCAAGCGAAAAATAAAAAAAAACTACCAGAAAAATGGATAGAGTACATAAAAAGCAAGAAACATACAATTTGATAATGCAATTAAACTCTGTATTTTTTAGACGTAGTGGATGATAGAGTCAAATGGAAACGTCTGTTAGCTATTTTATCATTATCTTTTTACGACGCAAGAAAGGAAGAGAAAAAAGAGAATAACTAATAATAACAATTTAATAATAATTTGGGACGTCACGGTCACTTGCCCATTGGCCGAGTCATACGTCGACAGAGCATCTCACCAGGCAGGTTCAGCAGCAGAGTTGGCAGCCACTCGCAA
>Ga0209367_1013551_pt1 | contig 10474 bp, 6 predicted proteins | sample WorMetLIZISLAND2_FD_187412 | JGI IMG/M metagenome (GOLD analysis project Ga0209367, IMG submission 187412) | Marine gutless worms symbiont microbial communities from Max Planck institute for Marine Microbiology, Germany - Olavius geniculatus... ...
TATACACAGTGGAGTAGCCAAAAATGTGAACTGGGGGCTCGTTTTCTGTTCCTTTCCCTCCTTTGTCCTTCCTTTCCTTTTCTTTCATCCCTTCCCTTTGTTCCCTTTTCCTCCCTTTTTTCTCCAGTAAGAAGTAACTCGTAAAATCCAGCTAGGGGATCTGGTGAAGAGCTGTACTCTCCCCAAGCGAGGAATGGGACAGAACTGCAGCCAAAATCGAATTTGGTGCATTATACCTTTAACATATGAGATCTGGTAACAACAATAATTGTAATTATTTTCCTGAGAATCAACTTACCAACTTTAGTTTAGTTAAACGTGTGCTTGTCGTGTTTGGAGAATTATTGAAAAGGGACTGGGCCCCCTGTCCTTTTGTCTAAGCCACTGCACACACGCAACTACATGTCACGCAACCTCCTGGGACTTGGCGTCGATTTACTGGAGCGATAAGTTCAGACGTAGTCAGGGCGTCGAGAAGAGTTGACGACTTCTCGGCAGCACGCCAAAGTAACGTTACAGGCAGGATAAAAATAAAACAAAATCTCATGCGGATCGCGTATGATGTTTCTACTTTTGTTCTAGATTTATACGATAGAATACATTATGGATTGAAAATGTAGGTACCGCCTGAGCTTGTAAGTTATTTGCAAACGAGAAATCTGCGTGAGATGAACGAACAAAACCGATGACACAACAACGACAAAACCAGAAATATTCTGACCCATAAAGACCTATCATCCGCTCTGGACATCTTAAGCAACATTATAAAGAAAGTTATACTGCAAACGTTCTTTGACTGATACTAAATTTGTATTTCGACAATTACTCAGTAAGCAAACAAACGTACTTTTATGACAAAAGATATTTTTTCGTATTCTAAAAATGGATAGTAAATATAAAATGCTGCTTAATATTAATCAGACTAATTCGAGTATTTAACTATACACATATCTGAATAAAGTAGACTGTAGCTAAACTTACGGCATCTACTACGGCGTCAGCGTGTTCCAGACGCAGTGACGCGAACAGCTTCTGTCCAGTCATCTCATCCTCGCGTCCACGCAGAGCAAAGACGACGCTACCGATAACGTTGTGACGACGTAGACGATCGATGTCGCAGACAGTCAGCTTGAGGACTCGCTCCGACAAGTTCTTGTGTGAAACCTGCATGTAGTGCAATTACGGACTTTTCGCTTCTTTGACATTTTGCCTACTAGAAAATTGTGCACGACGGCGAAAACGGACGGACGGCGAAGACAACGAAGACGGACCGTCACTGATGGAAAATATGGACGGAAAAGGGGACAGAAAAAGAATACGACGTCTTGGGGGCGAAACGTCTTGATGGCAAAAAAATCTTGAGAGCAAAACAATCATCTTGTGGACAAAACGTCAAAGAGGCGAAACGTCCTGATACAATGTAGTGAATGTCAACAGGACTCTTCTGGCTGTGACGCTGTCGCTATAGACTGACATTTTCACGGCGATCAATGGTCAATGTAGTTACGAGTCCTATCTACGGCCTTCTGGGCCGCATACGTTTGACGACACCCCGACTGCCCAGACGTTCCAGCTGCTCAAACAATGTCTAGTCAAATATTCTTCAGAGTTACCAGCATGAACGAAAAACACGCCTCTTCGTAAGAACACACCGAGACGTTCGCTTTCTGCAGTCGCTCGATTTCCTGTGACGTGCTACTTTGAGGCTATAGCGCCGGACATGTATACTCGTAGTATGCAGTCGACACGCTAAATCAATTAAACCAACGAACCAATTATAGCGTCGTCAAATTACCTAATTTTTAATATTTTTTTACAGAAAATTCATGTCGTTTAAAGGATGTGACTACAAGTGCGACAAAACCTCGTATGCGACAAAAACAGAACGGGGCTACTTACAGTGCAGCTGTCAATCAACTCGGGTTTGGCAGCGCCATCGCACTGGACGCCAACACGCCACTAAAGACCCACATTTCGAAACCCACGTTTCGAAGTTTGAGCATAAAGCCATAAGTCGATACCCCGATGTGCGCACGATAAATCTTTTTTTCCTGCAATGGGAATATGGCATAACTACTGACACCAGAATGCATCATTCGCCGTGGCCAGAAAATTAGCACGCACTGGACTGTGCATGCTGTCCAGCTGCTAAATGACTTGTAAAGCGCCAGTATGTGCTAAAAAGACTTCAGTGGCGATAAATGTATCGTATACAATGTGACGTAGAGTCATTATCACCTGAAACACGAAACTTTCGTCGAACTTGGGATTGCACGTTCTCTTGCGGAACTTTGACTGAACTTGTCCACGAGTGTCCGGCAGCAGACAGATTCTATTCACACCATCAGAAATGAAAAGTAAATGTTACGTCAACAGCAAAAATCATAACTGACAATCGCTTGATGACAGTACGATAAACATTGTCGTGTCTATTTTCACGGCCATTAATGTTAGTGTTCGTTGTTATCACAGTGTATACGAATAACGAAACGATCGTGTGGTAGCCAAAGCCATTAAAACTGCTAGTGCTGCAAATAATTCGGAACGCAGCGGAACAGTCGACCTATTTTAAAGGCAGTGCGACGCTTATTTATCTTTCTCATTGTGTAATTTGATCACACTAAATGTCGTAATTTATTCTATTCCATTTACCAACTGTTGCTGCACCTTTAACGACATTTTACGTCTATTGACAGTTCCACTTTCCGTTGAGTTACGATTATGTGCTAGTTGTTATGTCCTTTGATTGAGTTCACCGCAATAGAATCTGTGGAATAGGCCTATCGGTGGCGTCTGTCCTCTATACACGAAGAAAACGGCCGGAATGTCATAAAGCCGTATACGACTTGCTATTGCGTAAATAATGCTTAAACCTATTTTACTATTGCAAAATAGCAGCAATAGTGCACTGCTATAAAGATGATTAATCAATTTATGACTTCCCTTGCTGAAAAAGAATTTGCATTTTAGACTCTGTTCGCACAAAAAACATACCATCTACATTTATACATGTATGTTCAAATTATATTAGCACTGATATTGTCATGATGATGATAATCACAGCGATAACAATAATGGCAAAAAATAAAAAAAAAATTAAATTTAGCTAGTGTAATATATCGGATTGGTGTAGAAAATTACAGAAGACGAGAGAATACTTGTCAAGTGACGCCAACATATTGAAGTCGTGACAGAGTTTGTGTCAGTATACGAACCTGACGAATGGATCGCATGCGTTGCCGGTGCCCGGGTTGCGGCTGGGAAGGTTGCGAGCTCGCACCAGCGTCACTGTCAGCCGTTCAGTTTCACGCTCGTAGGACACAGCGAACCTCACACTGCCCAGACAGCGTCCTCCTTCCAACACGTCCAGTCCCACCTCATCGTCGTCAGCGTCGCCTTCGTCAGCCGCTCCACAGCTGCCTGCCGTCTTGTAAAGGGTCGGGTCGATTCCACCCAAGTACTGCGTCTCACTGCCGACATCTAACCACCATGCATACCGCAGACCAGACCCCTAATCGGCTTTGTGGGTTAAAAAATAGGCGTTCAAATATGGCCAAAAATTTGACAGACACTGCAAATTTCCGACAGAGGAGACTTTGGTGCTCAAAATTTTAATTTTGCCTTTATTTTCTCTAAAATAAAGGTTTTCAGTCCCCAAAATTGGCATTTTTGACGATAATTTTCCGACAAGAAAAAATATTCCAACAATTTTCAGAAAACCAAAAATTAAAAGTGGGCAGTTGCCCCTCCCCCAATCACCTGCTGCCTTGCCACGACGTCACTGCGAATAAATACTAAACAAAACAAAATGTAGATACCAAGTACTGACATGTATGCGGGCGTCCGTACAATTACCGAGGGTCTTGAGCGCTGACAGTAAACTAGGCTTAAAAACGCAGTTGGCACTAGAGCTGCCCGACGCGCCTGAGCCATAGACGACACATGATTCTCCAGTCGTAAGTAATATACGTCGTACACTATGCCTAGGTAAACTCAGCCTTCCATCCCTCCGGGGTAGGTAAATCGAGTACCGGCCTATCTGGCTGGGGTTAAGGCGGGCGCGTTCACCTGTGTCGGGTGGCAGGTAACACTCTGGGATCCCATACGGCTTCCATTAAGAGCTATAACACCACCACCTTTATGCATCGGTTTTATGAGGCGAATGACGTCCGACCACACAAACCGTTTTACAACGACAGCCGCGCATTTGAACCAGACCTATATGAGTATCGATGCTAATACCAACGGCCTAGAAGCAGTTTTTCTCAGCTCGCCGTATTCGAATCGATTCAATTGACGATAATGTTTTTTATTCACCATTTCTTATCAGTCATCGCTCGATACCAAAACTAGTCAAACTTTGATTAAAAAACAATGATCACAATATGTCGGTTAAGCTATATCTGACATTTTTCAATAATAACTGACGAAACCTGCGGCGTCATCGTTGGTTGCGTTGAGTGAGAATCTGCGTCGGCCGGACGACGAGGTCGAAGAAGCCAAACCGAAGCTGTCCGACGCCACAGCCAGGCAGACACTGGCCGTCCGCTGACGACCTGTAATTCCGTAGCCGGGCGCCGTGCCGCTGACAGCTGCTGGTACATGGAACGGAATACTGCGTCACACAAATACACGGATACGCTAAAACTGCAGTTAGTTGATGAACGACTCAGTTATATGCTGGCAACTGCATTTTGTCTCATAAGACGACTTTGACATCTGCATAACTTCGACATTTTTCTAACAGTTTTCATAATTTTAGCAGACCTACACTAAACGAAATTTGAAACAAGAATCACCCGACCTAATATGGTTTATGTAACGTGCACTACTACACTTTGTCAAACTGGACACAAATCCCAAAAGTTATCAAAACTAGTTGCCATTGTCAAAGTTGTCGCACCAGACAAAGCAGTATTTTGAGACACACCGTAGAATATCACGAACGATTAGCTTTTCTTGATAGCGCTTAAGAGATTGCTTTCAATAGCTGCCATTTTGTCGCCTACCTGATGCAAACGGGCCAGATATTTTTTTGTACGAGTTCTTTGATTTCAGCATTTCACTAAAGCTAATCAATATTAATACACAGTGTTTTACTAATGGGCATCGTAAAGAAACTAAAATTTTTTACTGCAAAAATGCAATATGATCGTTTGGACACTGACAGTTGGCGTTTTAGCTTACAGCAGTAACGCGTTGGTCATGATGAGCGTAGCTGCTCTACTTGTAGGCCTACCTCGAATCCGTAAGCAGGTGACGGTCTGCGGGTGAATTAGATAAACCATTTTTGTAGGCAACTACTTACCCGCATTGATTTAGGCCCTAGCCGTGTTATGTGGCTTTGGCTAAGTAAGAATAAATGGCATTAAATGGCGTATGCAAATGTGGACACAATAGCAGCCGGCAAATATGGTCGGACTCATGAATCGTGATGCCAGTCGGCGATCGTTAAATCTGGTGCTGTATCGGGCGAACTATTCGGCCTACTATATCATGATTCGCTTGCAATAAACTAAATAAATAATGCAAGAACAATTATGGAACAATAAAAGAAAACCACGGACAACAGTAACAGTGTGGAGTGGTACACGTAACACAAAACGCGATTCAGCAAAACTGTAACATAATTTTACAGACTGGCGAACTTATTAGATTAAAATACACTGTGAATCATAAAATACCACATTTGGACTTAATCTCACAATAAATGCATTACAATGTTCTATCGATATAGTTGTCGTGACGCAGCGTCACCAATACATAACTAAAATTTTTGGTCTTCCTTGTTTGATTATACTATAAACAGTTATGCTCAATACCAATTTGAACTTTGATATTTCGACGTTGTGTAATTGTGGTTGTGTATTGCATTGTAAATGTCCGTCGCGTAATTTGCATCTTCTGTATTCTGGTTTCACTTTTTTGTTTCTCGGTGTGTCGTCTTTTCCTGTTATTTCTATGCACGTTTTATGCGCCACGACGCTTGCAATAACACGAGTCGTTGCACGTTCTAACGACACGTTTACGTGCAGACAGTGACTGTCGCTGGGGTCGACAAGTTTCGCGTTGAATTACGTTTACGCGAAAGATTTTATTGCTGACGATTAATTTCAGTACAACGTCGGTAAAGTTCGGTGCCGACTGTTCTCTGTATGTAAAAGCGGCAACTAGGATCAGAATAAAGCCATACGACTCGTCATGAGCTAATATTCATCATCATTATTGCAGCAAAGCAGCAAAAACACCGTTGTTACATTTTGGCGTTTTAGACATTCTCGTCACCAAGGGCGTAGCGACGAAGGCATATCGGTATGCCCACAAAATCGGGCCAAGTAAATTTTATACCTCCACAAAATAAATATCTGGCTACGCTTCTGCTCGGCACAAAATACATAGTAAACATGAATTTAAGACGGCCGCTAAAACTGATATTATAGTCTAACAGACTGTATAACTTACATTTTATGTACACTAATGCCGCGTGAAGCAAAAAAAATGCCGAAAACTTCAAAAATATTCTTCTGTCGTTAACAGTCGTCTGTTCTCAATGATTTGTGTGAATTTCACGAAATTCATCGTGACGTTTGTGCATTGCTATGGTATTGAATTTCGTTAAAAATCATCGAAAATTACCGTGTAAAAGTTTGAAGACGCAAGATTATTTGCATTTTGAAAGTCGTCATTAAAAAATAAAATATCACGAAATAGAAAATTTGGTTCTTTGAAATTATAAGGCTACAACTAGTAAGCGTGTCGGATAAGCCTTTTTCGTGTTGCCGGCTTGCGCTGAATGTTGCGCATGTTATAGCATTCGATTCAGGCAGCGTTTTTTCCGGGCACAGCGCACAGAGTGATAAAGAAAGCGGAAGTGGCGAAATGTAGATCCGTTAATTCTGGTTAGACAAATGGAAAATGCGCGCGCGTTGTCACTTGCCAATTAGCAACTGTGCAGTTCACGGGTACGAACAAACGTCCACCGGCCACCAGCAGACGCCCAGAGTCACGTTTTATATAGGCCCCTAGTAAAAAAACAAAACTAGAAAGCAGTCATAGCCCGCAAGTATCTCCGCCAAGGCAAACCTATTCGCCAGGCGGCGTCACCATCTTCGCTTTGCCAGCGGTTCCCTTATGCCCCCTTTAACGCAATGGTAACGAAAATTTCAAAGTGATCCAGAATCCATGATTCCTGCCGGATCACGCCCAAAATTGAAACACTGGTAGTTTATGCCATGCCCGACATACCTTCAAAATTTCAGAAAGATCCGTCCATAACTTTTTGAGTTATCTTGCTGACTCACAGACAGACAAACAAACAAAAACCGGCAAAACATTACCTCCTTGGTGGAGGTAAACACACACAAATATGAATTATTTTTGCTGCGCAAGACTGACATCAACCATTTAGCTCGGAACAATAGTTTACACAGAAATTCGAAATTAGACGTCTCTATAACCCTTCCACCTGTTTTTATCTGTGCCCTTCTTCAGATCCAGCGTCCGTGTAAACGCTGTAAACTTTCTCAGTGGATCGGGATATAAGAACCTGGTTGCAAAACGTATTTTTGTCCATTTTGTAGTGTATCATATATCTCGGTATACGCGCTCGTACACAAAACTGAGTTTCAAACTTCGTCGAAAATCAACTCGACAATTTTCTGTTCTCCACAAAACTACACTGACCGAAAACAGTCATTCGTAATGGATTATTTTATTTGAATATGCCGGACTTTGATATTCAGTTTTTAATTTCTCAGTTGTGTATTATGTTGACATTTTTTCCTTTTTTATGTGTACTTCGTGTACGATAACATAATAAATATATATAGCAAAAAAGGACAAAACTAGCTTTGCATGCTTTCATGTGATATACAGACTGTGATTTTTGTTTTAAAAACAGCTAAAGTTTAATCCCTCTGGATTCAGTTTTGGTGTGACCATGCCTGTTAGAGTTAGCTTACATTGAGTATGGTATGTCATATTCCTAAGTTTAATCAAAACTAGCAATATCGTGACCGTCAACAAAATAATACTGCACGTTCAGGTTACACTGAGTCTCTCGGCAAACTTTTCAGATAAATACTCTTTCACTGCGGCACGCGATAAGTGGACGAACCCATCGCTGTCGCAAAGAAGTGAAGATGTCAACGCACAGTGTGAGATTATGCCCGATCGACAACGAACGAATATCTCTCTGGTGCCCGGTGTACGTCTTATTTCCGGCGTGCGATCAGCTGCGATTAGCGTCGTGATGATTGCTGTAGCCGGAGGCTGTCATCGTTCTTCGTACATCATACTAGCGCGGAAGTGGAATGGGATATAGGTATCGTCATGCGACTGTCAAAAGCTATCTTTAACCGTTGATTGAAGCGGCTCATCTATGACCTACCGAGTGAGCCAAAAAGTGACTCCCTTCAATTTCACTTAGAACCTACGTCAATATTACATAAGCGTATAAACCACAAAACACCAACTATTTGTAGTGTGTAAACAGATTTAGCATTTTCTGCTATTTTTTCACAGTTTCAATCTGCTCACTTATTTATTTGACAGCATTTTCGTAGTTCTTTCAAAACCCCAGTGTTTCTTCACGCGCAGATTGTGAATGAAACAGTGTTCATCGTTAGTTTATTCAACTATCGCGACGAAATGACAATTATTTATGCATATAAAACACTAAAAGTCTAAAACAAAACTTGTTTTTATTGGCAGACGAAGAACAACGCCATTTAATAAAAATCATAAGTGAGCAAACACAAACAAGAAAGGAAACTTAACTAACACAAGGGTGCCATTTTTGGTTCACCCTGTATACACTACATCCAGCTAGGTCTTATTTGCTATGCATGTAGTGTTGACTCATCGTCTTCTTTCGCCCGCAGCATATTATCTTGGTTGCTACTCTCTCACACTTTTAAATAAAATATAACGACAATAAGAAAACTTGTTAAAAACTAACGAGTTTTGTCGCCAACAACGATAAGCAGCTGTTAACTGAGAGATTGCGCCTACAACGCTATCAGCATTATTCGAGTACAATTCGGCGCCTTAGCCGCCGATCAAGCTCTTAGCTATAACTACGCTCGTACACCATAATAGGTTTTACTCCTACAGGCTATTACTGTTTTGTATACGGGCGGTTCTAAATCAATATAATTATCTACTTTCCGGACCGCAAAGGTAACATTACAGCAGTACGTGTAGGCCTTACTGTTATAACGTTACTTTAGCCAAACTGTATGAAACGACACACGACTTCTCTACGACATATCTGAGTTTTTCGTTAATTGATCCGGATAACAGCTTGTTTATTATTAATTTATTATTCATTCGTAACCCTATATTTTGATCAATTATTACAGTGGTTAGCAGTTACAATAATCCCAAAAACCGAACAACCAACCAAACCCGAGTCAAGCAAGAAAATGTGGTGTTGTTGCGCACGACTAACGCGAACTCACTGGACTGGACGATGTCGTCACTGGGGACCATGTCGTATAAAGCAATTAGCGCGCGGTTACTTATTTATTTATCAGTAGCGTCTGAACAGTGCGTAGAGTGCTATTTATCTTCGCCCCCACAAACACCCATCACTCGTTAGCTCTTGTCCCGCTGTCCTCGCTGATCCATGGCGGAAAATATCGCAGCAAATAGCCCGGCGAACTTGCTTTGTGAATCGAACGCGTAATAAGATGGAACAGTGCACGGATGGTGCGGTCTGTGTAAGGAGTGGAGCTCAGGGAGCAGCGAGAATGGGAAGTTGTGGCGGCTGGTAATTAAGACGAGTCGAAATGACTGCAAGTCAAGTCAGACGCCAGCGAGTGTGTTTCAGCGAGCAGAGAGACGCCCGGAGACTGAAAATCACGAACATGTTTACTTAGTAAAGCCTCTCACACCACGAAACTAAACAGCTTTATTATTGTCACTGTTTCTTATTAATTTTATTGTCATTATTATTATAATTATTTTGAAGTTTATCAGCACAAAGTCTGCTGGCTTGAAAACCAATGAAATGAGTTTGAAAGACTGCAGCAAAATGCACTCCAGCGGAAAAAGCATCTGAAAACAAGATGATGTTCATGCAAACACGGAGTCTGTCCAATGCATTTCGATAGTTTACAGTATATGTCCGTATAAATATAATCAGTGAGCTGTTTAGACTGGTAGAAAAAAAATCAAACAGTTTAATTTTAAATTGTACAGCAGCAATGATCCTTTCATCCTTCTCTATTATTTTAACTAAACAATAGACATTGTCAGTCACGAGACCATTCGATTCACTATAAATAGTCTATCGTCACCATGCGTTTATCTTGCACCGTTATGAAGATATGACGTCTCACAGATAATGGGGTCACGAGTGTGACCTTTTGGGGTTACGTGACGTCATCGGTCACGAAAGAAAGATGGAAGAAGGGAAGGAGGAAGAGGAAGGGGAGGAGAAGGGAAAAAAGGAAATTGGAAAGAAGAAGAA
>Ga0209367_1013552_pt1 | contig 10474 bp, 5 predicted proteins | sample WorMetLIZISLAND2_FD_187412 | JGI IMG/M metagenome (GOLD analysis project Ga0209367, IMG submission 187412) | Marine gutless worms symbiont microbial communities from Max Planck institute for Marine Microbiology, Germany - Olavius geniculatus... ...
AAAGGGGGGGCTCCTGTCCCCGGTGGGGGTGCGCTAGTAAGACTTGGTCATTCTCTAGCTCGTGTAAGAATTTGGGGGCGCAGCACCCCCTAGGGGCCAAAATATGGCCTTCCGAAAAATTTGACTTTGGTGGGTAAACATTAGCCGCGTAATCTCTGATTTTAGTGGACTGAAGTTCACACAATTTTTTTTCTTCAACGCGGAATTAACTGTATTTGATAACGCTGTTTACCGCTTGTCGATATCCCTATGCATTTCAGAGATATTTGCGCTCAAAGTTGAAAGTTGTCGTTAAACGTACTAAATTTTGCGCGTTTTTTGCACTCCCAAATTTTAAGGGGCGGTGCCCCCTAAAAGTTGTACCCACGTTATCACCCCCATCTAGCAGCACGTCACGTGGCAGTCTCATGAAGCTACTCCCTTTTGCTCCAAAGATCCTTCGTCTAATACGCTACATTTTAAGGCAATTTTTAACTACCCTTTGAAAAAAGTTGTAAGGGGGGCCGCCGTCCCCGATGGGGATGCGCTAGTAAGACATGGTCATTCTCTAGCGTGTGTAAAAATTTGGGGGCGCAGCACCCCCTAGGGGCCGAAATGTTCTTCCGAAAAATGCACTTTGGGTGGGTATGATTTCACATCGAGATCTCCAAGGTCACTGGACCAAACTTCACCGGACTTGTTTCGCCTAACGCAGGAGGAATCGTGGTAGACGGAACAAAAATCCGATTTTGAATATCTTCATCCGTTTCGAAGATATTCGCTGCCGAACTTCGAAGTCATCCGAAATCGGGCCAAATTTTGCATGTTTTTCGCCCCCGAAATTTTTTTGGGGTGTGTCCCCCAAAATTTTGGATCGGCATTATAAAATTGGGCCCAGTACTGACCATCGTGCAAAACTTCACGCCGATCAGCCCACGCATCTCAGAGATCTCGCGCTGCAAAAAAAATAAACATCAGGGGTAAAACTTAAGTCCGCTCCGCAAGCTATCGCTTACGGGCGGACTAATAAAAACTATTTTGCTATCCCATATCACTGACTGTTTTTCAGTTCTTCATTTCATTCAGTTCTCTTCTTAGTGGATTATTTACATTTTTCATAGTGTTAATTTTCACAGCAGTCAACATTACACAAATGTTCATTGAAGCTGATAAATGTGTGTGCATTTTCAGCTGTCATGATGTTTAGAAGATTTGTATATGAACACATTATGTCAAATTCTTGTCAAAAAACAATTCTTACAAGCTTATGACATAAATGGAAACAACTAGCAAGTTTTGCAGTCAAAAAATGAGTTTTGCCCAGCTTTACATGAATTAAAGTGGGTTTTACTGGTTTTGCACAACCCAGTTTAAACCATGGTTTAAACCGTTTTTTTAAACCATGGTTTAAACCGCCTGTGGGTAAAACTTGCCAACTCTGTCAGCAGCATGTTCAATAACTGCATGACTCAGAGCGGCCCACTTGCTGTTGATGCATCATTTCACTTTGTCAAGGTACGATCTTAAAATAAGGATAAAGCAACAGATTGTCAATAACTTTGTGATCTCGGGCAATTACTCAGTCCATGAATTCATTGTTGCAAACGGCCAATTTACAACTTCAGTATTTTACGAGGTAGTGTACCGACAGTATTAAGCTGAGATGGCCAAAACTACAGTCATCTGCATCAAGTTTCTTCTTGATGTCACAGGCCAAAAATTAAAATCTATCAATGTTTCGCGGAGCTGTTCAAAAAATGAAAGTGGCAACTTCTTATGGCCTACGGCATATATGGGTATAGCTCAGAAACTACAAAAAATATCATCCTAATATTTTGCCCAGACACATATGATAACAGTTCCTGCAATTTTCATCAAATTTTGTAGATGGTCGAGCTGGAAAGTTTAAAAAAATTTGTCAAAATGACATGGAATGACATAGAAATCATTCCGTATCAGTTCTGACAAAGCAGCACCAAATGTACTGTGTCACAATTGCAAAACAAACCTGTGAAAACAACTGCTCAACACATAGACCAATAACACAGATACAGATCAATCTCAGCCTCGATCAATTAAAACAATGTTGATATCAAACCATATAACGCAATTTTATACAAGTACTACATGGGCATTCTAATGTTAGCGAACCTAGTACTATTTTCAATATTTAACTTTTTGACTATTATTTGCTAATCTTGTTTAACTGCACCCTACACATATGCACAAGCCATCAATGTCTGTACAAAACCATTGTATTAAAGCAACAAAAAACCGCATACTTTAGAACTCGACAAGCTATGCTCAAATTATACCACTACTCCTTTAACAAACCACATTACTTCAAAAATGACACCATTTTGACGTTGACAGAAACAGATATCACTTGGGAGGAAAATATACTCGACAGCAGATCCAACTGCAAATCAGCAATAAAAAAAATGACTGCAGAGAGAAAAGCATTCACTGCTTCACTTAACTGGAGCAAGAACAACCACATTAATGTCGATTACTAACTATCCACAAAATGGTTTTGACAAATCAGAAAAACTAGGCATCGGCCAAAAGTGATAGAAATATCCACAGTATTTCCTACCAGAGTAAGTTAGTAAAGCTGCAAAGACAAAGAGAGAATGACCTACCCGAATGACGGACGACCCTGTGGACCACCAAGCACTGCAAAACAAAGCAACAACTCAGAATGCAATTACACATACCAATGGCATAGAAGCAGAAGCATATAAGTATAATTTAACATACCGTGGATATTGGTCTCATCACTGGAAGGTCTAGTACCTGGCTATGGCAAATTCGGACAAAATTGGCTACATGGCATTGGCAGAATTCTGGCCATATTTTCAGATTCTGGCACAGCTGCAAAGCATGTAGTCTAAGTACAGCTGAAAGCAATCAAAGTAAGAAAAGTGGACTATTACAAACTGCTCAAAGTGCTGCAGCCATTAAAATGCTCAACAGACCACTTATAACTAAGGCTGGTATTGGTTAAAGTTTTCCAAAGTCATTAATTTCCAAAAATTAACCAAAATCAATCAACTAATTTCAACACAAACTGCAGAATTCAATTACCGGCTGTTGTCACCTCTCGCAAACTACAGCAAAACCGAAAAAAGCAGTCAAAGCTCACAAAGTGACTCAAGTACATATTTTAATCACATATCCTTCGACATAAAATTTGATTACAAACATACATCGTCTATCATTTTAGGCTGCTAAGAAGTCCAAGATTTCAACCAAACTATAATTGATCAAAAAAGTTATAATCCATTAATGTCTTAATGACTAATCAGTTAACTAATTGTTAATATATGCAGCCATACTTTTAACGCGTGTTTACGATAAAGACGAGTGCCAATGTTACCTGCATTCAAAACAACGGAGGGTCCCATCAGAGAAGGAGGTGGTGGGCCACGCCCTACAGCACCGGCGGGTGGCAAGTTGAGTGGACGTCGATCGTATGGCACCAGATCCACGGGACTTGGCGGTCGACCAGCCATCGCCGGCCTGTACGCTGCTGCTATCTGTGGTGGCTGGCTGGGAGGTGGGATGCCGTACTGCGTAGGCTGGGGTGCCGCCGCAGCTGGTACCATGTACACAGCCGTTTGCTGTGGGGGAGGAAGCTGAGTAATAGCTGCCGGTTGGACCTGTGGTTGCCCATACACCGGTGCCTGTGCCGGGGCTGGCTGTGCATATGCAGCTGCAGCGGTCGGAGCGACACCCGACGGTGCATATCCTGGTGGGGTCTGGGGCGGCTGTCCATAGGATGGCACAGCCGGCTGTGTGGGTGGTTGACCATAAACCACGGTCTGTTGACCAGCTGGCTGGCCCTGTTGTGGTAGTGGCTGGTTGGTATACGTCGCCCCTGCTGGCTGTCCTGTGGCAATCACTGGAGGCTGGGCGGATGCTATGCCATAAGCCGAGCCTGGCTGTGCAATAGGGGGTTGGACCTGAACCTGGACAGGTTGAGCCTGTGGCTGCTGCTGCTGCTGGATATAAGCTGTGGTGGCCTGCTGCTGAGCATATCCTGAACAACAACAACAACATCCACAGTGCATTCAGACACCCATCAAGCAATTCTTAACACACACTGATGATAGACTATAGCAGTTAGTGTTGTTTCGATATTCTCCCCCGAATTGCACTCATCATCATTTCTGGCAAGCACCACTAAGAGTGCGTAGCGCCGAACGTAGACATCAATCTCCAGAGTGGACGGTTCTGAGCCAGGTCAACTGCGTCGTCCATATTGCACTAGTTGGATAAAAACACAACCTGCACAGAAACTACTCGTACAAGTGAAATTTACAGATAATCCATACTCGTATGCATGTGAAGTTGTGAATGGCCGCTGTACAGCAATTGAAATATACAACGAGTACCTGGACAGTGCCAGACTTGTACTCGTTTCTATGTGAATGCAGCTTAAGTCGCTGCTGTTTCCACTTCACTCATATACAAAGTTCGTCAGTCAATCATGGCAGTCGCAAATTAGACAGACGACAAATACTGAGTAGTAACAAAAATCTACAAGACAGTGCATTAATTACCTGGCTGCTGTGCAAACGCAGGCTGTGCATAGGGCTGTTCTCCAGGGGGCGCTGCATACGCACCTCCTGGTGTGACAACAGTCTGTGTAGCAGCACCATAAGGACTCGCCCCAGGCACGGCCGTGTAAGTTCCCGCCTGTGAGGTAGCATAAGTTGATGACTGCTGGGTCGCAGCTACAACTGAATCCATCACATAAACACACTGTCAGTGTTCAAATAAAAAGGCACCCTTCTTTTCCTTCCACAACTCGGTCGCGTAACAATAAATATGAACAAAACTTTTAGCACCTGTTGCTGAAAGAATACTAATTAGTTTGAAACATCTAAACAAGATATGGCTGTTGAATAAATATTCTTTGATAACAGTGATGCAACAATGACACGATGAAATGTCAACAACGAGCTCACTTGTTTTAATCGATGCTGACAGTTTCCGCGACGCTACATGCTTTGATGGTGGACTGGACTTCATCTGGTTCACAGAAAAACAAGAAGCCCAGCTGTCAGTAGGGATAGCTAACCATGCCTGAGTGCACTTGGAAGGCTAGCTAGGTGAACAGTTTCTTACTTACCTAAATGCGATTCCGGTACAACATAAACTTCTGGCAAAGCCTCTTAATACTCGTCAGAAAAATTTTGGGAATTGGGACCCCTATTTTAGCAGGACAGGTATGCGTAGGAAGTCCATGCCGCTAACTGAAGTGGTCTGGCCACAATTCGCGATGCAAGTATTTGTGGGAGAAGTCAGTATCCCCATTTGAGAAAAATGCAGGTGGTAAGGGATCCAAATTGGTACCAAAGGGTTGCAGCAATCAAGCCACCCTATTTGTTTTTCAGACAGTTTTCTGATAAGACATACCATCTAGCCACAATGGAAGAGAATACAGCAGAATACCTTGTACAGTATATTGAGGCTGGCCAAGCTCAGACTGTGCATATCCAGCTGATGGGCCAGCAGGCAGACTGGATGGAGCATAGCCAGCACTTGGCTCGTAACTGTAGCTCTGTCCACCAGGCTGCTGCATTCACACACACAAGCATACATAGTTAGTTAGTTGGAACATTTGAAGGCGTCTGTTCAAAATCACAGACGCCAACACATACAGCAACTAACGGTGAGCTTACGTTTTGTCGAGAAAAAAGTTAAACACTAGATCACACATAACAGTTTCTCTTCAAAGAATAAACGAGTTAATCTCAAATGTGAACTGACCACTAAAACTACATTTAGTTGAAGTTTCGACATTTGCAATAATCTACTTGGTTCTTAGCAAGTGCCAGATTAAAAATAATAGAATGAAATAATTTTTGTTCGCAACAGAACCTAATGTCAGCATCTTTACATCACTAAGCACCAAATGCTCAAAACAGACTTCCCAAAACTCCTTATTGCACATCTCCAAGATTTTCTCCAATACAATTTTAACTAATTGCCTCATGACTTTGTTGTAACCTTGGCTGTGACTTCATGACCTTTTGAAAACCAATGTGTTCATATAACCTAACATGAATGAGTATATACTGGTGGCAGTCACACATATTTGTTCAATATTTGAAAGTAAGTAAGTTAGTAAGTACATTTTATATAGCACCCGAGTCTCACAAGAGAATCGAAATGCATGTATTCATTCATATACTGGAAACAGCCAAATAGTAACATGTAGTCAAACATCAAAACATCTCTAATTGCTACTTTATACAATGCATGTTGTCGTTGATGCAACTAGTGGAAATGAAATCTTTTTCTCAGTCATTTAGCTCATTACATGGAAAATTTATGGAGCCTGCTTTACCCAAAAAATGGGTGTATTACAACAAAAATACATCAGTAACAGAGCATGAAAAGTGACAGCAGAAAAGCACTGCACTACCCCAAGTATGCTCACCTGCTGAACATAAACTGGCTGAGCTCCAACCTGACTCGACTCTCCAGACGCATAACCACCATAGCTGTAGCTAAACAACACAAATTTAACGTAATTCAACACAAAAAAAAGCTATAACACAAAACCTAGGCATCGACTGTAAGATGAAAACAATGGCGATTGCAAATACAATACAAAAATGATTACGACAAACAATGACTAAGTTTATAACACAAACTCACAGAGGCACAAAACGTTTTCAACGTGTGTCAGCATAAAAGTCAGCAGAGATTTGCACGGTGCTATTGTGGCGTAAATGTCGCCACAAAAAGCGGGCGTAATACACTAATGCGGCGGTAATTGTAGCGCACTATTACGGTCAGTGACAGATCTGGGCTTCAGCAGATGCTCTCTCTTCCTTCCCTCCCTCCCCGTCGATCCTGCAGTTCTCTGCCACGCTTCGTGTGAATTTGTGAAGCCAATATCGCAGCCTATATAACACGGTTATATATGCTGTGCCAATATACACGACGTCATCTGACGACACTGACATCTTCAACCTACGACAACTTTACGTTCACTCACAGCTGATCTACTATATCAGTCCCCAGCAACTGTACAGCATTCTCGTCTTCATTCTCCGTTGCTGCTTCCAGTGTCTGGAACAACTCTCTGCGAGCACTACACAGCTGCTAGTACTAGTAGCCTACTTTGAGCATTTTTAAAGCTACGCTTAAAGCAATGGTTCATCGCAGCCTACGACAGTATAACACCTAGGACCGGTCAGCGCCAACTCAGTGTTTCTAAAATTTGCATTTTACAAATTTTAAGAATTTAATAAATCACCTATTTTTTCAAATTATATAATGCTCTTCAGATTCGAAATAAGTAGATTAAGGGTGGACCGTGGAAAAACATAAGACAAGATATAGACCTAAAGAAGTTGTTTACCACCACATTAGTGTATTTCTGCCATATAGTGCAGCATTTTTAATGTCGCCGCAATAGATGTAGCCACAGCATTTACAGGTCAATGTCAGAGAATGCAATGTTTCTGTATTACATGCAAAAAAAACAGCAGGCACATGGATAACCACATTCTGACAACATCACACCACTGTTCGCACGTCATGTCACATCACAAGCTGTTTTAAGCATTAGCAGCAGAAACAACATATAGTCAAATACGTATTACTATACAGTACATGTTTGTCTTATCATTTGAAAATGTTGTCATACCTTGCTGGTCTAACACCTTGTGCAGCTCCATAGATATACACTACAAAACACACAGCCACAATAATATTCATCGCTGTGCATCACACTGCTCATAATATGCTACAGTGTGTAGTGATTTGCAGCATTACCCGTTTTAGGAACCGGGTACCCATTTGCAATTACCCGGGTACCCGGACCCCTGGTACAAATCACTAACAGTGTGGCTTGATAGTGTAATGGTTAGCGTGTCGGACACAATGATGTAAGGTTAAGGGTTCAACTTCCGGCGAATCCACTATCAGGTAAAAACCCTGGGCAAGTTGTTCGCACAAGCTAAAAGAGTAACTTGTAAATCCCACAGACCTTTTGAAACAATTTTTCCTTCACAGTAACACATAAACATCGGCAGATTAGCGCATCCAACGATGGGCTGTGGTAAAGTGCGGAGTTGCGAACCTGCGGACCAACCAAAGGGTAAACTGTGGACCAAAACTTGCGAACCGCCAGTGCGGACCACTGGGTAAACTGCGGACCACTAAAATGCAAACCCCGCGCAATCGAACGCCTAATGAGCGATGTGCCACAATGTGTATAAGCTTACTATAGCGTTCATGTTTTAGGCCCATGTCTAAGCGTTTACTGCTGCAGTGCAGGCAGTTGTAAGTGTGAAAAGAGTTTAACTGAATGTAATTTATGATACGAAAATGTCGATGTTCGATATGCTGTAAGCCTTTAGCTACTAATAACAATAAAACAACTTCGCTTACCCTGTTCCGCCATGTTTGTTACGGTTTGTTTCTAGGTAATAATTTTCAAAACCTCTAAAAATGTCCATACTAGAGATGGGTCAAAATATCGATCAATCTATGGGCAATATCGGTTCGATAACGACACCTATCGTTAGTGCACCGTCGATCTTTCTGCCGTACAATGTCAGGCTCATTGAACTGAATAAATATTCAGATATATAACATTGAATTTAGTGGTCAGGCTTATGACGAATCTTCTGACAGCTGCTTCTATTTTCTCCAATCCACCTATCCTTGTTTGTGATGTCGCAGAACGCATTTGGCTTTTTGTTCTCTGCACCTTGCAGCCGACTTTCATCTTCTTGTCGACGATGGTTTATCATGGTATCGTAACGCTGCAAAACGCAGCGTCAAATAGCCTATTGCTTTTTGTGACTTCGTCTTTTAAGAATTATTTTATAACGTTTTTGGAGGTTTAGATGAAAAAAGCGGGGGCCCAAATTACTGCTAAATCACCTCGATGACAGCTGCTGATATTTCCATCTCCATTCATTTGTTCATAGAAAAAAAACGAGACACGTCGCAGCAAAACATGCAACAGCAGAACCGTACAGAAGCACATCAGTGCACTGACAGTGGTCCACAGATAAGTGAGACAGTAAAGATTAACAAAGCATGAAAATGTAGTGCAGTGGTGACTGAAAGAAAATACCAATCTCTGCTCAAAAGATATGTAAAAATTTGTAGAGGGGACTACTGTGGTTACTGCCAAATGGCTCCAACGGACCCTCTCCCTAGTCTCCATGCGTGACCATTCAGGCCGTGGGCTCCTAGCCATTATGAAATCAGCTTTGACGCCTTGCAGGCTTTTAAGGATGTATTTTTGTAAGAAAATATCCCAACGGTAAAATTTAGATAAAGAAATTTCCCACCTCGTCATGTGACACCACTTCTGACCTGTTTTAAAGTTCAGCCACTGGAAACGGGCCAATTAAGCAAAGAACAAGAAGCCCAGCTGTCGCTAGAATAGCCGACCATAATGGTTGTCAATGACTGTCAAGGTCATCCAAGGTCAATGATTTCCATCTAATCTGACAGGGTGTATGCCACTTCCTATTAGTGATTAGTAACCTTGGCCCTATCTCGCACCGTTTATGAGACATGGCCACTTGAAACATTCCATTCCATCGTGCGTTATGACCCTTCAAGGTCATCCTAGGTCATATATGTCAAGGTCTTTATATGTCGTTTGAAAGCAAGTATGCGACTTTCTATCAGTGAACAATAGCAAACTAGGCTCCATCTTGCACCATTTAGCCACAATACATCCGAGATGAACAGACAAACAGCTCGACCGTTACTAGTGCAGTCAACTAAAAATCAAAAGTAGCAGTAGTACTGGAACAGCTTGCAGATAAATTTCAATGAAATCAATTTTTCAAAACCTGTCCACAACTGCTAGCAATTCCATTACGACCAAAGGAACTGCAAGTTGCTCATCCAGTAGCTAACACAACAGATTCTGCAGAACTGAATATACACATTCTATAAACTGAATCCAAAATAACAACTGTACACAAGTTAATTAATTATAGCAAACACATACACACACATGAGAACACACACGCAAACAGTCAACGTTCTGACAAACCCGGGTTTGCCAAGTTTCCAATTAATAATTATTCTTATAGTCTTCACTGATCATTATTTTTATCATGCCCAAGAGAACGTCTAAGATGCTGCATATATATCAAACACAATTGCACCAGATTATTCCTGAGGTGCCCACCCACCTACCCGGTTCTGCCTAGTTCCCTCAGTTTCCATCAATGCATACAGGGTGTTCCAAAAAAACGGATACCCAATTTTATTTTTGGGATAACTTCCGTAATTCAGCACCGATTTTAACCATTCTTTCACTGTTACAAGCAGAAATTTATGGCGTGTAAACGTGAAGTTCTTCCGCCCACCGCACCTTTATTGTGTGACCACATTACCTAGCAAAACAAACACTGTCAAAGCTACAGTGGTCTCGGAGAACAGGCAACACATAAAGATATCAATTTCGTAGCATAAAATAGTTAAGCTTACTTACTTA
>Ga0209367_1013553_pt1 | contig 10473 bp, 5 predicted proteins | sample WorMetLIZISLAND2_FD_187412 | JGI IMG/M metagenome (GOLD analysis project Ga0209367, IMG submission 187412) | Marine gutless worms symbiont microbial communities from Max Planck institute for Marine Microbiology, Germany - Olavius geniculatus... ...
ACAAACCTGTTTTCGAGCAGAGTCAAGGCTTCATCTTTCTTAATCAAGTCACTGGCTTTGCTCTCCAGTTGATCTTGTAATGCCCTATTATCATCTTCCAGTGCTGTGACTTTAGACTTCAGCATTAACATTTCACATTCTGTCTCGTCCTTAAACAACTTCCTTTCATGTTCAGTGCGTGTTTGTGCTTCAGAAAGTGCTGTAGCTTTATCATTCAGCTGCTCCTTGACAACACTTATTTCTGTAGTAAGTGAATTAATCTGAGCCCTGCTATTCTCTAGTTCAGTATTCTTAGCATCACGTTCTGCTGTTAACGTGCTGCACTGATCAGACAGTGATTTCAACGTCAACTCATGCTGATCAAGCTCAACACACTTAGCTGAGAGTTTGTCAGTTTTTGCATCAATCTGCAACTGCAGAGCTTTACATTCTGAGTCTAATTTCTCATCACACTCACTCTGTAATTCAAGCAATTTCTCTTCAGTCAGTCTCTTCATATCAGCTAACTCAGCATTCAGCTTTTGAATGTCAGAGTCTTTATCAGACACTTCAGCAGTTCGGAGCTTCAGCTGCTCATTGGCCAACTCCACATTGGCAGAGAAATTCTCAGCTAATTTCTTCTGATTCTGGAGTTCCTCACTCATAGAGTCCAATTCTGTTTTGTGCTGTTCAAGCAAAGATTTTATCTCATCTTCCTTTGCAGTGACTGCAGCAGAAAGTTCAGCTAGCTTGCTATCAGTGAGCTTATGAGTTTTACTCATTTCACCAGTAAGAGAATCAATCTGAGCGATTTTGTTCTCTAGTTCAGCATTCTTAGCATCACACTCTGCTGTTAATGTGCCGCATTGATCAGACAGTGCTTTCAACGTCAACTCATGCTGTTCAAGCTCAGCACACTTGGCTGACAGTTTATTAGCATTTGCATCAATCTGTGCTTGCCAAGTTTTCCGTTCCGAGTCTATTTTCTGATCACACTCTGTCTGCAGTGCAAGCAGTTTCTCGGTAATCTGTCTCTTCTCTTCAGCTAACGTGGCATTAAGCTTCTCAATGTCAGTGTCTTTATCAGACAGTTCAGCCATCCTGAGCTTCAGCTGCTCATTGGCGGATTCCACATCAACAGAAAGAGACTCCGCTAATTTCTTCTGACTCTGAAGCTCTTCCTGCATCGAGTCCAATTCTAACTGCAGCTTAGTATGCTTTGTTTCCGTCTCATGCATGGCTTCAGTTTTTGCACAAACCAACTCCTGCATTTCACTTATTACCTCCTTTAAACGAACAACCTCTTGTCTTTCTTCTTCCAGCTGTTGTTCTGATAACTGGATAACTTTGTCTTGCTCATGGATTTTTCCATCCCCACTGCCCAACAGAGTCTTGCTCTGTTGACCCGTCACCACCAACCTTCTATTTTCTACTACATCACCATTACTTGCTCCACTGTCCTGATCAGCAGTAGTACAAAACCTTTCAATTAATGGCAAAACCTGCTCTTCCAATACAGCCCATGAAGACCGTATTTTATGGGAGTCAGCAACTTCATTAACAGCTGAATCCAGTTGATCACCATCAGACATATCAGCCTGCTGCAATTTCCACTTCTCCTTCTCATTCTTAACAAGTTCACGCAGAAGTTCAAATTTCTTCCACAGATTTGCATTGTTATCTATATTTCCACTCACGACTTCCATTTCGGGCATATGTTCATCATAGTGGCATTTGGTTGCAGTGATATGCGGAGATCCTGCAGTAACTGTTTCATCAACTGCAGGAAACTGACTTCGCAATTCTTCCAGCTGCTGCAACAGCTCAGCACGACTAGCATCGGCATGACGGATAAGTGCATCTTTTTCAGCCTGACTCTGAGACAAAGCATCGTGCAGTCGAACTTTGGTAGATGTCAGTTCAGCCTTTAGAAAATCAATCTCCTCACTCTGCTGAGCTAATGCTTTCGACACATCTACACTGCGACTAGAAACAAGCTCTTCTATTTGTTTCTGAAGATCCTTTACAGCTTCGGCTCGCTCTGCAACAGAAATTTCAACACAATCAATACAGCCGGAATTTTTAAAGAGGCCTAAAAAGAACAAACTACTGCTAGGTTCATTAGAAACAGGTCAAATAAAGTCCAGTCAAAGAAATAGTCTAAAAAAAATTTTGCGAAAAGGTGAGGTTTAAGTCACAGGTACGGAAGCTGGAGAATGACTTAGCAGATGGCATGCCATCCTGTAGGTTGTTCAACATTGCTAGGCAAACTACGGGAAAAGCCCGGCTGGCAACAGTCATCAACTTGACCAGCACTATTGCTAGCAGAGCAATTTTTTTACAATCATTAAACAACTGTTACCAACTAAAACAAAAACTACAATCATTTTGTATGCATCAGTAATGTAAATGCTAATTTCAATAACATTTACTACAGCGTCATCGTTTACTATATATGTACATAATGAAGTGAGTGAGCAAGTAAGTAAATTCAAAATTTAGAGTGCAAAAATGTCAGCCAATGGCTGAATCCAAGACATTTGGCTGAGCCTCCATAAAGTAAACTGTAGGAAAAACATGAAAACAAATGTAAGATTAAAAATAAACTACAAAAAATAAATAAACACCTTTATCCTTCTGCTCTTCCAAATTCTTGATCTTGCGTTCACTGAACTCCTCACGTTCCCGCAAAGTGTCCTCCCAGCCGGCCTTTAGACGCTCAATTGTCAGCTTGACCTGCACATAAAATGAGCAACTTTACAGATGTTAATGAAAAAAACAATGTAAACTGTCAAACAATTGGCTTTTTTAAAAACAATAGAGTGGTATGGTACCATTCAATGAGGATCTTTTATGTGCTTACTAATTAAACTGTTGAGTCCAAACAAAACCCATGTGATTAGCAGATTAAAACTCATGTAAAAGTAAGTATAAGTAAATAAGTGAATTTGTATAGTGTACAACGTCAGTGAAAAACCAGCAGTATCAGAAATAAATAAGTAAATAAGCAAGAAACTTTGTGTAGACTCAACAGATAGCATACACACACAAATGCCAAACACTTGAATAGTAACAAACAAATATTTCATAAACAAAAAATAAACTGTTCCTGGGCACATACTTGCTGTTTTCGTTCGTCAAACTGTTTCCTGACACTTTCTTTGAATATGCGCAGGTTTTCTCTCTCTGCATCTAGATTCTCACATAGATATTTGTTCTCCTCTTCCAATGAAGCACGTTCGCGAGCAAAATCTTCACGCAGTTTCTTCAGTCGTTGTTCAGGATCTGAATCCGCAAATGCTCCAGCCTTCTCCAACTCATCCTCGCGTTCTTTCAATCTTGTCTTCAAGCTCTCGATCTGTGAGTCAAAGTTGGCCTGTGCTTGCTGTAGCCGTGCTTCTGCCTCTGATAGCTCTGCATTCTTATCCTCCACGACATTCTGCAGATCCATCAATCGCTGCTCAAGATCGGCAATCGTTGCACTCTGGTTGGATGTCAAAGTTTCCTTCTCATGCAACAACTGCTCGTTGTCCAGCAGCAACTGCTCGACAAGCTGTGAACGCTCTCTTGCTTCCGCTGTCTCGTGGCCAATCTGCTCACCAAAGTCACGAACACGTTTCTCAAAGTCACCGATAGCCTGATCCTTCTTGAGAAGGTGCTGCTCGAGTTCTGATATCCGCCTCATGAGTTCTGCCATGGCACTGTTGTCATCGGTGCCATTGCCAATAATCTGTTGCTCATAAACGGACACCTTTTCAACCAGCATCACGCACTGTGCTTCCGCTTGTTCCAAGCGCTCTGTAAGCTGCTGCTCATTGGCACTGCTTTGCGACAGTTCAGCATTAACAGAAGCCAGTTTTCTTCGTGTCTCTTCCAATGCCGAAGATCGTTCTTCCAACAGTGAGCTGGTCGCAACAACCTGGTGCTGGGCTGCCTCAAGCTCTCGGAGCATGTTTCCTACCTCAGACTGGTTTGCCTGCAGCAGTCCTGAAAGGCTTTCAACAGCGGCTGAATTCTGAGCATCAAGCTCAGCTAGTCGTTCGTTCCATCGCATGTTTGTTTCATCCAGCTGCGTTCTCAGATGTGCTTCGGAACTGCTCAGTGCCTCGATCTCCGCCCGAAGCGCTTGCATCACCGCCTCCTGCTCAGAAATGCGACGTTCACGATCTAGCTTTGTCTCTTCCAGTTCGGCGTTGAGCCGGTTCTCGTGTTCAGAAAACTCATGAATCTGTGCTTCGAGTCGAGAGATGGTATCACGTGCTGCGACAAGCTGTGAGTTCAGGTCGTCTACACATGAGCCGCTCACATCATCTTGCTGGCCGTTGGCATCTTCGTGCATGCCGTCAATTTCTCGACGCAGCTGAGCAATCTGTGACCTGTAATCCTCCACAGTGTTTGCATGTGAAGACTTCAGTTCGGCAATAATATCGGCATAGGTAACTTCGACGTCCTGCGCAGTACGCTCAAGCTGTGCTTCATGAGAACGACGCAGATCAGCAATCTGCACCGCATACTCCGCATGGATCTCCTCCACAACCCGTTTGTGTTGATCATCAGCCTCCTTCGCCACATCAGCAAGTTTCTGCTCATATTTAGCCACAAGCTCACGCGCCGAGGTCTCATGGTGAGCATAATTCGTCTCTATCTGCTGGTTATGCTCCTTCAGTTGGTCAGCGAGTTCTTGGCGTAAATTTTCAACATGAAGCTTCAACTCTTTATTCTCCTGCATACATAAACGTGCATCTTCATGTAACACACAGAAACATCATTTCACAACTATGTAATTGTAAGATCAAACTTTCAACCTCACATACCAGTAACATCCAATACTGCATTACTATCATTCAACAGTTAACGGCGTCTATCTTTGTGTTAGTAAAACATTTGTGTTAAGCTGAAAGACACAGTACTATGCAAACTGTTTCATTAACTTCAAGATGGTGATTTTCCTGGCTTTCATATTCAGTAACAGCGTATGCATACTTAAGCATGAAACCACGTTTGGACCCAGCCAGCAAGATTAGCTTTCCATATCTGAAACAAGAAATTTGAGCATAGCTCACGAGACGCGCAAAAGCCTATAGCATTTCCAGTTCAGTAGTTTTAGTTTCAAAAATTGCATATCACTTGGACTCGGCCCATCGGGACCCTAATACACATCGGCCATAGGCGCGTGTGGCGTTGGCGACGGTGGCGCCTCCTTGTGAATGATAAAGACTTGAGCAGCCTCATATCGCGAAAAAAATCCGTAAAACCACCTATTTTGGCGTTCAAGGTCATCCAAGGTCACTGAATTCAGCGCCAATCGAAAGCCAGTATACGATTTCCTATTGGTGATTAATAGTAACCTAGGCCTTATCTCGCACCGTTACTGAGATACAGTGAGTTATTGGCCAAAAATCGCAAATTTTGACCACCCCCCTCTCATTTAGTGACCTCGTTCGGGGTGACCCCCTTCGAGTTTACGAAAAAGCTTTACGGTTCCTGAAACTAGAGTCTTCCAGGCAGCCGATGGTGAAAATTTGGAGATCTTAGCTTGGACCGTTTTTGCCTGATCCACCCGTGTGACAGACAGATGGACAGACAGACAGACAGACGAACAGAATTGTGATAGCTAAGACGCGCTGAAAGCATAGCTGCTTTTGCGCGTAAAAAATGGGACTCAGTGACAATGTGCAATCCAACAAAAGTGCAAGACTTGATACACATACCAGTTTTACGGTATGTGTATCAAGTCTTTCACTTTTGTTCTAATAGAAGCCCCCGGCTTCTATTAGAACATTTTGATTTAGACCCCTGACTAGCATTAGAGACCCAGCTTTCATTTGAGACCCGGCCTCTATTAAAACATCATCAACCTGGCATACCAGAGTAATACATTTGTTCTATGGTTGGTGTATGCAATACTAGTATTGCAATACAATTTAGAGCAAGTGTACAAGACAGCTGCACATACAACTAATCACTACTACTACAACAACTGCGCTACAACACTTACAACAACAACAATGACTTGGATGTCCAGCTTATATTGGAGACCCGGCTTATACTAGGGACTCGGCTTTTATTTGAGACCCAGCTTCTATTAAAACAACAGACTCAGACCCCCTTCTTGTATTAGAGACCCAGCTACTATATGAGACCCGGCTTGTATTAGCAGTTGTGCAGTAAATAATGCAACAGTGACGCAGGCACATTATGACGCTGTATTAAACCGGCAGCGTGGAGTTTCATGATACCTCCAGCAAGCTGGTACAGCGTTTCTGTATTTCATCGGCAGTTGTTTCTCCCTGCTTGACGGCTGCAGCTTTCTGCAACTGCTGCTCCTCGATGGCCAGCTGCATCTCTGCTAGCTGCTCATTCAGCCTCACTCGAAACTCTGCATCCTTCACATCTTCCTGAACAGAATGTAAAACACATTAAAGGTCGATTGTTCCATGCCTAGCTTAACTCACAGGTTTGCTAACCAGAAATTAACTTTAACTCTCAGGTGAACCTCGTGCACTCTGATCTACGCAAATTTTGCGTACGCAAGTTAACCCCCAGGGGTAATTTCCCAAGTTAACCTTGTGGTTAACCATAACCCGTGCATGGAACAACCGACGCTAAATCTTTCCTGGGACATAAGGCCCATATGACAGCACTGGCTGATCTTAATTTCCTTAGCCCTCAGTCAGACACCAACTTACACTCTGAGACCACCGATACGAAGGGGCTAGTGAATTGTGCAGTTTATCTGCATACATCCCAGCTTTCATTGGTACTCATTGCACCTATCTATGGCTGAATTACACACTACACACTGAGATGATTTGCCCATCTGTTGTAGAGGGTTAACGAGTTATGTTTGCATGTACTTCGATGTCTAAATGTAAACACTACTTGTTAACCCTCTACAACAAGCCACCACAAGAGAAAGTAGACACTGAAAACCCAAAATTAAAAAAAAGAGTTTCAAAGCACCATGTGACACCTGATTCAAGGTTTGACTGAACATTCAAACTTATCAAAAGTACCAATAAACACTTTTACAAAAGTCAATCAAGCAGCTTCAATCAAGACTTATAAGCACTATTTGAAAAAAGCATTTTACTAGGCTGTCAAAGTGTTATTTTTTTAATGCATTAACGCCCTGCATTAATTTTTTTAACACATTGATTAACGCATTATTAACGCACCCAGGTCCATCGAGAGGGAAAGCAGGGAGGTAAGTTACCCCAAGTCCTGCAACGTTTGGGGGGCCTCACCTATAGAATAGAAAGTTAAAAACACATTTTAAACGTATAATCAACAATAACTGCCATCATAGCTAGCACAAAAATCTATTAGCCTGTCGCTAAAATAATTATTTATTTACAGTAGTAATAGAATGGCAACTAGTTTAGTTACTTGAATTCATTCAATTGTCAAATAACCACAGTTTAACGGAATAATGAAACTTTTGCATACGTGCATTAATTATTTTAACGCAATTAATTTTTTTAATGCGTGTTAATTTATTAACACATTAATGCGTTAATTAATGCGTTAATTTGACAGCTCTACATTTTACGAGCTTTGATGCTACATGCATTAAAATTTTTTGTGCATATGCAATACATAAAATTTCATAGTGTATTATTACATTAAAAGCACTCTTTGATAGTTCAACCACAAGCAGCGCTGCATAAACAGAAAATATGGCTACAGTCATGCCCAAAAAATATCACTTAATAATATGCATTTTGACTGCCAAAACAGGCACAAAAGTATACATCAATCAAAAAACATATGGTAGCTAACCTGACAAGAAATAACATTAATTTACACTAATGTAAAAAAAGCACCTGAAGATACAAACATTTAGCAAACATTAAAAAGAAACTGTCCAAAACCTGCTGAATCAGAATATCACTGGAAAAAGAATAAAAAACTTGCCTATGTAAGTCAAAAACGTTTCTGAAAAACAAAATGACAAAACTGAACCACAGCATCAGTACATTATGTACAATGACTTGCACTTGCATAACGGAAAATGTACACCACAGCTGAACTCAACATAGTGAGGTAATTAAATGAATTCACGTTGGACTGCAGCAACTAACCCTTTCCTTCCATTTCTGCTCCCACAGTTCATCTCTATCTGACAGTGCTTTGTCTTTGTCTACTTCCAGCTCAGCCACTTTGTCATCCATCTGTTTCTACAACCATGTGACAATCAATTAACAAATAACAGAGTACCTACTTTCAGATATATGCAACAAATGCAAATGCATTCATACAAAGCCAAACAGCTAAAACATAGAAACATCTTTGCATCACATGACTGATGAGTACTCTACATGGTCTGGAGCATGCACTGTGATAAAATTTTTAAAAATGCTGCCGATACTCTGTGCCATGTGAAGCAATTTAGAATTACAGCTATTACTCGCAATCTGTCTATCAATCTGTAAAATAAATGTGCAGCAAGCATCAAAGTTGTGTATAAATCTACACAGTGATGCAGAAAACTTGATTTCTGTAACACAAAAACCATCAACATGGTCCAACAGCTTAAAAGGCAAAGAAGCCTCCTCCACTTTCAGATCTTAGATTATAAATGCAAGAATCAAAAGCAAAAACTGTCATCATTGACCATAAATGCCTGAGCATTGATGCATCAAAGATGTGCTGTATATTGCAGCCTATACCAAACCATCATCACATACACTGCCAACATCCCTGCCAGATTCATGCTGTGATCAGCATCACACAAACAAAAAAAAGACAATCGACATCTCACATCTTCTTCCAAGTTTAAAGTAAGTCACTTGACATAAATATTAGAATAGTCATCAACAGTCCGACTGAACGAACCAAGACATACTGTCTCTGTCACTTACTGTGACCTAATTTACGAATCAGTAGTCATTTGCTGGTACCTACTGCAAATGGGAAAAAAAGATAAACTTTGAAAAAGAACAATTTCTAACTTTAAAGGTCTCGTGACTTTGAAATTGAATCAATCATATGACACTCATTGACCTCTATTTCTCCAGTACACCGAATTTCACTCAAATTGAAAGTACTTTTAGTAAATAAATAAAATGATAAATGAACACTGAGACAGGCTTTATTACGTTGATTCCTAGGAGTCAATATAATAACAAACAGGCAACAAGTGAAGTAGTTACCTGAAGGAGTTGTAACGCTTCTACTTTCCCACGCCGAAGCTCCTGCAGTTCTCCTGCTCTCACATTCTCCAACTTGCGCTCGGATTCTTCCAGTTGCCGCCTCGACTCCAGCTCAAGCCACTGCTTGTCATCCTGCAGCTGCCGAATCACTTTCTCGCATCTGACCAACTCTTCTTTCTCTGCACAAGTGCAAAAGTAATTAAAGGTACTGTCACCGACCGCAAAAAACATCTAAAATGTTAATACATCATACCTGTTCTAGTTAATCCACAACTTTAACATCAGTTACTAAAAAAACTGTAGATTAATGTGAAATATGTCATACATGGATAATTCAACTATCCACAATTTCCAGACACTGTTCAGTAACATCAAACAGAATATATAAACCTCCCTTGAAAGCTCTCGAACTTCAACTATATCTAACTATGAAATGATAAAAGTCAGTTTTGTAATGTTATAAATCACAAGAATGTTATAAATCACAAGAATATATTAACACTTGATATTTAAAATCATTCACCAAGGAATCAAATGCCATTCTGAGCACAAATACATTATGACCAGTTAAAGTGCAACAGAACATTTTAGACTTTCATGCAGCATTCCATCAAACTGCACAGATATTTGACAACAGCAGAAAGCAAATGTCAGCAACCTTGAGATATGCTATGCTTCAGTGCTTCATTTTCAGCATCCAACTCCTTGATACGTTCGTTAGCCTTAGTCAGCTCCTCGTCCTTGCTGTCTAGTGCCATGTGCAGTTCTTGTTTTGCAGCAGCAACTGACAGCGATTTGTCCACCTCGAGTTCTTCAATCAATTTCTTTGCATCGCTGAGCTGAGTCTGGTACTTGCTCGTAAATTCATCGTGCTGCGACTATCATTCGCAACAACAACAAACAAACACGCAGCAACTGACTGGTTAATTACCTGCTGAATATCATATTAACAAGTAATTTGAGCACAGCTCATGAGATGCGTGACAGCCTAGCAGTTACTGTTTGCAGGTTGTTTTGGTCTATCTCAATCCATTTCGTCGCAATCCACTCTTGAAATCGGTGCCGCAGCCACAAATTGCAAAAAAAAAAAAACAGTAAAACCCCCCATTTTGGGTTCAAGGTGCGCCTCTACAGGATATATATTCTACCAGTTCTGCTCTATGGGTGCGAGACATGGACCATCACCAAGTCTATAAGTAAGCATCTTGATGCACTTGATACCTGGTGCTTACGAAAAATTCTACGAATACCATATACCAGGCACACTACAAATGAGACAGTTCGAGACGTTACTGCTTGTACACCAGTCTCTGAAGTGGTCAGGTCCCACCCTCTTAGA
>Ga0209367_1013554_pt1 | contig 10473 bp, 6 predicted proteins | sample WorMetLIZISLAND2_FD_187412 | JGI IMG/M metagenome (GOLD analysis project Ga0209367, IMG submission 187412) | Marine gutless worms symbiont microbial communities from Max Planck institute for Marine Microbiology, Germany - Olavius geniculatus... ...
CTGTAGAGGCATACTCAAGCTGCGGTCGCACGAAAGACGTGTAGGCTGTTGCCTTGACTTTCCGAGGACAACTTCTGGTGTTACGATGGATGAAGGCTCTGGTGGAGTTAGCTTTCTTGCAGATATTACTGATGTGTTCATTGTAGTTCAGCTTGGAATCGATAGTTAGTCCTAGGTACTTGGCGGATGATACAATCTTCAGAGGCTGGCCGTGGATCGTGTACGCCGCCTCGATAAGGTTCTTCCGCTTTAGCGTCACTCTAAGGGCTTCGCACTTGCTGGGATTGAAAGACATCATCCATTTCTTCTCCCAATCCTGCAGTCGATCCAGATCCTGTCGGAGCAACTCCGAGTCTTCAATTGAGTTAATTCGCCGGTAGAGGAGACAATCGTCAGCAAACAGTCTCGGTGTTGAAGAAACACACTCCGGTATGTCGTTAATGTAGGCAAGAAACAACAGTGGGCCCAGAACAGTGCCCTGTGGGACACCGCTGATGACCGCAGCTGATGGAGATGTGTATCCCTCGCATACTACACGCTGTGAACGTCCTGACAAGAATGCTGAGATCCATGTTAGCGTCTGGCCACGAACTCCGTACCGATCAAGCTTGTACAGGAGACGACGATGAGAAACCTTGTCGAAGGCTTTGCTGAAATCAAGCAGTATGGCGTCGATCTGTGACTTGTCATCCAACAATGCGATAGCACTAATTTTCCATTCGTTAATTATACCACTGTCAGGGTTTTGCATTCCAAGCATCTAGTAACTGAAGAAGCACTTGCTTCGAAAAAAGGAAAGTGAAAACAAACGTTTCGTGCTTGCTATACGGCTGCTTACATAGATTATTAACTTCTTTGCATTCGACAGGTGGCAACACCATTCTCTCGTCAAAGGTTTCAATCAGTCAACAGTCAACAGTGCGTCATGTCGCGAACGAATCAAAAACATTTAAGATTTCTGGTCGTTTCTACTGCTTCTCAGACTCAGCTGGCTTTTATCGTCACCCAATGCGTCACTCATGCCAGCTAGCAGGTGCATCGCCAGTAATTGCAGCAAGATCATCACCATCATCGTCTTAACAGCACGCTTGCCAGCAGCCATATCTCCGTCCCTCCATCACTCGAGCCACGACTGTTGCAGCCGCCCGTCTTCAATGGGGAAAATACAAAATCCCCTGGACATAATCTCTGCGGACAAAATCCCCACGAGCAGAATCCCGTCCATTCTCCTTCCTCCGTGTGGCCCACACCACAGAGAAACGCCGCCACGTCGACGTCGACATCCCGGTAACAACCATTATCTTGCTAATAAAAGTTTCTCTACATGTTTTTTACGTTGAGGGCGATTTCGGTCGGGGTTTACATCCAGGGGGACTATGTCGCGAATTTGTCGTCTCTAGAGAGTACTTGACGAGCTCGTAAGTCTAACGATGCCTTCAGGCGGACTCTTTAATACGCTCTAGCCAGGCTGAAAATTTGGCGTCTTGGAGTGGGACTTAATTAGCCAGTCAGTCGTGCAGTGAGACTGTGAGAGACACATAGACGCCAAGGCGCCAGTCGTGACGACGACAATATATCACACTCGTGAAACTTACGCCGCAGTTTTACTATTCACTGCAATTATAACTGGCACAATTACTAACAACTAGAAGCGACCAGAGCTCTCAAACATCAGCCGAGAATAGTGCTGCCACCTAACGAAGAGAACAGACTTAGCGGATCAAAAACTCAAGATTTAGAAACTCAGGATCCAAATCCTAAACCGGATCGCACCAAAATCTGTCTGTTTCGGCCGTGGTTCACTCTTCCCCACTCCATAAGCGTATAATTTAGCATTTAAAACCGGTTCATAACACCGACTGATTGTTCGACCGATTTGATTTCATGATTTGTGAACAAATGCTATGAAAGATTCGCGGCAAACTATGATTCACGTACAGAAGTGGCGTAACTTCGGAGACAAGATGGCGCCCCCTCTCCTTCCCAGGCCCGACATTTGTACTTGGTTTTTGAACAGCTTATGTATTCCACACACGGTGTTTTATAAAAAGCACCTTCTATAGTGTCTACTTTCTTTCAAAATTCAGACGATTTACACGAAATTTTTACCTTCCTGATATCTTTTTTATTTTGTTAGAAGTAGGCTTCTTAGATCCAGCTAGGAAATTTGGAGGAATGTTGTAATTAGGTTTTCTCAGCGGGGTCTGCAGGGCGGAGCCCCAGCCGCATCTAAACTTTACGCATTTTAGCCTTAAAATATGACATCTGGTGGTAACAATTGTAAAGTTTTTACTATGTATTTGACTTAATATTTGACAATACTTTGCACTGATGATGCAGTTATTCTTTACCTAACAAAGTTACCACTTTTCCACTTAAAATCGGCTATGTTGGACCACTCTAGACTAATTGTACATAAGATAAATTTTTACTACGCACTCGCTATTTTAGTACATGTTTAAAACCCTGTTTAATAATGAACTTTATCTGGTTTATTAATGAAAAAAAGTTTTTCATAATTCATTTAAAAAATAAAATAAAACAAAAATATAGGGCACGTGACCCTGGCCAAAGCCATTTTTTAAATTAAAGAGTCATATCCGCACTGTCCCGGTAAACATGCATGTAAAATTTATCTGAAGTCCATACCTTCAACGGTTTTGAAGATACTGACATTCAACGCTTACAAATTTTGGGATCATTTGTGACTTCAACCACAACTCCTTGTCAAAAAAATTGAAGACGTCATGTTCAAATTGTTCCTGTGAACAAACACGCAAAATGTGAGGCTCGTAGTTATAACCGTTCTAACTAATACGGTACGCAGGAATTCATTACTTCTCTTTTTTCCTAAGTCTTTGCATTATGGAATGGCTTTGGCCTTGGCCTTGGCCTTGGCCTTGGCCTTGAGTGGTCTGGCCTTGTTAACGTCACTGCCGAATACCGATAGTTTTATGTTTACATCAGAGTGACCCGTTCATCACCTTATTTACTCTAACCGTTTCGTTTTAGTGAGTGCTATTCAGTTGCATTTTAGTTGTCGTTTATAAATCAAATATTTTAGAAATTTTACAACTCACTATTGGCAATAATTGGCTCACGTGGAGCGAATTGGTACAATACGAAAAGCGACTGAACTACCATCTGTTAAGCTGAAATGAGCCAAATTGAGAATAATTATGAAAATTATGATCTATCTTCTTTGAGTGTGGCTTTGGACGAATTCGACCTTCTATAGCGCTCGTTGAAACTTTGCTGCGGGTCCGGCACGGGAACAGGTCTTACGTGTGTGTACTGATTGAACGGCCGTGAACGAGTCCAAGATTGGTGCCACTCTTTGCGTCTGTCATAGATGTGATAAACGTTTACAACGTTTACAAAAAAACTCTGTAAACTCGTTTATTATTTTGTCAACGTTTATCTCAATAAAGTCACATGAGCGAAACGAAGCAAAATTATGATAGCGACGAAGATAGTTAGTGGACAGAACAACTCAACTTACTTTTCACGTAGCTATAAGATTAAAGTGAGTGAATTCTGGGCACTTTTGTAAAACGGTTGTCACAGAACTGGAGTAAGACATTCTCTGACAATAAAAAACTTTTATTGGAATGTGGAATTATCCAAATAATAGGCCTAATATTCAAACTTACGCTCTGTGTGCGTTTACTTTTAGTTTACAAACGTTTACAATATTTTTCGTAATAAACGCGTTTATTAATTTTTATTATAATTTTTTTGACGTTTATCACATCTATGGCGTCTGTCGATGTCCGCAACACGTACTACAGCGGGCGACCACGAACAACGGATGAAGACTGAGCAGCTTATAAATAACGCGCACTGAAGGCAGTTTAGCTGCACTTATGACTGCCGACCGACGACGACCCTGATGCTCGATAGTCCGACAGCTTGGGTCGTTTCCATTGTTCCCTGGGTGCGGACACACTCAAGACAGTTGTGGAGGGGCACCGACGGCTTCAGTAAGCGTAGAGTGGGTTAACTACTGTACAGAATTCGCTCAAATTCTAGAATTAAATGACTGACGGCGGCGTGAAAACGGTTTCGGCGAAAGCAATCTGAACGCCGTATGTCTCTAAGTTATGAGTATTCTCGCAGCTAATTTTCGGTTTCGGTTAATGTCTAATCGTTAAGATTACCAGAAACACCCGCCACGCCAAAAAAACGAAACCATACACAGAGTGACTTTATACCACGAAAGACGTCCTACAAAGCTCCTATACGTCGTCGTCAGATGGGCTCTACCGACACGGCGACGCTGCTAGTGCCGTCGACGTGACGTTTCGTGGCATCACGGCGACCGGGCGTTACCGTGCGTTACAGCGAACTCCCTGCTGCAGTTTGGGTGGCCGCGCACCAAAGCACACGCAGCACGTCTCCCTCACGACGTTCTCTTTGACTGATCGCATGCCACTGCCGCGTTTCACCAACTGCTGACAGTCTGACACGTCTTTAGGCGCAGTGCAAGCATTTCCGCCTATTGTTTTTCTCCGTAGCGTGGCCTGTCGTCAGTCAGTCTGTCGTCTGTCGCAGTCATATACCCTGCGTAAAATGTTTCCACGGATTAGAAGCCATTTGGCAGGGTGCACTTGTGCGATCTAAGGACAAATCGTATTAGACGAGGTCACTGACCCCCAGGGGAAAGGGAAATTTGGAGGATCAACCCCCCGAACAAAACATGCAATTGCAGATTGTGTTGCCACCTGGCGAATAACAACGTGGACTGGCGTCAAGGATTTCCCCCTCTTACCAAATTACTTTGGACTTTTTGCTAGCTGTTGTAAAATGTTCCGTTACAGTGCACGATAATGGTATTTTAATCCCTGTTTTAACAGTAGTATTATTAATAATGCTGACAATACATAGCCTAAAGGCTCCAACTAATTACGTCTGCATAAAATTTACAAAAAAATCCGGAAGTAAATAGTACTACAGCATCTGCAAACATACATCTCAGACACAGGCTGCTTTTAAAGTACGAGTTGAGGAGTAAGGAGAAAAAAAGTAAAAATGTCCACGAAAAAATCGAACTTTGTCTAGATTCCGCGCTTTAATTGTTTTTAGTGTTAACTTGCACATCGTCAATTCTGTTTTGGCTTCGCGCGCTTGTATGCCGCGTAGAGTCTACAGTGGGCCATATGGTAACTGCATAGCGGTTACCGGCTGCTTGTATATTTTTAGTCGACCGTATTTAACATGGCCAAACTATTGGTTCATATACGCTCTGTCGTCCGTCAATCTGTCTGTTCTCTGTCTCTAACACATTTATTGTATTGTGACAGTGTGACTAAACGGTACATCGTAGAATGTCGTCGACGGCACCACTGGATAGGGCATTTCTAAGTTCGACTGTTAATTGTTGTAGACTTGACCATGTCGTTATATGCTGCGGTTTGGCCGCAATTTGCAATGCAGTTATTTGGGGGAAGGTGCTAGAAGAAATTTTCTCGCCTTCTGGCACAGGCTGTGTGCGCGTCAGTGCGTGTCAAGCAATACGGTCGGCTATCCCTAGCGACAGCTGAGCTGTTATCTACGTACGTCAAACGTTATCGTGTGCAGGTCGTGGTGGATGTTTCCGTGGTAACCTATCAATCTGCATTAGTGCGAAATCACACAATCACGCTGCAGCAGCCAGATCCGAGCAGACTGGCGGTCATGTGGCTATTACGCGTTACTGTTGAGCCTGATCCACGTCATCTGGCGGACCGACCAATACCTTCATCTGTGTTTCAGCAGCGAATTAACTTCAGCCAAATGTCATCTTCAGTCAATACGTTTGTGCGTTATACTTGATGCATAATCAGCTTTTTAGAGCGAGAAAACTTCGTAAAATACTAGGCCTATATGTTAGTATGTTGCATTAGATACGAGTACATAACACTATAGCCTAATAACTGTATTTAGGCCTATTATACTGTGTCATCAAAGAACAAAATGCATCGGTAGGCGCTACTTTGCAGAGAGACTAGCAGAAAAAGATGTCAAAAAGAGCTGCAATGTCTGCAGTTCATGGAACGCGGCAGTGGCTTCCGATCAGTCGAAGAAATTCTCGCAACAGGTGGACCTTTGTCATTCCGACTCTTTCGTCGAAATGGTAGCACTGAGTTGGCGGCGGTACTTGTTGCATGTGGCCGACCGACGGTTCTAGACTCGAGCCGCTGTCACAGGAAAGCCCGTTCACCGAGGCAGGTGCGCTTTACGTGGATGGCACTGTATAAGCGTCATGGGCGTGGTCCAGACGAAAACAGTTAAACTTAGTTTCCATCTCACGCAATGCATAAACGCAACCGACGCAAGGCAACGAACGCAACATACGCAATACACGGAACAATCGCTTTTATCTTCGCGTTTTGGTCGTTGCGTAAGCTGCGTCCGCTGCGTTTGTTGCGTACTTTTCTTGCGTCCACTGCGTCCGTTGCGTTAAAAAGTATGCGCCTTGCATGCATTGCACCCGTTGCGTGCGTTATGATGAGTGGAAACCACGCTTTACTCACTCGATCGAAACGTCACAATCAGTAAGCAGCACTGAACAATCGATCTTACAGACGTCATAACTTTTGTCAGAAGGAGATCTGAGAAAAGCAAAAGCACAGTCGGCGTGGCTTGCAAGAGGAAGAATGGGGGGGATTTGCTGCTCCCTTTGAAAAACTAGAAATACGTTCTGTGGAACGAGGTATCTGTCCCACTGCCATGCTATATAGCCTAGCAGCTGCGTTTCAGCGTTTGACGCTCTTGTGGGCCTGCAGCCAATTTTGTCTTTGAATAAAAAACGGTTGGTTGCCATGACAACAAGGGTTTTCAAGGGAGAAATTTACATGACACCATTGCATAGTCCGGGACCGAAAATAAAGGGTAGGTGAGAACAGCGTGCAATTATCTTTTGCGGGAGCCGAGTTATAGTCAATTTTGTCCCAAAATTCGTTGCCATGGCAACAGGGATCGGCAGGAAAAAATGTAAATGACACCGTTGGATAGCCCGGGCCCAAAAATAGGGGTAGGTGCAAACATCGCGCAATTATTTTTTACGGGGACCGAGTTGCACCGCTTTGAAATCTCCATTGGCTGTAATGCAAAATTTTGCAACTTTTGAATTGTTGCTATGGCAACAGGGGTCGATACGGATAAATTTAAATAACACCGTTAGATTGCCAGACCCCGAAAATTGTGGGGTAGGTAAGCACAGCCGCAGTTATCTTTTGCGGGGACCGAGTTATTATACCGCTTTGCATTCCCCATGGGCCATAATGCATTTTTTTTAAATTGGGGTAAAATAGGAAAAGGAGTTATCAGATTTTTTTATCCCAAACAAACTCGATCTTACTTTTCGGGCCCTGAATCACCGTGCAAAATTTCATCAAAATCGAATCAAAATTGCGGCCGTAGGAGTGTTTACAGACAGACTGACAGAATGACAGACAGACGCAAGTGATTTTATAATCTGTCCCATGCTACGCTATAGCAATGGGACAGATAAAAATCTGCTGGCCACGGCTTTATTCTTCGACAAAATGAAACGTGATACGCTTACAGTGGCGCGTTCAGAGAAAGGTCAGCATGCTGGTCAACCCCGCTCTTCTCATTGCTAACAAAATTGTCTACTAAAGTGGAAAACAATTACTAACTACTAAAATTTGTCGCACCAAATGTATCAAAGTAAACACAATAACGCTTTGAAAAATTTCGAAAATAACTCAGATCAAACATCCTTAGACCGCCAAGAAAGGAATGACTTGAAGAGAATGAATAGATGCACCATTGCAGACAGTTATTACGCTGAAAGTTAAACAGCGATAAAGAGCGACGCGACCGTACGTGTCCTTATTGCAAAAAAATAAAAGCAGCAACGGAGTGGCACTGGCACTGGCACGGCATTGGATTTGCCACGAAAATAAGTCTGTTTTCGACGGAAGTTAGTGATGGTGAGCGATACTCATTTTGACCTTTTTGGCGTTCCTCTTGACCACGCCCATAGATCGACACTATTACAAAGCAAGCGCTGTCGACTGAACTTGCACACACTCGGCGACCAGGCTTTTTCCATTGGCAGCGGCTCGCATAGGCGTATAGCCAGGAATTTGTTTGGGGAATACTTTTTAGCCGAATCACGCTTTTCCACTTCCCTCCTTTTTCTTATACTCCCATCTCCTACCCCATTCCCTACCCCCATAATCCAGCTAGGTGGTTGTGAAACAATGCAATAATTTTGGTCTATCAAAACACATCTCACATCATTGCAACGTTTTACTCGTTGATGTGCAATGCATATAACCGTCACAGTGCCGTTTAACGAATTCTTTTATCGTATACAGCGGTTTCTCATGAAAACCGTAAAACGCAGCGCGTGGCTCCCGCTGTGGCACAACTTTGCGTCCATAAAGCGACGGTAGGCCTAAATGAGAATGTGGAAGAAATGGGAGCGGGTCAAATTGCGGTTCGCTACTCAGTTGTCAGCAACCCGCGCCGCGCGCCGTACAGCGCCGCGATCACGACGTCGGTTTACGTCGCAATAAAGCTCCAAATCGACTGGAAATCGATAGAGACTCATGCACAGGCGGCAGTATATTGTTGGTATCGTTAACGAAAGGAAAAGCCTTCGAACGACGGCCGCTTTCGTCGTAACTCAAGGGCGCAAGTGGTCTAGTGGGTAGAGCATCGCACTGGTAACTTTTAGGTCGCGGTGCGATTCTCACTGCGCGTCATTTAGCCCAAATTCTATTACGCCGACTTTGCGACTTTCACCGAAACTTCCCAGCGGGAAAAGTCGCGGACACTAATCATGAAAGTCCGCGACACAAATCACGTCGCCGACTTTCGTGATTTGTGCCCGCGACAAAGTCCACGGACTTTGTTGCGGACTTTGTCGCAAACATCTTGACATGTCGAGATTGTTTTTGTCCGCGACTTTCATGATTTGTGTCCACGACTTTCCCCAAGGGGAAGTTTCGGTGAAAGTCGGCGTAATGGAATTTGGGCTTTTGCAAGCAACCTTGAGCAAGCTGCTGCTAACCCACTGTGTGCTCAGGTGAACTCAGCCTTACAATCTCTGCGGGAAAACAAATGTGTAGCAACTATGGGCTACGGAGAGAAAACAAAAACTTGAGTTGCTGACTGAAACAGTGACATGACGCACTGCCGGTTTAATTGTTCGCTAAAGCGGACAACGGATGGCCGCATAATCCGCACTGCCTAGCAGTATTATTAGCTCACGCCAATCAGCTGTGCTGCCAGTTGCAGAACAGAACACTAGCCTGACTCAACAACCAACTTGAACCAAGCTGTCTTAAATGAATTCAATTATTTATAAAAAAAACTGCATAAAACAATACATATAGGCTACAGCAATTAGAATGCTGACAGAACACATCTAATTTAACTTTTGAAAGAAGCACAAAAATACACATCATACGTATACGGACACAACAACTGGAAAGCCCCTATATAACTATATATCAATCAATTATTATTATCAACCTCGTTGCTTTCCATTTCAGTCACGCGGCTGTTTTCTGGCATGTGTCTGGCAGAAACGGCGCCATCAATTCTGCCCGCTGGCGAGGGCTTTTGTTTTATTTATTCATCTATTTTCCCTATTACTCAAAAATGCAGGGAGCACCTGTAGGTATAGCGGGTGGGCGCGGGCGAGCGTCCGTCCGCGTCCTGTCGGCGAGTGATGAGGTTACTTACGAGTTCACGTCGGTCGCTGATGAATGACGTATAGATAGACAAAGCCACTGCGAACCGTGGACGAACGCACGGCTGCGATGAGATGCGGCTAAATATGGCACCCATCAACCACACTTCTCACGTCCATCTATCACGTCTATCAAACTATTACTCAACACCTCGGACGCGTGCTTTCTTGCACTGTGGTAGTGTTTTGTGGCCTGCCTTTGCCTCGAACCTCTCGTCTCGCATACATGATGGGCAGCCGGAGTTACAGTTTACTGTGACTTAATCACAAGTAATAAAAGCAATATACAGAAATAACATAGATTTAACCAAATAGGCCTACATTTGATTTCAACCACAACACCCTCTGGTATCTTTTTTGTTGGTGTCAAGATTTTAATGGGGGTGTATACCCCTCCACAGGGAGAGGGGGCTTGAATAGGAAGTCGAAACTCAGATGGTTAAAATGTACGTTCTATGCTAAAAATTTCATACGCAAGTTGTCCAGTTTTATTTCTAGTAATTTCGGCGCAATTCACTCTTGAAATGTACGCTGCAGCCGAAAATTGCAAAACAAAACACCAAAAACCCCTACGTTAGGCGTTTAAAGTCATTCGAGGTATCGATGTTATCACCACTAAAAGCTCGTCACAAGTGCTTATTATGATAAGCAGCATGTTTGTGCCTAACTGCAACCGTTTTCACACTAAAATCTACGTTAAATGCAGGTTGTCTTGGTCTGACTCCAGCTATTTCGGCTCAATTAACCCTTAAAATGTGTGT
>Ga0209367_1013555_pt1 | contig 10473 bp, 6 predicted proteins | sample WorMetLIZISLAND2_FD_187412 | JGI IMG/M metagenome (GOLD analysis project Ga0209367, IMG submission 187412) | Marine gutless worms symbiont microbial communities from Max Planck institute for Marine Microbiology, Germany - Olavius geniculatus... ...
ATATATATTTCCGTATATTTGTCGTTTTGTCGTTTTGTTTGCTTGTTGTCGGTGAGTATTTGACGAAATTTGTAAGTAATAACGTGTAAATAACGTGCATTCGGTTGCGAAACCTGTAGACAAGCGATTTCCGTCGTCGTGGCTAAACATGGCAAGTCGCTGTCACTGCCCGTCTGCAAAATGTGCTAAAAGGCAGCAGCATTTTCGCTTGCTTTTGTATTTATTTTTTATTAAACTGTAATTCACTATACTTAAAAAGGTGCTGCAGTATGCGACTTGGTGTCAGTGCTGCCTGCAATCCTGGACTCATATACATTGCCCACTGTTTTCGGTAATCACTAATTGCTGAATCGGCGCCGATGGAGCATACTAATTACTGACTTTTTTTGCTACTTTATTAAACAAAGTGAAAGTCTGCCACGACGGCGCATTGATATTCATAAACTAAACAAAAGCCATCTAGGCACTTTATGTTTTTGCTTATTCAGTATATAAGCCTATGTTCGCAGCTGCTGAATAAGCCGCAACACAGCTTAAAAGACTGTGTTACGGCTTATTTAGTTATAACAGTGCGCCGATTCAGCAATTAGTGCTACCCCACTGTTTTGCTGACATTATTGCAGCTGTATTACAAACTACTGAATTTGCAACACGTTTTGTTGTTGTGATTATATTTCTAGCTTATTGATGCGAGACGATCTGTAGATTTTTTTTGTTTATTATTATTATTTGTCAGATTTATTACGCAAAAAAATGTAGCAGAAAATTACATGACAATGAAAAGAACAGTCATAAAAGTATTATTCTGAGTAATGTCTTTATGACATGTTTAAATGCAATCACTGGTAAAGACATTAATTTAAAGTCTACTTTATGTGTGTGTTTATAGCTGCACATTGAGGACGTCTGCGTAGGCCTATATTTAAGATTGTTTGCTCCAGATCATACTGATACTAATTTTTATCTGTGCATTCCTTTATGATGGATAGATAAAAGTGTCAGATTGTCTTACTTATCCGTCCGCACAAATGGAAAATAAAATTATCGTAGTGTTGTAAGTGCAGAACAGCTCTACATTTAAACTATACAGTGACATAGTTTGTTGATGTGCCTATTGTACAGATGGAAATAAAAAGAGCGGGCAACATGACTGCTGCAGACCGCCAGCTCATTGTTGAGCCTGAGCTGGCGGCAAAGTACAGGCACATTTTAGAAAATAAAAAACTGATTCATCGGCCAACATAGAAAAGAATGAAGTATGGACAAAAATCTCAGAGGAGTTTAATGCAGTAAGACTGGGTGGCATCAAGCGTGATATGAAACAGTTGAAACAGGTATGAGACTTTTGTCTATTTTTTGTAGTATTTACATTTACAATCGGAATAACAGTTAGCATAAATATTTTTAATATTTCTTCTTGGGGCTATCTGCAGAACCTGTCTGCAAAAATTTTTAGTAAAATAGATACATTCATTTTTAAGAAAGCCACAATATTTTAGCCACAATATTTTATTTTAGTTTATTATAACAATATATAAGTTTTTCTATAATGTGGCTCATGGTCTTTTCAACAAAATTCAGTGGCATGGACACTTTCTAAATACTGTACTGCCTGAAATATTGTACTGTCCCCTTGGATAGCAATTTCACCTCTTAAGTTGTGCATATAAGTTTTGTCAAGTTTTCTATTCTTGTTTAAATTCCTGTATCATATTTGATGCTGATGTTTCATTTACGTTTGTTTTTACGTTTTTTTACGTTTGTATTAAGAAATTTGCTTATTTAATTGCTAAATCATTAATACTGTCAGCTTTATTACTCAATACAGATTTTAAAGCAATATTTGTAGGGATAGTAAAAAATCATGGCAAAAAACATAACATTTGACGGTCTTTGTGATTTCCGTGTTTCCGTGATTTTTACGAGCGAAAGCAGCGCGTATTTCCCATCGTCTGGGCGTCAGTATGTCCGTCCGTCCGTTTGTCCGTCTGTCACACTCGTGATTTGTATCAAAACTGTGCAAGCTAGGATCACGAAATCTTTACCTTGAACTAAACAAGGTCTCTAGTTTATCGCGACAAAATTTCGTGCCACTGGGTGCAGGGGTTCCCTTCGAACGAGGACATCAAAGAGGGGTATCCCCTAAAAAGACGTCATTTTGCCGTTATTGGCTCGAATAATGTGAAAACGGTTGCAGATAGGTACATACATGCTGTTTATCATAACAAGCACTGGTAACAGGCTTTTTGGATTTATTAACATCAATGACCTTGAACAACCTTGAACCTCTCAAAAAAGGTTTTTAGTGAATTTTTCTCAATTTTTGAATGCAGCGCACATTTTAACACTGAATTGCGACGAAATGGCTGAAGATAGACCAAGACAACCTGCATATAAAATTTTCAGCATTTAAAGTAGATTTTAGCACTTTAAGTCCCGACCCCTTAGGTTCAAAAAAACCGGCGCAGGCGGGCGTCAAAAACAGCTACCCCCCTAAAAGTGATCATTTTACCGCAATTATCTAATGTAGTGTGAAAACGGTTGCAGATAGGTACAGACGTGCTGTTTATTATTAATTTTTGCGATCTTTTGCTGCAGCACAAAATCCAAGAATGAACTGCGACAAAAAGGCTGGAGACAGACTGACAGTTTGCGAAGAGGAACTGCTATAGGCTTTCGCGCGTCTCGTGAGCATTAGCTCAAATTTCTTGTCTACTATCTCTAAGTATTTGCTTTGTACTAGTTGACAATGTTTAAGTTAAGATTTGGTTGTTTGCAAATTACTTTCAATTAGTTTCGTAAGTCTTGCTTAGTAATAAGAATAGCAATAATTGAAGGCATATGAAAATATTAAGAAGAAAATAAAAAAGGCAGCTGCTGATGAGAGGGTAGAGCGCATGAGGACAGGCGGTGGAACATTTATTCCGAAGGTAGACATGATGGATGATCAGATACTGGCAATCTTGGGTAATCGAGCACAGCCGCTCCCAAATGTCTTCGATAGTGATGCTGTGTATAATGCTGAGGGTGAGTACAGTCTGCTGTTGTAGGAATGTTTATTTCTGCAGTTGGTTGTAATTAGCTGGACTGCTGCTGATGTATTTGTATAGTCTGTTAATTTTCATAGTTGCACTCAGTACACTGTTATGTCTTTGTGAGCATATCAGTATAAGCTGTGAGTATAATTTTACTTAGGCTTAAGAATTTGTGCTTCTGATTGTCTTGCTTCCTAAAAATTGTTATTGGATCCTCTTGAGCCAGCTTAAAAGTCTATTGGTAACAAAAATCAATACTTTTTGTGGAGGTCAGAGGTGAAAAACTTTTTAAAATTCACTTGGCTAAAATTCTTTTTTTTGTGATACAATTTTGCAAGTTCTCTGAGAATGAGGAGGCAGGCCTCCTTGTGCCTCAATGTAGCTACAGCCTGATGATATAAAAATAACAGCAAAAAATTTTTTTATTCCCATTTTCTTTTTGCTGGCTGCAATCAAGTGCAGACACTTTTGTAAGGCCTTAGTTTTCTTATTCGTTTTGTATAGTTTTGTACATTATTTTTTTGTACAGTGTAAGTAAATTATACTGCTAAATTACCGGTACCATTTGTTACTACAAAGGCGAGCTATAGCTATAGTATGCTGTGAATTTAAGACAAGATTTGTGCACGATTGTCAGTCGTGGCCAAATCCAAATCGTAATTTGATTTGAAGAGACGTTGGTTTTACATTTACAATCTGCTGTATGCAATAGTATAGTTGTCAACTTTTGAGTTAAAAATTTTTACTGTACATGTTTTGATATTAAAGATGTGGGATTTTTTTGCAAGACTTGTTGTCAAAATTATTTGAGATCTGAGCCTCTGATTTGATTTGAAATTTGCCCATTACTGGCTACTGTGTATGTAGTTTTGTCTGAAACTGAAGAGCACATCGTGATTTAGCTCACTGGAGAAACGCAGCCGTCTACTTCTACATCTCTTCTGTCTGATGAAACCCAGCCTCGGAGTGGACCCGTGTCAGCGTCGCATGCAACTGACGAAACGCGGCCATCGAGTTCCGCATCTCTTCGGTCTGATGGAACCCAGTTTCGGAGTGGACCCGTGTCAGCGTCGCGAGTATGGGCAGCAAGACGCCGTTTACGGCCTGTAACTTTGTCTAGTGTGAGAAATGATGTTGCCACCAGTATTTCTTCTGCTGCGTCGATGCAGCAGAAGTACAATGAGACAAAGCTGGCATTGTGTCGACAGCGACACGATGCCAAGATGCAGCAGATGCGGTTTCAGCATGCGGCCAAAATGGCTAATTTGGCTCTTGAAGCACGACTGATTAGGAAGTAGCTGGGAGCAGAAGAAGAATAGCTAAGATGTGAATTTGGGGCTGCAGCCAAGACAAGAAGTTTATTTAAATAAACATGTTTTAAGGCTTTTTTAAAACTGAAAATGTCAGAAAGTTGAAATGTTATGTTCTTTATTATGTGTAAAATTTGTAATATAAATCAAATTCACTTTTATATTTTAATCGTATTTTTAGATCTTTTACATTACATCATTTTTTATAAAAAAAAATGCAACATGCAGTATGGATGGTGTACGTGATATTTTTTCCTGTGTCTTAAAGTGTCATCAAATTTTTAAAAAAATTGTTGTGAACAGTTTTTTTAGACTTGGTAGAATCGTCTGATGGAGATTTGATTGGTGTTCATACAATCAGTCCTTAGGCTTTAATGAATAATAGCAATAACTATTTCATATCTTTATTATTTTTTTGAGTATATGTACCTCGGTGTCGCAAACGTGACAACTAATGTATACAGAAAAACCAACCATTTAAGATCAATAACAACAATTTGAACAGCATACCACCAGCAGATGACACAAGGGTTTCACTGTCTTTTTGCCATCCACTATCTGTCACCTCCACAAACATTGACTTTGTGTGATGCCCACCATTGATCTGTTACTTTGTCTGTTAGCAGGATTACATGAGAAAAGTTATGGGGCAAAATTTGGCTGACATTTTCAGATAATGTTATACTTGGCCCAGTTTGGACTTGATTAAATTTTGATTGTACTACCACCTGACAATCACATGAAGTTGGTGGAGGTTTGCAGTCTCTGACTGTCTTTCTGGTTAATACATTGCAAATAATGTATGTTTATACACAAACCATTTGACAGTAGTAATAACAGTATGAGCAGTAGCTAAGATTGCACGTTTCTGCCAAGGTAGTCTAAACCGGTTAGATATAGTGTTTGTCCAAGTTGCTATGAAAGTTAATGTATGACATGTTTCAAGTGCCTGTCAGATTAAGCCAAGTTTTTGCAGGTTTAATCTGGTTTAAACTTAGTGATTGGCAGAAACGATTTTTTGCTGGCAAAGTCACTGACCACACTCTCAGTAACAATGAAAACATCTTTACTTTTGTTTTTGTTAGCCCTACACAAAATGGCTGTTAATAACGGCTTGGCGCACAGCTGCTGAGCGGGCATTCTGAGCCACCACCTGCTGAGCTGGTCCAGCCTCATCTGCTTCAAAGTCGCCAGTGTTTCCGCTGTTTTGTAGTTTGTGCATAAATTGGCTTAGTTCTTCGTCTTCTGACGGCACATTGTCTCCCATGATAAGGGCAATGTTGTTTAGGACAACTGCCGCAACAATAGCTGGCAAAGTATGATCGAGACGCAGACGCAGGCCATATTTCAAAGCTGGAAATCTGCGCTTCAGAATGCCGTTTGCTCTCTCGATGACATTCCGTGCTAATATCTGGGCACAGCTGTAGGCTTTTTTGGCCCAGTCGTAGGATTTGGAACTGGCGTTAACAGATAGCGGCGGCATGGATAAGCACTGTCTCCCACTAAGTGCCCTTCATACGCTTTTGTTTCGAGCTCTGCACGGATGTAGCTGTTATCAAATATAGTGCTGTCATTCACAGATCCTGGCCATCTGGCTACGACGTCTGTCACACAGCCGGTCTGGTCACACACCAACTGCACATTGACTGAGAAGTAGCTTTTTCTGTTACGATAAATCTCAGCATCATCGCCCCATGGTGACTGTATAACTACGTGGGTGCAGTCGATTGCGCCAAGCACACCAGGCATTCCCGATGCAGCATAGAACTGTTGCATGGTTCGATGACGTTCATCAGCAGTGGACGGGAAACGAGACTGAGACTTGCTATGGCTGCTGTCACTTTATGCAGGATGCGACAGACTGTTGTTTTGTGCATCCCAATCGTGTCCCCGATGAGCATCTGAAAAGAGCCAGTTGCATAAAAGCGTAAGGCAAGCAGTAGCTGGTTCATTGGATTCACTCCGTGACTTCGCTCCCGTCTCAAATGATGTTCAATCTGAGCACACAAAATACAGTGCACCAAGTATTCGCTGAGCCATCGTTGGCTCATGCTACACACACTGTGTTCCCAAAAAAACATTCTCGACATTTTCGAGTGTAACGTAAAGAAGGATCATCAGATTTTAATAATTTTTTGTACAAATATTCCTGAGACAACTGGCCATCAAATGAACATTTATTTTTTTATTTCACTTAATGTGTGTTTTTGCACTACCTAGGAAAATCAAAACCAATAAAATATTTTTTATCCAAAAACACATTATGTTCACATTTCTGACTTTTTCGCTGACATTTCATCCATGTGTTTATTTTTCAACTGTTTACAGTGAAATTGCTGTTTAGATCAAGGTATATGTCGCTTGATCTGTTTTTCTTAGGTAGTGCAGAAGCGGACAGTAAGTGTGGTGGAAAACTGGATGGTCATTTGATGGCAAGTTGTGTCAGGAATATTTGTACCAATAATTATCAAAATCTGATAACTGGTTTTTAAGTGAATATCAAAAATGTCAGGGATGTTTTTTGGACACAATGTATTTTGTTACAGTAACAATTTTTTTTCTAGTAGTAGAGTAATAATCATTCACTATTGGGATGCTAAAATTTTAATTTTTGCTGATGACAACAAACTTGCTCTTGTTTGTTGCATTTTATCTTTAGTGACGTGCAGTTAGTTGTGAAACCACAGATTTTTCTCTTGTTACATGTTGACGGAATGACGTGCAGTAACTGCAGTTGCTGATTGCAGCAGCTTTTCTCGTTTGCTGCATTTTGTTGGAGTGACGTGCAGTTGCTTGTCAAAGCACAGGTTTTTCTGTTGTTGCATTTTATTGGCTGTTTAGCCTATCTGCAGGGTGACCACTTGTCTGGAAAACAGATAAATGTCTGGGATTTCAGTCAAAATCAGAGAAATGTCGTGAAAAAGTCTTGTTACAGAAAATTAACCAAAAACTCACCTAATATTCATATCTGTGTTATTATTGTAGATAGTACTAGGGTTGGGTTACTCTAGTTGATTACCAATTAAAATGGTCAAGAGTGATGCAAATTGTCAGGAAATTTTGTAGCGTCTGGAAAGTGGTCACTCGGTATTTGTGGTTCATGTTGTGTACTTTGAGTGCTATGCAGTTGCTGATGACAGCAAAGCAGTTTTCCGTGAGCTGCAGAATTTATGGCTGAGCTACAGAATTTGCCTGATTTCACAGAATTTTGTAAAATTCACTATTGAACAACGATGATTGTTATTTTCTAATTTAAATTTAATTTTCAGACAAAACTGTCAATCTTTTTAACTGAACATTTTACTTCAGAAATAAGCAAAATCTTTACTGTGAAATAAATGTTAAATAACCTAACAGTGGTTAATTTATTTAATAAATAGGATGCTGCAGAACTAGGAAAATTTGCCTTTATGAGAAACAAATTTTGACAATCTGGCTTACGAAATTTGAATAAATTTGCCATGGGAAACTGGGCAAAAAACTAATGACAGTTTCTTGCAGTTGTGTTTTTGTTCTTCAATTTTATGGTTAATAAAATGCAGTATTGGATTTGTCTTTTGTTGATGATGTGTTTCAACAGTTTTGCAATTAAACCAAAATCAGTTAGGTGAAAGTAACAGGGTTTTCATGCTTACTGATAAGTGCTGGAATTTTTTCGTTTGATTTTCCACGACCTGGAAAGTTCTGAAAAATGAGTTCGGTCCTGGAAGATTCTGCAAATTTAAATCCCCCCTAAGCTGCTTCATTCATTGCCATGTATACATTTTATGAGTATGAGTAAATAAGTCAACAATTTTCTGACAATTTTTGCTTATAAAGAACTTTGTGGAATGAATTACAATCTGCATGTGCTTTAACAAGTAACAACAACTTGATTTTAAAAATTTAAAAGTAATAGGTTACATTTTTTGCTTAATAATAACGTAATTCTAGCTGTAAAAGATTGTTTTAGTGGTCCATCAGGCCTAATGTCATGTACATATAACTAGCAAATTGCATTTCAGAGCTAATCTAGTCAACGTATAACAGAGATGGAACAAGTCTTGTGATGTAATAGTTTTAAGCCTACAAACAACGCTACAATGCTGTACAAAACTATTAGGCAGTTGTTTGGAATGCAGCGCAACCTGAGCATCTGAGTTGGCTGGGTGGACGCTCTGCGGTTACTTTCGCTTTCCGTGTCGTGGGAATTTACACTAGAGGCGAGTCTACTATCTAGGCTTTCAGCGCAGCCAGTGTCAACGTCACTGGCGTGCACTCGCACCGTATCACTGGCAGCAATTGATTGACAGCTCGCGTGACACAAGGAAAGGTTAGTCATCGCGCGGTTGAGCCAATGGTATTTCAATGGGCACACTATGTTGCTTCAACATCGATACAACGTCCATATCCCGTCGCGACGTCGTCGACCTAGAATCGTATGTTGATGCAACGTTGTTTTATCGACGTCGAAAATGCAACGCTGAGTCGACGGTGAAATACTGAGTATTATCGACGGTGTGTGGTATCAAACTTAGTCGTCATCTAAAGGCTTATTGTGGACGGCAAACGTACAAAAACGGGATTGTACCAATTTTGGGGACCCATGGTCGCCCTATGAGACTACCATTTGCTGCAAAGAAAAACTAATGTTAAAGTGGACGATAGTAAATAGTAAATTCGGTCTCGAATAAAAAATAAGTAGACAATAAATTGTGTATAATTATGGCGATTAAAGTCTGCGCTCTGATTTTTCGGCGGCGTTGTACACAAAATTACTTACTTATAATTCGTGCTGCCTACGTCTGCTAATATTTGAATTCGGTGTTTTCGAATTTCGATTCAGATTTCCAGGTATGATTCAGTCAGACTCGGATTTTAGCGAAATCACTGAAGTTGTATTGGCGGAATCGAAAGTTTGACATTTTGTTGATTTTGATCATCGTTGACCTGTGATCGTTGAGGTGCGCTGATGAATGTTACACGGATAGGCCTACTGATTTAGAAGTTGGTCGTTGCCCGCATGCCGGACTTTTGTGGTAGTTTTTGGTAAACGCAAAACGCACTAGAGCTCTGCACGGGCCGAAATTTTCCTTGCACAGCAAGGACGGTGGTAAAAAGCGGATAGGCGGATGTGCGGATCTGCGGATGTCGCAACAGGGAGAGAGCTATGGTTAGGGATAGGGTTAAAATTAGGGTTGGGATTAGGCTTAGAAATAAATTTAGGGGACATGTAAAGATGACGGTACCGGCGCAATGATATCTCGTGTTTACTAAAGTAGTTCGACACATTAGTGCTGTGCTGTTTTGAAAAATTTATTACTAAAGTGCACTTTCCTAACCAAGTTATTGTGTTCTAGTGAAACAATTAATCACATTTTTATTTTTCTGGGGAGTCGGTGCTGCCCCCTCTCCAGGCCCCACCCCCATTCTTTGGTTAAGGTAGTAATTTTGATAGCAGATGTGCATAACTGTGCATAGGTCACTGATCCCGTTTACTTTTTGAGCGCATGCCAAAATGGCTAGCGTCATCAATGAAAAAAATGGGACCAAGAAGTAATAACTAATGACAATTATATTAGTAATTAAACTAACAGTGAAATATAATGACAAAGTAAAATGTGTTAAAATCACAAAAAATATTTGTTAAAACGCAATGAAACGCGCAAGTTGTGCGGAACTATTTTGTTGTAGTGAGTGTGTACAAAATAGTACATAGGTTTGTTATTTATCAGTTTGTTTCCGGTACCATCTTCTTCACTCTAGCCAAGTTTAGGGTTAGGAATGGCGTTATGAGATGGTTTAACTAACAAATTACAGCTTAATTACCAAGTTAGCTGTTGCGACATCCGCAGATCCGCACGTCCGCAATCCGCTTTTTACCATAGCCGCACAGCAAAGAGTGGGCCTTTAACGCACATAAATATTTTATTTAGCAGACGGCTAAAATTCTTATTTCTATTATTTAACATGCAAAAAGTACGACTTTAACTAATTTTGTAATCCCGGGAGTGGGACGCCGCCAATCCCGGGATTCGGAATTGGCGAAAACGGCCGGGATTCGGGATCCCGGGATTGCAATCACTACTCTGCGCTATACAGGCGGGCATTGCAAACCCCTGACGAGTGGCCTATGCGATGGCCACCAC
>Ga0209367_1013556_pt1 | contig 10473 bp, 5 predicted proteins | sample WorMetLIZISLAND2_FD_187412 | JGI IMG/M metagenome (GOLD analysis project Ga0209367, IMG submission 187412) | Marine gutless worms symbiont microbial communities from Max Planck institute for Marine Microbiology, Germany - Olavius geniculatus... ...
TGAGATGGACTCTGATATAATACTGAATAAGCCTGATTTAAATACATGTCAGTGTCATGGCATGGTTTATAGACTTTCTATGTCTACCAGGCATATATTTCGTCAAACATGCAACTGTAAACAAATGTAGAATATTGACACACTATGATTATCAAAGCTCAGACTTGTAAATACGTTACATTATTCATGTTCAATGCTTTTTCGGTTCAAATGTTGATGTTGACAAATTCTGTTTCACTTGCATGAAAAGTCGAACGACGCTAAGTTAATTAAATCAATGACTGCAGCTTCGAGTTGTTAGAAAAAGGTATGTTTAACACATACTTCGAACAGAATTTTGCTAAAATTGCCTGTGATGTCACGATTACCGCATCAATGCTGACACTAACCTTAACCCTGACCCTAACTCTAACCCTGATCCTAACCCTAACTCTGTACCTAACTCTCACCTTAGCCCTAACATTTGCCCTAGGGTCTAATTTGTGGTAATTTGCTGCCGGTGCGGTCAGTGCTGCTGCTGGTGCGGTGTTTTGTCGTACCATGTAAAGAATCATTAACATTTTTGGAAAAGTGCTATTAAACTTCTAGTGTGTAAATTTATGTATATTTTAAGACTTATGTGACGATACATTGACACTCAAATAACACCGCAAAATTTACCATGTCCGAGAATTGACGGTGCCAGGTCTGGTAGAATGTCAGTCGAATGACAGCTGCCATTGCACTTTGGTGGGGTTTTCCTGCGATGGCTAAGGCTGCTGAAGATTTCTGCCAGATAAATAGCCTGACAGCTAGATTTGGCTGTCTATAGTTAGGGTTGAGATTATGGTTAGTGTTAAAATTTGTGGCTTTGCCCTATGATCGGTTACATGACGGTCAATCAGTACAGCAGGGTGCAAGTAGCATCCACGTTATTTGCATCTTTCGGTGCAAATATTGTTAGCCAAAGTCAATAGGAAATGGTTCTACACTGCTAGAAAGTGATGTGACATGCTATCACTGTGTGCCCTTAATATCTAGATTACTGTCTGAAATGTAAATTTGTTATAGTTGAGTGTCCAATCAGCTTTTGATGTAAAATTCACTACTGTCTTTACTGATATTTATTATACGTATATTTTACCAAAACAGCTTAGAATGTTAAAACAAATTAACTACGGTAAGTGAGTTGCTACTGTGCCCGACAACAAACTGGTGCACTCTAGCACTGCCTCCTATCAGGTTGTACAATTTTATCATAAGTTGCCCTGTATTAACTCCTGCTGCAGTCTTTCTAACAACTGTGGAATTTGGATAGAGGCAGTTTTGCATTAAAAATTTTGCTGACTGATATCTAACCTGGAACATGTTTTGTCTGCTAATCTGTGTAGTTTTTGCACTGGTGGAAAAGAGACAATGAGGTCCAGTGATATGTCAGCAGAAGAATTCCTGCAGCTGACAATAGATTCTCTACTTGGACTTTGTACGAATAGCGTTGCCGGTCATCACATCGTTAGCATTGAAGGTCGTTTACTGTTGACACTCAACAATGGAGACCAAGTTGACATGAACATACTTCAACAGGATATTAACAGCAGTTTGTCAAACTCTGTTAAAGCGGAAGACAGAAATATATCTCCATCGGTCTGTTGTTTTTACTTGCTTTCTGTTTACGGTTAGATACTTTTGATGCATTTGTCATTATATTTCGTTCTTCATTATGCTGTTGTCCCGATCTGTACTGCAGCTGATGTCGTTGTCAGACTAGATTAGCTTGGATGTGTTGCCTGTAGTGCATGGTTATTTGTTAACCATAGGAATTGCATTTGTTCATTGTTGAATGAGTAGTTGAGTGCTATAAAACTACTGATTAGTCTCATCATGCTACCAGTGTAATGGACGCAAATGTTATGTGGGTTAAATCCCACTCTGCTATGATCATCAAGTGATACAAAAATTCGTGAAACTGGCAGTATTCAGATATCATAATTCAGAATCTTTCTCAATTTTTAGAGGTGGCTAATTGGATGTTTTTTTTCCATGTTATCTGTTTGTGCTGCGTAGTTAGCATTTGATCATTGTAAAACTTTTCTTATCTTGCTGTACATAAATCATGTCAGATAAGGCCATGCTTCATTATTTAAACACAGAAAGAAATATTATACAGGAATGATAATTATTATTTGGTATTTTTCATAAAATGATAATTTTTTTAATTTTTAGGGATTGATATCGGATGCAAACATGAAGCTAGATGGTGATGCGTTGCTGACTGCAGAAACTGAGTTGACAGCAGATGCTAGTGTTGGTCTAAAAAGCTTGGACGATGCATTGCCCGTGGACGAGGTGGATGCAGCAGCTTCTGCAGATGAGATGGATTTACACACAACCACTGTAGATGAAGGTGATAGAAGTGATAGTGCTTTTGCTGAAGTTATGCCAAGTGCTATGTTACAGCCGAATGGAGAGTTCAAGTGCAGTAGATGTGGTGTGAAAATGAAGTGTGCTCGGACCATCAAACGCCACGTACTATCACACATCATATCCCTGCAGTTGTCAGAACCTTCCACAACTCATCATCCTGAAACAGCTAACGAAGCTGATGGTGTCATCACAAACACGTTGATGCAGGAATGTCCAGAGGCACAGAAACAAGGTGGCGTGAACAAAAAGTTGTCAGTGCCAGAAAACAGAAAGATCATTAATAAAGATCACAGAAAGGGCATTAGTAAGGAGTGGCGTAGTTATAGGTGCAAAGACTGTGGGGATGTGTTTACATCCAGTACACATGTAACTTTGCACAGAGCTAATATGCATCGGCCACATGAATGCCAGAAGTGTGGTGCAGTTATGATTGGACGACTACAGTTTTCTCAACATGTACGCAGTGAACATCCTGGTCTGAAAATTTGCAAGGTACTGTTGTTAGCTTCTGTCTTTGACACTGTTGCTGTTAATATGTTGTTTACTGGGTTTAGGCTACCGGTTCTGTGGTCAGGTTAATATTAATATCCTTTTGTGGTTGGTTTGCACATGAAGTTTTTTAATAAACCAGTCCACATTTAAGTAACTTTAATATGACTGGACTTAAAGGTCCGTGGTCACCAAAATTAACATATACATTTTATCCATCTTCCTGAAAGTGCTGAATTTTCTGATAACTTTGACAGTAATATCGGCGCCCAGCATTTTGTCAACACGGAAAAATTTACCTTTGAAGTCGACGATCTATGAAAATGACGTAGAAAACGTGCCGCCATGATGACCCACGGTGACGTCGTGAGTTTAGCCTATAGAAGTCATGAATATTAATGGCCTAGCCTAGAATGATGACGTCGTCGGCTAGGCCATTAATATTCATGATCTATATGGGCTAGGATCATGACGTCACCGCGGGCACCGATAGATTAGAATATTTCGCATAGCGTAACGTAATGCTGCATTTCATTTGAAATCACACATTAATTTCATATATTTATGAAGCTCAAATCAACTTATTATATATGTGAGGTTAAATGTCTAATTTAAATCTACAGAAATTGCACGAGTGAGTTTGACCATGGCCATGGACCTTTAATATCACCGACATTTGATGCAATGAATTGTCGCTTTTGTCATCTGCTTGCTTGTTTATGAAAACAAATGCAACATTCCAACTTACAGTAAACTGTTAAAACATAAGTTTAAAGGTAGAAGTTTGAAATTAAGTTGGCAATCTTTTGCACTCAGTTGCATTTTTATTCCCGAATTTTTACAGGGCATCACGCTTCAGTATAACTTGCTATGCATAAGGCCTGGCTTAGGTGTGGCAGAGGTGTCCATCTGACTGTCTGTCACGCTCCACTGCCTTGTCAAAACACTGCAAGCTACAATCACAAAACCTTTACCATTAGCTCTGCAAATGACTGTGTTCAGAATCCATAAACTTTTTACAGATATTCGAAAGGGGTCACCTTGACCAGTGGTGGTAAATAAAAAAGGGGTAGGGAAAATTTGTTATTTTCAACCAATACGTTTCTATATCTCAGAAATGGTGCAAGGTAAGGCTGTGGTTGCTATTAGTCACTTAATAGGAAGTCCCATAAGAGCTTTCAGTTTTCTGCCGCAATCAGTGACCTTGGATGACTTTGAATGACTGTACAACCACACTCTACTGCATCAATGATGCAGATTTTAGAGGTCACTACAAAAATTTGAAGGAAGATTGACCCCTACTATCGGCAGCAAAAATGTAGTCCAGAGTCTATATTCAGACGCAGCTCATATAAGGTTCGTGTGGATCGTGAATATTTGTGGGCGTTTTATGGTGTTTGGCTTTGAATGACAGTGGGGAGTATCTCAACTGGCGATTTTTAATAACTTCGATTGCCACGTCTTTGGAGCCTTTAGAGCTAAGGCCAGCATGACTGTACAACAACGTGAAGTGCTTTCTTGACTTTCCAATGACCTTAAAATCCTTGACCTTGAGTGATCTTAAGGTACCGTTTTATACTAAATTTGTTTTCATCATCCGTTTGGCTAAATTTTTCTGCATTGCTTTTGGAGTCAACTGTGTGAAAATGTATGAAGACATTTCCACACTGTCATTGACAGAAATGTTCACCAAGGACTCTAGTTTTGAGTGATATAAGGTTTATGTGGATGTTTGCTAAGGTTCTCATGCAAGAAGAAGGTATGAATTGAGAGTGGGATGATCGAGTGGGGCAACTTTTAAATGTACTTAGTCGCTGTCTTTTCTGAAGCTTTCAAAATCAAGCCAGAGTTACTGTATAAGCTTATGACAGAAATATTCGCCATATAGTTTGTGTTGGTATACACTTTATGCAGATAATTGCAGGATTCTTTAGAGAAACTACTGTAGGTGCTATTCTTTTAGACTTGCATGTGTTGTTGCCATATGTATTTTCTAAAAAATCCCATACATTTGTGACCTATAACTAATGTCAAAAAAACGAAATTTTTGAGAGTAGCATTATGATGAGATGAGAGCACAAAGCTAATTTTCTGTTCTCTAAGTGGTAGCTGGGCTTTTTTGTCACATTGCGAATGTAGCAATGCAATTTCATCTCATGCAATTAAATACTGAATCTGTATTATGATTATTGTGTGTAATATGTGAGCAGGCACTGAAGTCATTAGTGTGTGAATACTGTTCACGGACATTCCACCATGAGACACTGCTGAAGGACCACATTGCAACAGTTCATCTCGGATCAGTTGAGCACCGCTGTGACCAGTGTGGCAAGGTGCTTGGCAGTGCGATAACGCTGAAAATTCATCAACGACAGCAGCATGAACGCAGATTCCTGCAAACCTGTGATGGCTGCGGTCGCCAGTTCTTGCGACTTGAGAGCCTAATTTGCCACCTAAGGTCTACACACCCGCACCTTCTTCCAGCCAAGTACCGCAACCGACTCGATGAGTTTTTCTGCAAAGAGTGCAATTTATCGTTCTCTCGGAGGCCTTCATTTAAACGCCATTGCAAAGTCAAACATGGTGGTGAGCCGAACCACATTTGTCCAGTATGTTCACGGTGTTTTCGCTGTGAACGATACGTACGACGACATATTCGTAGTCATCACCCGGGCTTTGTGCACGTTAATGTAGCTGCTGGCAAGGTGTTATCAGCAGTTGACATTGGAAATTCTGATGTTCTTCAGCGTTTTGTCTCAGATGATGAACTTGTTGTAGAGAGGGAAACAATTTAGCATGAGGAAATTGATCAGAACATTTTTTTGTTAAGCTTTGGATTTTTAATTGGTTAAAGGAAATATGTAGTAGTAGTAATGCAGCCAGAGTGGCCTGTAGACTGGTTGTTAAAATTTGAAGTCTTCCCAGTTAGCTTATAAATATGCTAGTTTGGACAACGTTCTATATGTTGTTGTAGCTTAGGCTGTAGGGGTTGCTACTTAAAGTGTCAGCTTCTGAGCTAGAATATTGCGTTTACCGTCACTTAAGTTCAGTTTCAGACTGAATGAAATTATTGATCTATTTTTGAATATGGACATGATCGTTTACATTATTATGTTAGATGCATATTTCTCATACCTGGCCTGGTTTCCACCCAATGCAAGGTACGCAACATCCATAATGAAATGAATGCATGACACTCAACAGACACAAGACACGTTTCTATTCTTTTGTTTTGCGTCCAATCATTGCATTGCCTGCATTGGTGACATCTCTCACATAGTTTTTGTATTCATTGCATGCATTGCCTTGGATGGAAATCGGGCTTAAATCAGCCTGTGCCAACGGATTAACATTTGCCATTATGGAGATTGGTATCTTGTTTGTTATTATTATTATGCAGCTGTCCTAATTAATAGATCACTTTACGTCTGTCCATCCTGTGTGGCCACTTAACGTCGAAAATGAACGGTGTAGAAAACCAAATTATTGTTGTACCTTAGTTTTACTATGGCAGGAGTGCCAATTTGTAGCTCAAAGCACCACAGAATGACGGGAGAACGGCAGCATTATGATGTTGACACTGGGCCGACATGTTTACCGTTTACTGGTTTTCGGCCGACCATCTGTCGAGTCTGTGCAGGCGCGCGCCGTGTGTAGGCCCTACTGTAGCTGCAGTCAGAGCGATATTAATCCGCATGACAGTTTTTTCGTCATAAAAAAACAAGTTGCAATGAAGATTAAGTGTATGTCAGACAGTCAGAATGAATACTATCAGCCAAATGTAGACGACGTATAAGGCTATAATCAAGTGTAGATTACTAATTTCAGTTGCTTGCAAATTGCGATAAACATAATGGCTCATGTCTAAGGCACTGCAGTTGCAATTCTTTATGGTGCAAGCCGTTAATTATTCAGTGATAATTGTCAAAATAAAGTGCAAAAACCCACAATATCACATGGTGCGAGTTAATTAATGCGAATAGGCCTAATTTTTTCATAGTCAATGTGTTTCACCATAACTCACGGAAAACGTCTCGACGAGACGTTGAAGCTCCCGAGACTATCGAGAGTCTCGGGAGCTTCAAAGTCTCGGCCAGCGTCTCGGAAGCTGCGGCGTCTTGTCTCAGTCTCGTCTCGGACAAAATTTTGAACGTCTCGGTCTCGGCTCAGAAGGTCTCGTGCACATCCCTGAGACAAACTAAAGAAATGAAGCTAACGATCGAATGAATTGACAGCACGCCAAAAAAATAAATATCAAACACAAACAGTATACCTACGCTGTACGGCTGTAGCGCCGCAGTAGGCCTACTGGCATATTAGGGATTGATGTTGTTATGCAAGAACAGAGGACTGTTCATATCTTAATTTGCGACAAGTTTGTTCGACGCTTCTTTAGAAAGCGACTAGCAGTAGCTACATGTACGTTACTAAATGCCCTCATCATCATCATAAATTTTTATCTTTTTTGGCGCGCCGTGTACCACAGACTCGAGATGCCTTGGCGCTCACTAACAGTAAAGTTGCCTACTGCATCTTATGTCATCTGCTGCGGTAGCTGGATCTGCTTGAGTCCTTTAGGTCTACGTCATTCCTGCATCTGTTGCGAGATTTCGTCATTATTTCACCTGCTATAGGCCTAGGCTGTACTCGTCTGCTGTACGTTCGATCTGGCAACGAAGGTTGAGTCGAACACCTGAAGATAATAGTTGTTGCTGCTGAGATTGCAACGCTTGACAAGGTCTTCATTCACCAGGTCTTTGTAGGCCTACGCAGTGTCAGTAAGACGACGTGTTGATTAAAACGTTTTGCATGTATTTTTTCACTCGCTAGAAACTACAGTAAAATCAGGGCCGGATCATCCATGAGGCTGGTGAAACTGAAGCCTCAGGGCCGGGCCCTGATCGCGGGCCCCGAAATTTTCTGAGATAAAATTAGCGGTCTTGTAGACTAAAACTTTTGATAATTCTACGCACAGCAGTCTCGCTTCGCTCGCAGATTATGTGTACTTCCATTTTAAGATAACAGTACAAATACAATAAAAAGTAAGTATTGCAAACATATGTATGAGGGGTCGCAGCAGTAGTTTTCAAGCCTCATGGCTCAGACTCGGAGGGACCATGATCCGGTCCTGAGTAAAATATAAAAAAATACTTACGTAGTTGCTCAGTCCTTCTTGAAGTTTCAAACTGATATAATATCTCAGATTCGGGCAGAGTTTTTTTGTTGTCCTAGTGTACGTCATTGTTAGTAGGCCTATAGCATAGGCCTATACAAGGTGGTCTATAGAAAACAAAGCCATTATGGCCTACTTATCGGTAATAGGCCTATAACTGTCAAAATAATGTTAACCGATTTTCAAAATTTTTACGCCGTTGGAAAGAAAATTAAATTTGAACAAAACCCATGTAATATTTACCATAGTTAAGGTAGGCCTATATTTAAACAAGTTTTTTTCCGAAATTTATCCAGTGGCGGGAAAATGCACAAAAAACTGACGTAAGTTGTGGTACTAGCGCGTGACTGTGCATCGCAGAGAATCGTAAAGAGACGATGGAGATGTTGAAGATGCTGCTTTTGATGACGTCAGCTGTTTTTATCTTCTACTCATGTCCGGCAGCATCCTATATATACGGAGGTCTGTCATAGTTGCTAGAACACGCGCTGTCCATTCCAACTATGTGGCTTTTGGCACATTAGCTATTAGTTCTAGGCGTTTCATATAGTGTTGCTTTTGGTAAATGTCTCATCTGTTTTTACGCGCGATAGCAGAATGCTTCGCGCTTCATAGCCTGGCGTCTGTCCGTCTGTGTGTCCGTCACACTCTACAGCCTTATCAAAACGGTGCAAGCTGAGATCACGAAATCTTCACTGTGGACTGTTGAAAGGACTCTAGTTTTTCGCGCCCCTCAGTGACGGGGTTTCCCTTGAACGAGGGCGTCAAATAGGGGTACCCCCTAAAAGACGATATTTTGCCGATATTTGCTCGTATAGTGTGAAAACGGTTGCAGATAAGTACGACATTCTGCTTACCATAACAAGCATTGGTGACAGGTTTTTTTAGATAAATCAACATCGATGACCTTGAACGACCTTGAACCCCCAAAATAGCGTTTTTAGTGAATTTTGCGCAATTTTTGGTCCAGCGCACAGTTTAAGGGTGAACTGCGACGAAATGCATGGAGATAGACGAAGATAACCTGCGTATAAAATTAGATTTAAGCATTAAACTTAGATTTTAGCAGTTTAAGTACCGACCCCTAGGTTCAAGGAGCCCTGCGCAGGCGGGCGTCAAATGGGGTGTTTCACGATCCAGCAAACTTCCTGCAAACGTCCAGCAATTCACGTGTATTTGAATACATTTGCTGAAAGTTTGCTGGACGTTTGCTGGATTGTGTAAACACCGTAAAACAGGGGTACCGCCCAAAAGTGGCTATTTACCGGTAGCCTATTGGATCGTCTAGCGTGAAAACAGATGCTAGGGATAGGCATAGACATACTGCTTATCATAACAAGCACTAGCGACGAACTTTTAATGTTGTCAACATTGATGACCTTGAATGACCTTGAACCTTAAAATAAGGGATTTTAGTGTTTTTTGAACTTTCGGCTGCGGCGCACATTTTAAAAGTGAACTTTACCGAAATAGCTGGAGATAGACCTAGACAACTTGCGTATTAACTTTTTAGCATAGAACGTACATTTTTAACAATCTAAGTTTCGACCTCTTAAATTCAAGGAGTCTTCGGTATGGAGGGCGTAAGTTTGGGTACTCCTTCAATACGCATTGTTATTATAGGCCTTACTGCGTGCTGTACACTGATTGCCAAGGTGGCAGGACCGCTGCTATCGCGCGTCACGTGAGCTTTGCTCAAATTACTTGTTTTTTTAAAAAAACGCGAACCTTTTACGCCGTTGGCATGTATGTGTTAATTCTTTTGTTGCTAGGATTTGTTTTTAAACGTTAAGGTTTTGAGCCGTTAGCATGTCTGTGTAAATATTTGTTTTGCTGTTAGGATTTGTTCTGAGGCTGCCGTAAGTATTCTGTCGAGCTAACTGTTACGTCGTGCTCGTATAAACTTTATTGCTGCAAAAACTTTTATTACCAGTTGTTGCGTTTATTCAAATGCTGTAGGTCTATAGGCACTGGCGTCTATCTCTAGGCCTACTGAATGCATAATATTAATGATTGCTTGTTAATTGGTTGAATGACTGATTGAAGTGTTTTGCTCATGTAGGCCAACACAAACACATTGTTGATCGAGCCTTAAAGCCACAGAACACTGACACTGTGTAGCAACATGTCTGCGCAGATCCACCTCAGAGGCCCAGAAACGTCAAACATGGAAAAAGCGGACCGCCATCCGACCCTGTGACTGTCCAAACTGAAAAACCTACTGGTAAGTGTCATTATAAAAAAGGGCATTCCACTGGCCTGTGTACATCTGCAGTCAAACAGACCATTGAGTATTACACAAGTCACGGTAGCCATGTTTTTGCTTGTTTTGTTGACTTCACCAAAGCTTTTGATCGAGTTAACTACTGGAAACTTTTCAACCAGTTACTATCAGATGGGGTTGATTT
>Ga0209367_1013557_pt1 | contig 10473 bp, 4 predicted proteins | sample WorMetLIZISLAND2_FD_187412 | JGI IMG/M metagenome (GOLD analysis project Ga0209367, IMG submission 187412) | Marine gutless worms symbiont microbial communities from Max Planck institute for Marine Microbiology, Germany - Olavius geniculatus... ...
TTTTCGACCCCCTGCCTACAGGTCACGTGACACGGAGCATGCGCAGTGAACTTTTGGCCTTTAACATGGGCAAATGCAACTTTGAGGCTTTATATCTCCGTAACGGTGCAAGATAGACGCATGGTTCCAATGGACCACCAATAGGAAACCACATGTGCCGAGTCCAATGGTCACGTATATGAGCCCCCTTGTGTGCACTCTAGTAGTCTAGCGATGAAGGTGAGCAGGAGTGACGAAGTTCAGACCTAGTCAACAAAAGCAATTATTATTCTCTAAAAGTCAAAATGGTCATTATGTTACGATCACGAAACCCCAAGTTTGAAAACTGCAGAAAGGACTCACGCGATCGCATATCGTATCGGCCACTAGCGCCTCAGGCCCTTCTTGTTAAAACGTCGACGGAAACTGCACCTGTATTGTGTATAAACACTTTAAACCGGTCTGGAAAGATTTATGATAAACAGAACAACTTTTGTGTCAGCACAGACCAGGCTAAACCATTATGTTTTGTTTATCACTTTCTTTGCAATAGCTATCAGCTGCTTATTTAAGTAACTTACGTACACAACAGCCTCTTCGTAATCTAAGAATATTGCAATGTCTACTGGCGTTAGTATGCAGTACAGGTTTATTAAGAAAAATGGACTATTGTCATCCACAATCACAACTAATATCCATTTCTTCACTGCTGTGCGTTTGTGTTAGGTCGGCTATGATTTTTTTACATGTTGTAATAATTATGGGCCTATACTGCATGCCTGTTTGTGCAACTGCGGTTGGTCTTGCGTGGTAATATTGGTAGGCTTACATGTGAATCCGCGTATAGGGCGAGCAGTAGCATTTATTGAAATTAGAGCTGACTGTAAACTATGAGGCAGCGGAGTGATTAATGATTGACAGCTATAATTGCTCGCCGTGTTGAAAACGCGACATATTGGCCTACTGAGAACCGCAAAGTATTTATGACGAGATAATTGCTGTATTCTGGCGTTAGTCACACACATCTGAGTGCAGCAGTTTTCGCGTTAGTAACGCTAAAATACAGACGTTATGGCACGTTTATACGTATGCCTACTGTGTCGGTCTTCATGATGCAACTTCAGGCACCCTGTCATCTAGGCTACATTATTGTCTGTAAGCGATGAGTGTACTAGGCTTACATGTAGATGCTTTTTAATGAGAAAAATAAGAAATTCCGATGGATAACACTGTCATAAATTATAAACGGTGTTTTATAAAACGAAAAACGAAAAACTTAAACAAAAATCATTTTTAAAAAGCTGTGACGACTTCAATGTTGGCCGCTCAATGTTGCCCGCACGGGCAACATTTAACTTTAATGTTGCCCGCGCTGGCAACGTTGCGTATTGGTGAATGACTCCTTACGCGATTTGAATCAATCGCCTGCAGGTATTTTGCGTTGAGGTATAACAATTCATAATGTAAGCTAAAAAGCAAGAAAAAAACACAAATTATCGGACTTCATGAACGGCCATTCGCTGTCAGCATTGCAGCATCATTTCACGATTCACGATAATAATCATAACTATGAATTCGCTATTATTCGTTTTCGTTGGGTACACAACAAGAATACGTAAAGGTAAAGTACGTGGTGTATAGGCCTAGCTCTTAAATAGCAAACCCATCACAGAGCTATAGAGCGGTATCTGCCTTATGGGATCACATCATAGATGTAAAAAAAACATTTTTTTTATGTTTTTATAAAAGTATAAAAACATGTGTAACGTCAGCACGCCACGTGACGGTCATCAATCCTGGTTCCTCGTCGACATCAGCCTCCTCTCCGGCATAACATTCTTTGCCTTAACGCGCTGCTGCTCGACCCTCCGAGTGACCCGATTGACCGCCGTCCTCCGTGTCATGGTCAGCGTGCCTCGGTGAACTACAGAGTACTCTTTCTCTCAAGGTTCTTGGGCCGGACGGACTGTGTGTCAAACGTCCTTCATCGCCGCCACATCTCCCATGACTAAGCTGTGACGAGATGGATGAACGACCCGTGGCCATCTAAGTCGGCATTTGTGATTGTGTACGAACTGAGTGGTGTGGTAGATTTAATGTAATTTGATTAGTTTTATTGTTAATATAATTTTACTGTTTTAATATGGTTTTATTACTTTAACATGATTTTATTGCTTTTATTGATTTACTGTGATTTTATTAGTTTTATGGATTTATTAAATAACAACACGAGAAAGAGAATTGATGGTGAAACAATTATTGCACGCGTTATCAACTTAATAACTGTAATACAAAAGAAGTGCACCAATAAACTGTCTTTTATGCAAACAAACAAACAATAACCTAGGAAGAGCGCCACTGGCAGTAGCAAAAATATTTAGGTAAAACACCACAGTTAAACCTTACACCCGTGCCCAGCCAAAGCCCCAGCCTAGGCCCTATAGCAGGTGCTATACCAACCGCGTCGAGGTCCGACTCGGATGTCTCTATATCTAGCAGCGGCGACTGACTCTCTTTTATAGCTTTTGGAGGGGGGCGTGGCTCCTCACTTCATCACTGAAGACTGAAGACCGATGAGCCGATGAGTGAAAACTGAAGACTAAGGAGTGATGAATGAAGACCTCAACACTTAAAACCAACAACTAAATATGGGCAAAACAATTAGACAATATAAATAAGAAACTGCCAGCGGTACTAACCTAGGCTAAAATAAACTACAAATAATGAAAAATAATGCCAAAAACCCCACACATGTTTTTAATGTTTTAAAAATATTTTTAATGTTTTTTTTGTTTTTTGTTAATGTATTTTGTGTTTTTTAATGTTATGTTTTTGCTCTTGTTAAATTGTTTGAATAAATTGCTACAGATGTGTTAAAACTGTTAACGTGACTAGCATACTTGGTATTTGTTCTGACATTTGATTGTTTAGTTCATAGATGAGTATGTACCATAGATGTTACCTGCCACCCGACACAAGTGAACGCACCCAGCCTTAACGCCAGCCAGACGGTCCGGCACTCAATGAATCTACCCCGCAGGGATGAAAGGCTGAGTTGATCTTGGTGTTGATTATATACCTACTAGATGGTTTACTGACAGATCGACAGTCGCCCATCCAAGTAATAACCATTTGATGGTGACCAAACCGGGAGTCGAACCCACGACCTCACGATCGCAAGTCCGACACCCTATACCGTTACACCACTAAGCTTATAATAGAATCAGTGCTTGTGTAAAAACTAAGTTTCAAATAAGCTTCCGAAAACTTCAAATATTTTACCAACTGTTTGTTATTAGTAATGCGTTTGATGTGCTAACAAATTCAAAGTCGCACATGACACAATATTATTGACACCTAGCAGTGTCACTGGTCTCACGTGAGGTCGAACGTATCTGAATAATTCCTCTGCGCATTCTGTTGTGACGCTTAATCTCGTATCGTTTACAGCATTCAGCTCGCACTTATGGTACAATTAGTTATTACAACTTTCGGTTGCGTCCTGAAGGCTAAAGCAAACGACGGTAAGGCATATAGTCTGTGCGATCTGAGCGTAGTTACCTCCGCCAAGGAGGTTATGTTTTTGTCGGACTTTGATTGTCTGTTTGTCTGTGTGTGAGCAAGATAACTCGAAAAGTTATAGACGGTCTTTCTGAAATTTTGAGGGTATCTCGGGCATGGCATAAACTACCAGTGATTCAATTTTGGGGGTGATCCGGCAGGAATCATGGATTCTGGATCACTTTGAAATTTTCGTTACCATTGCGTTAAAGGGGGCATAAGGGAACCGCTCGCAAAGCGAAGATGGTGACGCCACCTGGCGAATAGCTTTGCCTTGGCGAAGGTATCTGCGGGCTACGACTGCTATCTAGTTTAAGGATGTTACAACACTGTCTGGAGTGGTTTAAGCTCGTATGCTGCCGCGATAACTGGGTACTTGCTTACCCACTTCAGCAGTGCTGTAACTAATACACATACGAGATGATACGACGCACAGAGTGAATAGGCTTATACTGAGAGCTGACGGACGTCAGCGAGCCGACGCTATGCCAACGCAAAAGATAAATGAAAGGAAGCCCAGCTGTAGCCAGGATAGCCGACCGTGCTGGTTGTCAGTGATCTTCAAGGTCATCTAAGGTTGATGATTTTCATTTCATCTGAAAGGGCCTATGCCGCTTCCTATTAGTGATTAATAGGTGGCCTTGGCCCTATCTCTCACCGTTTTTTAAAATATGACCAGATTTTCCGTTGAAAAATGCACATTTCTCCTACCCCCTCCATTCAACCCCCAATTTGAAAATGTTTTCCTTGCAATAAATGGCTAAAATTTTGCATGCCTGAGCTTAGCACACGCATGTGTAAAAAGTGTTCCCCTACGATTCACCTGTTAGCCAGGGTACATCCGTTACAGACGGACGGACGGACAGACGACAACCATGCCAATAGCTTGACCGCTACTTAAGTACGGTCTGCTATAAAGAAAATTAGAAATAAAAGTCTGACAAACGAAAGAGATCTGAAAAATACTGGAAGTTTGTGAACCAGTCCGATGGAGCGTGTGTTTACAGAAACGTGAGTAAGCGCTCGAGATAACGGATCACATGTTCTCAGCAACCCACGCTCTGTCAGTCAAGTCACTCATTCACCGCTCGCGTGTGGCGTGTATTGTGTTCTTCTCAAGTTGCAGCAGCAGCAGCAGCTATACAGCAGCATCGCTCGTCGCCGAGACATTAGTGAGTGTTGTTATCTGCGCCGTCCGCACCCACTCCGTGCTGGACGCGGCACGTGAATAGCGGCGCCTTCCAGAAACGTGCGGATCCAGAAATTTCGAGTCCGCGTCAGTCCGCAAATTTTGTCCAAGGATCCGCGTCCGTCCGCGTTCGCACTGAATACGCCTAGTCTTTACTAGGCCTACATAGGGTATACCGTTAGTCAGTAACTGACAAAATAAGTAAATAACGACAGTAAATGGCTTTGTAATACATTTTGCTAAACATGCTTTCCAACGTCCATCAGCAGTTATCATGAAAAAAACACTCGTCACTAAACAGAATCCGCTCTCAGTCCGCGTCCCGCACAAAATCCAGCGGATCTGCGTCCGCAGTCTGCACATCTCTGGCGCCTTCTCGGCTTGGATCATTCCAGGCGCCCAATAGCTGCCGCTGCTAGTAGGCGTGCGCACATCGTCTGACCATCTGACACACAACTAGGGTTCACTATTCACTGTTGATGCTGCTGCTGCTGCTGCTGCGGCTGCTGACGCTGAGTCACAGACGCGGCATGCTAGTACTCGGAACCGCGGCTCGTCCTATTAATATACGATCCACAGCTCGTCGGGTCGGCGAATAGTGGCCAGTATAAAGCCTGCGGCGTTGGCGCTGCTTAGTCACAGTCAGACCAGATCTTGTGGCTATAGCAGCAGCAGTTTATCCAGGAGAAACAACAGCAACTGATAGGAAACAGGCGCTGCTTTCTCTGTGTTAAGTGACCGGTACCACAGCAACTACAGTATCTCAGTACTCAGCAGGTGAGCAGTACTCCTATATTTTACAGGACTGCGATTGACTTTCTTAATACTAATAGTAATACCACGTTTTATCACAGTTCGGACAAGTTAAGCAACTGTCGTATGCTATATACAGGCATCAAATCAAATTGGATATTTTGTTTAGTGCTACTGGACACCTACTGCTTTCTGTGATGTGTATGGCTTTGGTTCCTATGAGAATAATGACATACGTTACGATGAGTAAATGTAATTAAGTAAGTAAAGTGTCAGTTTTATAGAGCCAACTCAAAAAAATCCCTAACGTGTTCCTAATGAGTAGCGTGTAAGTGGAAAATTGACTTATATAGCCAGCTTCTGTAGGCCTATCGCGTAGAAACATCAGTGGTCTCAGCTAAGTTAATTTCTGTTTACATTGTTGCTACAATGAACTAATTAGGTGCAGTTAGTCGATGGCCCAATCTTGCCTCGAATGACTCGCTATCGTTAGTTTATATCGTGTATCATATCATCCGTCATCTGTAGCACAGGAAGAAGTCGGCGTGTACGTGCAACTACAACTGTATTTTCCGATGTAGGCCTATTTTCATTCTGCTAATTTTTTTTTCATTCGGGGATCGCTAATTTATCGGATCGGTAACCAAACAGGCATAAACCTAGCTGTGTTTTATACGGTATAATTAGGCATACTGTTTGTGTTCGTATATCGTTATACATCCATTGGCTTGCGGCAAAAAAAATCGGTGTTTTTGTTGTGACGTGAACATTCGGGATCACGCAGGTCAGGTTGAAGATCAGAGGCAAGAGTTGAAATGATGGACACATTCAGTGGATCTGCGTGGGACGGCGGCCAGATGGCCAATGTCCAGTGTACAGTGGGTCGACCGCCGGGCCCAACTCCGACCACGGCGAATTGGCTCGAGCCGCTGCAGCAGCCCAAACATCATCAGCAGCATCAGCAACTGAAGGAAGACGGCGAACCGGTAGCGGTACGAGTGATGATGACCAACGGCAGTGGCACCCCCAGCGAACGCTCGGATAACTACATCGTGCCACCTTTCGGTACTGGTCCGAATCAACCCGAGTCGCCGTCGCATCTTGCTTACCTGTACGAGCGCGCCCAGCAACCGGTGGTGAAGCCCTACGCACCGTTGAGTGGCGGGATGCATGAAATGTCCGGCGGAGGGTTTAGTAACAACGGCTTTGTACCCGGTACAACGTCGTCGCCGTGGCATGGGCCTACTCCAGACAGTGAGTACAGATCGCTCAGTCGCGCAGTGCCCGCTCCGGCGGTCCACCAGCAGCAGAGATCGCAGGCGTCGACGGCGACTGAGGCAACATCGTCGAGCGAGTACAATGCGTTGAGTCGGGCTACTCCGGCGCCGATCCTCCAGCACACAGCGTCAACCTCGTCAGGCGAAGCAACCACTCCCACTTCACCCCGCGGCACCCTGCATGTGAAGACAGACCATACACCTACCGCACAGGTACAGTCGTCATCATCATCATCATCGTCATTGAGGGGTTTTACTTTAAAGGCGCGTACAGAGCAATATAACTGAACTGGACTGAACTGACACGGCTTAGTTTTTGACGAAATGGCCAATGGGCAAGCAAGGCGAACCTATTGGTCATTGGTTGACGCGTACGTGAGCATAGTCACGTACGCCACAAACACCGTTAAACGGTACTTACTGTAATGCATTGCTGCTTGCCCATTGTTCATTTCGTCAGAAAATAGAGCATGCTAGTTCAGTTCAGTTCAGTTCAGTTCAGTTATACGTTGCTCTGTTCGCGTCTTAACGTTCACGGGGGTCGACTCATCATCCACCATCCCTGTATGAGACGGTGAATGCGTAGCGTACAGGTTTCAACACACTCTACAGTGTATTTTGCGACTGTAACGAGGCATAATACACTGTAGACCGTGTTGAAACGTACTTGTTGCATGGCTGTTATCAACGGCGTGTTTTGCTTGGACTCGTGTGTGACATACAAACGCGAGACTCTATCAGTCGTGACGTTTGAGTGGAGTGAGATTATGGGCACTTATAACACTTCAGACACTAGTGCGGGTAGAAGGACAAAGTATAGGGTCATGATACGATGAATTGAGACGATAGTGAAAATAAACTGTGTCCGGAAAAAGTAAGCCCCTACACATTGTACAATAAAAATGTCATACCAAAGCAAATCTAAATAAAATTCGGCACCCTTGGTCAGTAATAAATTGCTAAAGCGATCACGAAATTTCGTTGAAAAATATTATTTCTAGGCGGAGTTATTAATTGTTAAATATTGATAACAAAATATCTTCGTTACCAATATGGCGTTACACAAGAAAACCACAAAAACCCTCTGTACATTTGCGTAACTCCAACAAACAACATCAGATTCTGGCAAAAATTTTACATCAACAACTCTTCATCCGTTGTCTATCAAAGCATTAGATTTCAGTTAAATCTGCCAACGTAAACAATAGTTACAGCGGCTTTTGTGAGGTCATCGCAAAACGTAAAGTGTCCAGCATTAAGCAGCCGTTTGTTTAATCCTAACAGTGTCCACGGCTTGCTGGAAAATTTAGCGATAAACTTTTTTGCAACATACCAGTTCTCTTGTCTCATCAACTTAATTAAAACATGATCGTTTTTAGAAAATGTCATTTCGTTATTGGTTACGTTATTTCTGTTGCGTCAACAAACGTCACTTCCGATCGAGAGACAGCAGTATGTAAAGCCATATTGGTAACGGAAATATTTTGTTATCGATATTCAACAATTAATAACTCCGCCAAGAAATAATAGTTTTTAACGAAATTTGGTGATCTATTCACCAATTTATTAGTGATTAAGGGCACGAAATTTTATTCATATTCATTCAGATTTGACACTTTTATTGTACGATGTCTAGGGGGTTACTTTTTTCCGGACAGTGTATAAAGGTAAAATCCGGTACTTCGATAGCGCTGTTTGCGCGAGTCAGACTCCTTGACCAGAAGCGCTTACAATCTCGAAAGTGGCTGCAGATGGGCGTGAGCTGATGATACCGCAGCGCTTTATGCGGCCATCCATAACTGCCCAGCGAACAACTGAACCCGCGATGCAGCCGGCGGACATATCGTCCTGCTAAGGGTAGGAAGCTGAGTTGACCTGCATGAGCACACAGCATGTTAGCAACTTGCTAAAGGTTGCTTGCTGTATGTCTCGCCGTTTGTTGTAAAACTTAGTGTGCATTTTACAAAAGGGCATAGTTTTTATGTGATACCCATTTCAAAGCTACGGAGCGTCGCCTGCCATACGGGATCACACACCATCCGACAGGTGAACGCGCCCCGCCTCAACCCCAGCCAGATAGGCCGGTACTCGTTTTACCTACCGCGCAGGAATGGAGGGCTAAGTTGACGGTGGTGTTGGTTATATACCGAGATGGTTTGTTTGTTCGCAGACAGTTGTCACCCATCTAAGTAGTAAACACTTGGTAGCGACCTGCCAGGGAGTCAACCGATGCAATAACCTTGCGATCGAACGTCTCACGCTTTACGCTTACACTACCAAGCAAGCTGTACGACAAATCCAAATCTAAACCAAATCCAAAATACAGGGTGGTCCAAAAAACTGCACAAAGTTTATGGCACCATAATTTTGAAGCCGTACATCACAGAGTCATGCGGTTTTCAGCAAAATGTTCTGAAAGAAATTCTTTACATGACTAAAGTCTGTGTTTAAATACAGCAACTAAATATTATTTGTTTTACCGCTGGCAAGCGAACTATTGAAAAACACAATTACCTTCAATGTACCTTGGTCCATAAAAACTTGGCACTATTATTTTTTTCAATAGCTTTGTGAAATAATTTTTGGCATGCGACATTAAGAAGAAACGTGACACAAAGGTTTTTAGTTTTGGCCACCTCACCTTAAGGCTGTCGCTACACTACCGTGTGAAATGCAGAAGTCGCAGTTTGGCCATTGACAACAATGAATTCCTATCGGGTAGCGTATGCGTCGGCTCAGAAATTGTTAACCGAATACCGACAAACGCAGTTAGCAATTATTATCACTCAAAAAATTACACGTATTACATCACATTATCTTTATTTCAGCATGTGCTCAAAATGTCCTCCTGAAGCACAAACACAAGCGGTAGACGTTGACACCATTTGCCATCAGCACGTTCAGTAACTGCATGACTCAAGCGGCCCACTCGCTGTTGATGTATCATTTTAGTTTGTCGACTTAGAATTTTAAAATAAAAATAAAGCGACAAATTTTCAATGATTTTGCGGTCTCAGTAATTTTCTGAGCTGACGCATGCACTGCTCAGTATGAACTCATTGTTGTCAATGGTCAAAATACGACTTCTGCATTTCACAAGGTAGTGTAGCGACAACCTTAGGGCGAGGTGGCCAAAACTGCAGACATTTACGTCAAGTTTCTTTTTAATGTCGCATGCCGAAAATTATTAAAATCGGCCAATATTTCACAAAGCTATTGAAAAAATAAAAGTGGCATGTTTTTATGGACCGCGGTGTGGAGAATAATAGTGTTTTTGCATAGTTCAACTGCCAGCGGCAATAACAAAGAACATTTAACTGCTGTATTCAAATACTGACTTTAGTTATGTAAAGAATTTTTCGGAACATTTAGCTGAAAACCGCATGACTCTATGACGTACGGTTGCAAAATTATGGTGTCATTAACTTTGTGCCGTTTTTTTGGACCACCCTGTACATTTGTAGAGCGCACCAACGGGGACTCCAATGCGCTACAGTAGTATTAGAGTAATTGTCAATATCTGCAAAACGAAAATGTTATTAACTGCTGCTGCCTTAAAGTATTAAGTATCAAAGGCGTCAAATCGAAGAAGTGTAACTAAATGGAGCATGGGTCTGTGGCTCTGTGCAGGTATCTCGTCAGCTGTCGCAACTCGGTGTTGCCGACGGACCCCCGTCGGCGCAGCAGCAGTCACCACGCACGTCGGTCGTCGGC
>Ga0209367_1013558_pt1 | contig 10473 bp, 7 predicted proteins | sample WorMetLIZISLAND2_FD_187412 | JGI IMG/M metagenome (GOLD analysis project Ga0209367, IMG submission 187412) | Marine gutless worms symbiont microbial communities from Max Planck institute for Marine Microbiology, Germany - Olavius geniculatus... ...
AGGGAAAGGGAAAGGAAAAGGGAAAGGAAAGAAGAAAGGGACGGTAAAGGAAAGGGGAAGCGGAAGGGAAAGTGGAAAAGACAGGGGAAGGGAAAAGAAAAGAGGAAGAGGAAAGAGCAAGGGAAAGCGGAAGGGGAAGGAAAAGAGGATAGAGAAGGTTAAGGGAAAGGGGAAGAAAGATGAAAAATGGGAAAGAGGAAGGGAAGGAGACACTCAGGTGATTTTATACTCTGTCCAATTCTATGCATAGCATTGGACAGACAACGAGCATACAGCAATACAAAAACATACCACTGTTTCCTCACTAAACTCGCTGCAGACAGCGAGAGCACTGCTGTTGGTGTCATGTGACCCGATGACGTCATTCAGCGACGGGAAGTAGAGTGGTGACGAGCTCATATCATAGGACGTCGTCTCAGGACGATCGTGTGTCGCAACTTCGGCCGTAAGCTGTGGCGGCAAAGCGTCTAGCGTTTGCCGCGTACACAACGATGATCTTAGAAGCTCAAAGTCGGCCGCACCCGGTGTCTTAACAACAGCGGAGGAGTCAAACACTACAGGCAACGAACCTTGACTAGATCTCAGTACCGGTAGTTCAGAGGATTCGACCAGGCCTACAGTAGGCAACGTTATGTAGTTGAGTCCCAGCGCGGGTAGCGGTCTCAGTGCTAACACCACGCGTGAGGGCTGCACGGTCAGCTCGGTGTCTGGCTGATCTGTTACAGGACCGTGCATGTGAGAGTCTCGCGAGCTGTGCTTGTGTTGAAGCGTGTGCGTCTTGCGGTCCGCTCGGCTGCGCAGAAGACAGCCGCAGATCTTGCACGAGTACAGGGTGCTACATCGTCCGGCCGGGTCAGTCCTGGATGTCCCCGCGTCGTGGGTGGTCGCGGCCGCGGTGCTTCGGGTACCAGGCGCTCCGCGACGCTGCCGCCGCGACGGCAGCAGACCCGTCTTGACGTCGAGCCGGAAGTCGAAGCGACAAGAGTTAAAGTCGCTGCCCATCGTAGTGCAGGCTGTACGAAGCCGATAACCTCGTGCCGCAATCAGGGGACCTACAGGTCTTCAGTGTATTCATAAACCTTCCGCTTCCGTATCTCTGTCTTCTTCTGCTAGGTATGTGCAAGGACGACGCTCAGACTATTTGACCCACTTAACTTCTGGCGGTATGATGACCTTGACTTTGACTTTGAACCTGAACACGGCACACACATATCGGTGCGAGATTACGACATGCGTGCTGATTTTGAGACGAGTAGCTTAAATCGTCCGTATAAGAAACGACAAACGACGGCCTAAATGCGGAGCAACATATAATATAAGCCAGTGGCGAATTCAAGGAGCCCTAGTACAGATTGACTGGATGCATCTTATAACCAAATGAAAATTTTGCACTAAATGCATTATTTCTGCATATTTTTTTCTGAGAAGGAAACACAGCCCTTCCCCTAAAAGAAGATTTCATCCGCTTATGCACTTGCAGTACTTATCTCATTAATTTTTACGCGCGAGAGCTAGCACAGCTAGCTGTAGCGCGTATTAGCTATGGTGATTCTGTCTTCGTGTATTGGTGTCTGTCTGTCACGTCCCGGTACCGTTCTAAGACCAGGTTAGATAGAGACGCGAACATTATGCATTAGCTTAAACATTTATATCTGGCTACTGAGTACAGATTAAATGTCTAAGCTAATACGGTATAGTTCGTGCTTATACTTTTTGATTTTTGCCGTTTTACATCAGCGCTTATACAACATTAAATGAATTGCTTGCAGTTTTTTTTTAAATATATAATATGGATAGAAGCCATGGTGTGGGAGTGGGGTCGCCGGCTGGCGAGCGCCAAAGGGTTGATACGCCGCAGACATTACTTTCTCATCCAGTGGGGGGTTATTCTCTCCCCCTCGAACTTTAATTCCTTTGCAAATCGAACTAGTATATAGAATGTAAGTGAACAAACCTGTTGTGCGCTGGCCATATATACGACGCAGTTTCATACACGTCCGAAGACGACGACGCAATACAATATTACGAACGTTCTGCTGTTGCCGCTGTTGTTGCAAAAGTAGCCTTGTACCGGATGAGGCGCTGCCGAGGTCTTAAGCTTGTAACTCATCCCGCGAGCCAAGGAGCCGTGTATACCGTCCTTGGCTCACCGGCCTCAGCAATATGACTGACTTTAAAGGTGTATGCTGCAGGCCGCCTCTTTGCGAGTCTACATTGACGTGAAAATGGAGTATCGACAAAAAGCGCAGAATAAAAAAAAACAGTTGTACACCGGTACGTAGTCACGCTGTGGACAAATAATAATTGTCAGTGTGACCATTTTCTCCATAATTTTCTGTTTACGGGCGTAGGCCTAAACCTAGCCATAATAAGCCCTATTGGGGAGCACCCATAGGAGCCAACAAGAAGCTATGTTCAATCCCCAGTTTTTAGTCAAGTTAGGCTAAACTTTTCAGTTATTCACCGTGTAAATTAATAAACCCCAGAGTCTGCCGTGGTGATATATTGACGGGCACTTTTATTGATGTATTATTTTGATAATAAGTCACAAAAATCAAGCACAATAGAAAAATAAAAACAACCTAACTGACCAACAGCAGGAAATGTGTCGTCTGATGATGAAGTACAACTGTGTTTCAGTGAATTTTTACTTCAATTTCGCTAACAAAATAACGCGACCTTGCAACAGTGTATTAGCCTAGTTGCACAGTGTGTAGAATGCCTATTTCCAGGACATGGAACGATGTATGTTGAGTCTTGCGGACACCACCACACGTATCAACAGGCAGCTGGGAGTAGGGGAAGTATTTTGTTGCTTTGCGCAGTTAGAAGAGGCCTACAACACTAGGGCGGCGCCCGCACCGGTACATCGCCGTTGTTGCCTTTCTCGGCAAGCAGCGCGATGGCCGACGCCGCCCGTGCCTCACACACATGGATATAGCGGCTGCTGGCTATTTTAAAGTCGGGCCCGTACATCACTCACTGAGTCGCAGTAGCTGCTAGCTGCTGACGGTGGTCTGGTCTGGTGCGCCGGGCAGGTGCTTTGTCTGCGTCGAACGCACGGACGGTCGCCCAGCTGCGCAGTGCAGCAACTTCGAGGCTCGACTCGTTTCGCCAGCTGCTGCTGTTGCTGCATCACTCAGCTGTGGCTGATTCCTTATATAGAAGTCGCCACTCGCCAGCCAGCCTAGTGCACTGCACCGCTATACTGCAACTGAACATAACCTATAGGCCTATAGGTCTACCATTCTAGTCGTTAAGTTAGCCTACTTGATAGTGTGCTCTGCGCTGGACGGCCTTTTATCTCGCAGCCTGGATATAGCGGCTACTGGCACAATGTTACTGTTAGGCCAAACATGACACAACACCCATTGTACGTTTAGGCCTTGTGGAACAAGAAATGAGCTAATGCTCACGAGACGTGCGAAAGCCTATAGCAGTTCCCGATCGCAAATGGTCTTAATATATCTCCAGCCATTTCGTCAGAATTCATTCTTAATTCTTGAATTGTGCGCCGCAGCGGAAGATCGCAAAAATCAATAAAAACCCCTTATTTTGGGAGTACATGGTCTTACAAAGTCATCGACGTCGATACTACTAAAAAGCTCGTCACTGGTGTTTGTTTGTGATACTAGTGATAGGCAGTATGCTCACGCCTATCTGCAACCGTTTTCACAAAAGACTGGCCAACAGTGTTATTCCAGTTCTCAAAATCATTTCAGTTTCAGTTTCCATAAAGTCTGAGCTCAATCATTATGTACAGTATAAGCTACTGTACAGTATCTGAATACTTTTCAGTTATAGTTTCTATAAGGTTTTTTTAGAAATCATTTTAGTTCAGTTTCAGTATCAGTAGGCCTATTTACATCATTTTAGTTATAGTTTTTTTTGTCGATGCAACACTGGCAATTCAACTTACAATTAACTCAAACTTCTAGTCCACTAGCAGTAAAATTATTCATCAACTATCTATCATTTTCATTTTTACGCGCGAAAGCAACTACTGCTTTCAGCGCGTCTTAGCCATCGCAGTTCTGTCCGTCTGTCCGTCCGTCCGTCTGTACAGAGGTGGATCAGTCAAAAACGGTGCAAGCTACGATCACCAAATCTTCACCGTAGGCTGCCTGGAAGACTCTAGTATCAGGAACCGTATAGCTTTTCCATAAATTCGAAGGGGGTCACCCCGAACGAAGGCGCTAAATGAGAGGGGGTGGGAAAAATTTGCAATTTTTGGCCAATAAGTCGCTGTATCTCAGTGACGGTGCGAGTTAGGGCCTAGGTTACTATTAATTACTAATAGAAAGTCGTACACTGGCTCTCGATTGGCGCCGAATTCAATGATCTTGAATGACCTTGAACGCCAAAATAGGGGGTTTTATGGATTTTTTAGCGATTTCGGGCTGCGACACAAGTCTATATTATTCACAAGGTGACGCCACGCTACCATCGTTATGCGATCCAGATAGAGAATTTGGTATTTTGATATTAACTTGGCGTGAACACCCTAATTTTCAGCTTAACTACTGAACCGGAACTGCTATAGGCTTTTGCGCGTCTCGTGAGCATTAGCTCAAATTTCTTGTTCAGGACGTTCCAAGGCCTGGAAAATCAAGGGAAAGAAATTCAAGACTTGTCAAGACTTTTTAAGAAAAGTGGAAACCCTGCTAAATGCATGAACACTCACAATCACGGGTTTGACTATTGACATTTTACAAATTTTACTATCATGTAACAACGCTGGGCAAGTTGTTCAGATACATGTGCCTCTGTCACCAAGCAGTATTATTCTGCACTGGCTCAACTGCTGAGCAGGTAAAGGCAATATATCGAAAGTGTGGCCTAGACCATCCATATATGCCATAAATTCAAAAGTGGTGGTATAAATAACATGCGAGCGAAGTGAGCGGAACAAAAATTGGTATCACTAATTTTTGTCCAATTGAGTAGGTCTAGAACCGTTTTCCCTCACTTTTCCCTGACCACTCTGAAATTCCCAGACTTTTCCAGATTTTTCAGGTGAGTAGTCAACGGTTATACGGTGCCAAAACGGCCCAAAAGCATATGAAGGCGAATTGCATTTGTCCTCTCATCACTTAAACCATTTCACTAACTAACTTTTTCTTTTAGCTATAACATAAACACTATAAACTCTCCCGTCGGATCCGAGCCTGGAGATTAACCCATTTTGTGGTAAAATATTGTACTTTTTGGAACAGCGATACATTTTGCTTGACACTTTAAGAGGTGTTTACTAAGGCCTAACTTTCTATAGTCTGTTGCGACACGCGCTGCATAGATGTAGATTAGCCTGAATACTGGTTTAATGGTTAACAGTTAACAGGCGGGCTATCACAGGTTTACAAAAACATTAAAATAGAAAATATCTCATGTAAAGACCTAGGCTTCTTATGAAGTGTTAGGTCTACCTAGCCTATAACGCTTAACTGGATTTAGGAAACCCGGCATGGCCAAACTGCCAGCACCAGCAACCTGGAATCTGTACGCAAAAATTTGTTAACATTATGTTTCAGACGTAAGTCCCAGGTCATTTAATGTTTAACGGGTTTCTAAAAAGATCAGATTACGGCTTTTAGCAAGTATCCTACATAAAAGACCATAATTGTGATTTTTGTGTTTTCAATTTCACCCAGATAGTATCCGCATGCCATTTCCTTTAAATACCTGTTTCTGATTGGCAGCTCAGTCACATTAATATTGACTATTTACCATTTTGCCATGGAGTTGTAGAGATAAGTTTAAATTTGGTAGGTGGTATAGACAACTATTGCACAAACTCAAGGCCTGCAGAAGTGGCGTCTTATATATACTACTATTTTGACTGAGTCTTTGTTGTCAGAATGTTGTCAGGGATCCCTCACAATATTTCTACATTACTCTTTCTTTTGTATATAGGTAAGTAATTTGCACGCAACTGCAGTGTTACTGTCTTGCTGAGAAGACATAGCGTTTTGTGACTTCAGATAAAAAAAACGCCAATTTTCAGTATCCCACCTTTGTTTCAATTTAAATTTGAGAATGTTTCACTATAGATGGACGGAGGGCATGCGCGCGGACGGACAGACGGACGGACGACATGCGTCTGGCATAACCTGCCCGTGCAATAGCATGGCGTTGGTAATCAGGATTTTAATATAAAATGAAATTGATTTGTATTATAGGTATCAAGACAAATAAAGAACCTAAAACCTAACATCTAGACTTTGGACGTTTCTAAAAGTTTTTCGAACCAGTTTTCCAGGTTGGTATCCATTTTTACTTATTTAACCGAAATGTAAACACTGGATGGCGGAAATGGCGGATCAATTTGGTTGCGTTTGTTTATAAACATTAAGTGCGTATTTTTGTCGAGATATGGCGTTGTCATCGCAAGACTCAGATGAAGACAAGCAGTATATTCTTGTGGCAAAGATGGACAGTGCGCGAAGTATGACCACTGCATTGAAGGCGATTCATTTCAAAGATGTAGGTTTCGGCAATACTAAAGGGCAATATCTCACCAGTAATGTTACCATTGGTAGTAAGCCAAAATGAATATTCCAATCATTTGAATCGAACACAGTATAAGAGGAAAGACAGACAAGAAAGTAATAAGCGGATGTGGCAATGTGGCTGCATCTTAGTAGACAACGACCGGCTGCGTTGTAGTCTGCATTCTGGAAATTTGCAGCTGTGGTGTAGCTGCTGAAATGGCTGCACAGCTGCGGAATGGTATACACCACACTAAACTGTGGCTCGATTGAATCTACTGATCTGAATTGATCTATTTTCTCAGGCTCTAATTGCCGTTCATGTTGTCCGGATCTGTATGTTCTGTTACCACATTGCTGAACCAAAACTGTATAAATAATTTTGCCGTCAATATTACAATATGATATATCAATGTCGAAAATGAGTCATCACCAAAATCTACTGAAATTGTTTTCAGTAGAGCTGTCAAATTAAACTGTTCAGTTTGTAACATGTTAAAGAATTAACATGCGTTAAAAATCAACACACATGCGAAAATGTACCAAATTCTGTGAAGCAGGAGTTCCAACTTTGCATTAAACTGCAGATATTTGACAATTGAATAATATTCCGGTAATGAAAAATTGCTTTGTTGCCAATTCATCACGCTCCTTCGACACAGCCATGAGTTTGTCGGTTGTCAATCCAGTCATCCTGATGATGTAGTCCACTACAATATCAGCAATATAATGATGTGCTAATTAACACGTTAACGCATGCATTAAAATAAGTAATGCCTCAAGAGTACTAGTTTTCAGTAGTCTGGTGTCTAGTGCTACTTTCTTACATCTGCATAGCGGAACAGGGAGAGGAATAAGATAAAAATCACGCTGTTTTCTGCATTTTTTTTGCGCTAAATCTTAACGCAGTCATCACTTTTTGCAAAACGCATCAGACTTCTCAGTTTATGGCATTTGTTGTTTATGTTGAAATGTTAAACGTAACTTTTTGTTTGCTTACGTATGATGTAATTTGATGTAGACAGCTATCGTGTTTGCGAGTGAGAATGGCTTGAAGGTCTCAGTGGAAGATGCAAAATGTGTTCTTGCAAATGCTTTCATCCAAGCTGCATTGTTTCAGCAGTTTACTCTACGTGAAGATCAGATCACATTCAAGATCAACCTCACTGTACTTATGGTAAGATTCTGTGATGTAGTCAGTCTAGAAGATGATGGGCTGGCAGGTTGAAGGGTTGCTGCAGCCAGCCAGCCAGTCACCTGTTGTGAACCTGCTGGTTTTGTCTTTCATTTGACAAGTAGACTTTGTCTATGCTTACTGTGGAACTATGGTATGGTTTGATTATGTATTGGAAAGAATAGTTACAAAACACACGTGTAAATGGTAGTGTATTGCAGTTTTGCTATTTGGCTGATCTGTAGTCTTTTTTTTGCATTCAAACTAGGGACGTTGGCTGGTCCACCATCTACACAAGGCCATATACAGCAACTCATTGGCCCGTTTCTGTCATTTTTTAAACTGACCCCAGTAGTCTTATCTTTTATTGTTGCCATACTTAAATACTGCAAAATTTAACTTTGACTGGAAGCTTTCTTAAATATAATTCAGGTTTCTGGTGCAAGCTGGGGGATATTGGTTAGTTGTTTTAGTGCAAGACGGATCTCCAGTACAATATAAGATCAGTCTTTTTATATATATGATGAGGCCCTTTTCGTCACAGGCATATATGTTGTGTTAAAATTGTATGTTCTTTTTCTTGTTTGCTGTGCAAAGAGTTTGTGTAATTTTTGTTGTAATCTACTTAAGTAAACAGATGATTGTGCAGTTCTGTAGTTGATCACATGTTATATTGTAGCAACTGCTGTCTGCTGCTTTTGCGGCAAATTGTTTCGAGAGAAGGTGACAGCGGTTGCTGAAATGTCAACAGCTTAATGAATGACGGTTGTAATCTGTAGTTTGTTGCGTGTTCATCACAGGAATGTCTCAACATATTTTCCACATCGACAAGTATGTCAAGTGTTACTGCTTTGAAGTTGTGCTACCAAGGCTATGGCTATCCTCTTGTTATTGTGTGAGCTATTTTTTATTATCAACATTAATTTTGTATCTGTGACACTGACACCGTTAGTTGGGCTAGAAGAAGGCTATCTGGCATTCTAATAAATGCTACTTTTCAGAGCTGTTGAAGCATTATTTTTTAGTGCATGCATTAACACGTTAATGATGCATCTTTAATATTCCATAAGGGCATGCAGAATCCGTTGAAAATTTCGGTTTTTGGTTTTTACATGCGAGATTTAACATAGCTATAGCACGTATCAGCTATGGTAATTCTGTCCGTCCGTCCGTCTGTCTGTCTGTTACAACCTGGTACCGATTCAAGGCCAGGTGAGATAGAGAGCTCTGGGTTTCACCATATGATAGCCTAGGGTATCTAGTATTTTGGGACAAAATTTGATGATGCTGGGTGAAGGGGGTCCCACGAACGAGGGGGGAAAAAGGGCACCCTCTCTAAAAAGACGTTATTTTACCAGTATTGGCTTGTCTAGCGTGAAAATGGTTGCAGATAGGCACAGACGTGCTGCTTATCATAACAAGCACTGGCGACGAGCTTCTTAGGAATGTCAACGTTGATGATTTTGAATGACCTTAATCCTGAAAATAGGGCGTTTTAGTTAATTTTTCATGATTTCGGGCTGCGACATGCATTTTAAGAGTGAATTGCTCCGAAATGGCTGGAGATAGTCCAAGACGACCTATGTAGGAAATTTTCATAATTGAATGTATATTTTAGCAATCCAAGTTCGGACCCTTAGGTTCAAGGAGGCCTGCGCACGTGGGTATCAAAGAGGAGTACCTTTTTTAACTAGAAATTTGGGGCAAAGCCCAACGTGAGTCCGCCCGGCGCCCTAAGTCCGATTGGGGGAAATTAGGGGGGGGTAAAATTTCTCCGGCATCAAAGTCACGTGGCCCGAACTCAAATGCATTGGTATACGCCGAACGCGCATTGTCGACTTAGGGTAGGTCAACATGAGCGCTTATAACTTTGTTCGTAGTGGACCGAATTTCACAAGATTTTTTTTGTTCAACGCCCAAAAGATCGTTCTCATCAACGCCTTTTACATATTGTCGCTATCTTCATCAGTTCCAGAGATATTTGCGCTCAAACTTGAAAGTTGTCATAAATCGCATCGATTTTTGCACGCTTTTTGCCCTCTCAAATTTTAAGGGGGGTGGTGCCCCCAAAAGTTGTACTTGCGTTAACACCCCCACCTAGAGACACGTCAAGTGCCAAAGTATCGTCGGGCTACACCCCCTAACTCCGAAGTTATAATGGTTCATTTATTCCATTTTAAACGAATTTTTGACCCCCCTTTGAAAAAAGTTGTAGGGGGGGCCCCTGTCCCCTGTGGAGGGTGCTCTAGTAAGACTTGGTCATTCTCTAGCACGTGTAAAAATTTGGGGGCGCAGCACCCCCTAGGGGTTGAAATATGGCCTTCCGAAAAATTTGATTTTGGTGGGTAAACATTAGCCGCGTAATCTCTGATGTTGGTGGACTGAAGTTCAAACAATTTTTTTTATTCAACGCGGAATTAACTGTATTTGATAACGCCGTTTACCGCTTGTCGATATCCCTATGCAGTTCAGAGATATTTGCGCTCAAAGTCGAAAATTGTCGTTAAACGTACTAAATTTTGCTCGTTTTTTGCACTCCCAAATTTTAAGGGGGCGGTGCCCCCTAAAAGTTGTACTCGCGTTATCACCCCCATCTAGCAGCACGTCACGTGGCAAAGTCTCATGAAGCTACTCCCTTTGGCTCCAAAGATCCTTCGTCTAATACGCTACATTTTAAGGCATTTTTTGACTCCCCTTTGAAAAAAGTTGTAAGGGGGGCTGCCGTCCCCGATGGGGGGTGCGCTAGTAAGACTTGGTCATTCTCTAGAGCGTGTAAAAATTTGGGGGCGCAGCACCCCCTAGGGGCCGAAA
>Ga0209367_1013559_pt1 | contig 10472 bp, 5 predicted proteins | sample WorMetLIZISLAND2_FD_187412 | JGI IMG/M metagenome (GOLD analysis project Ga0209367, IMG submission 187412) | Marine gutless worms symbiont microbial communities from Max Planck institute for Marine Microbiology, Germany - Olavius geniculatus... ...
ACAAAAATGTTTGTCAATGAAACGTTTTTAACGCTATATATGACCGTGAATTGGCACCGTGAATTCGCCGTGAATTTTGCGACTTTTCTAAAAGTATGCCGTGATTTTTTCACTTTTGCACCGTGATTTTCTTCTAGCCCTACTAATCGGTGCTGATTGTTGTGTTTTAATTATGCGGCCATCCTAATAGTAGGCAACACTATAGAGGTCATGCTTGTTGGTCGCTCTGCTAACTCTAAAAGCCATGCTAAACCAAAACTGGTGTGACCAGAAACTGGCCACTTCCCAAGGTAGGTGTAATCGGTGTGCCACTTTTAAGCTAAAATGTTCTTTCGTTGATCGATCCTCTGATCTAACAGCACTCAGCACGTTTATAACTGTCTCTAGTTAATATTCACCAAATGCTTCAGTGGCATAGACAAGGGGGTCCAAATGGCCAAGAACAATTTTTCTTAAAAATAGACATTAGGGACTCCAGGAAAAAATGAAAATTGTTGTCACCAGATCTCATAATTTTAAGGGTATAATGCACGAAATTCGATCTCAGCTGTGGCTCCATCCTGGACCCTACTGGGGGAGCTCACAGCACTCCCCAGAACCGCTAGCTGAAATTTGGGGGTCCTACTTATAAGGGAAGGGAAAGATGCAAGGAGGGGAAGGGGAAGGGAGGACAGCCCCCCCCAATTCACATTTCTGGCTACACCACTAAGCTGCTTTCTTGAGATCAGTGTAAATGCTATTTCCTGTCAACTTGTCGAGTCATCTACCAGCAGGAGTAGCACGCAACGTTGAGCAGATGGCCGCATATCATGTCAGTACTGGGCTGGCAGTCTTGCCTGTTATTATCACATTTTACGTCTCAAATTGTTGTCATTTTGTGTGTATTTTACGTAAATTGTAAATACATGTGTGGCATTGTAAATGTGTTTACTGTACATAATATGCCTACAGAGGAAATAAATAGCTGGTGATACATTGTGTCTCATCAGAAGCTAAGTGAATAATCTTCAAGGCATATACTGCCGTACAAAGGCAAAACACCGTAACTCCCATTTTTGACAAAAATGACTTTTAATTATTTTTGGCATCAGTCGTTGGTCCTGCATCAGCACGCCAAGTTTGGCAGCCATCTGCTCATTAATAACGTTGGGCTGTATGTGTCAAAACACAGTAACTTCCAAATTTTGTCCCGAAAACCACGCCAAAAAGCAGTACTGCAATAGCCTTGTTTCTGTTAATGAATAATTACACAGAAGCCAAGCCAAAACGCATCACTGCGTTTTGCCATAGTATCGTTAATGAAAATCAGGACACAGCACATGCGATTCAAAGCCAAAAGCCAGTATGTTTACAATTATCGTCACCTACTTATCATTTTATGCCTCCAATAAAGAAAACAGCACAGCCACTGGATTGATAACGAGGCGCAGATTTAGATTTGTATTTTGTGTTTTAACGTTCGCCTGTTTTTTGTAAAGGTTAAATTTTGTGTTTAATATTGTGTCTATTTGTGCGATACCTGCACCAATGCAATGGACTGTGTGGCTGTTTCCCCGACATGACCTATTATGTGTTGAGCGGGACGTTAAACCTCTACTTACCCACTCATTCACTCACTAACGTTTTTGGCCACAGGCAGTGCTTCAAGTGGGACGGTGTGCTGGTAGCACCGCTTCCGTGGCCGCTTGGCAGGGTTGATAAGTCGCGATTTTAAAAATAGAAATTGAAGTATCGATTTCTTGTTATTTAAATTATTTTTTTTATTCGAATCAATTTTTCAAAATTGTTTCCGTTTTTCATTTTATTTTTACACCATTTTGTGCTATCTGTGTTACCTTTATCTGTTAGTTTGTGGATGACAGTAATTTGTCTTGATTAGCATTTCTTTTTTTTTAAATTACATGTGTTATTTTTTTATAGCAGCCTGACAAAGAACTATTTACAATTTCAAGCTGGTGATGCATTGTATTGTTTGTGAATATTTATGGAGCTGTAATTTGTCAGACTTTTTGAGGAAAATAGTAGACAATGATAAAGGCTATAACATTTCTAATACCTGTAAGCATGCTGATTGCTGAAAATCATTACTAAAACAACATGAGCAATTAACAAGTGTCAAGGCCAATTAATTGGTGATGTCAGCTTTGGTAAAGTGTATCAGGTTAAGCTAACTTATATACCAGCTCAGATATAACCAAATATTAATGTAGTCAACAAAATAAATCGATCTAGCAAGCACTACAGTGCACTAATTACCAATAATAGATTTTAAACTGAAAACAGCCATCACATTTACACAAAAATTTGTAGTTTTGTCTTTAGTGATTTAAATCGCGATTTTTGTTGTTAATTTAAATCAAGATTTGAATCGATTTAAATCAATGATTTAAATCACTTGATTTAAATTGCATCAACCCTGCCGCTTGGAAGGCATACCAGCACTTCTTTTCTGAGATACATATAAAATAAAAGACGCAATATAGGCATACAGTGTTCGATTAGCAAGATGCAACGGTTCCCATATGGTACCGGCACTTATTTTTCACTTTAAGCTTTGGTCATAAGCTGTGTTGTAACCTGTAACTCAAACAAGCTAATAGCTATAGGAACTGGCGACGCCACGCTCAACGTAAAAAATTGCGGCCAAGCTGCTGCAGATTGAGACACGGTTACTATTGACAGCCTATAAGAAGTCGCCAGCAGCCTATTCGATAGTAACATCGCCGAACCCTTACGACTTACCGTTTCCGTGACACAACAGACGACAACTGCCGCATAGACGCGCTAATGGGTGCTATACAGCATGCATGTAGCTGTAGCACGTCAAAAACCGACGGTGAGTAAGTATAACTAGAAACACAGATACCGACAGAGGCCGATAAACTTCGTCGCCATTAGGCTAAATGTCAAGTTAGTATGCCTGTCAGACACGACTGAAATTAATTAAAAAGTAAAACATAAAACTCCACTACTTCGTTTTTGTGGACTTTGTTGTACTGCATATGTTGCATGATAAAACGAAGCAAGTGGGACTTGGGCGACGGACGGTGTGTGTATGCTTTGTAGGCACTTATGACTGATCTGAGTATTACGACAGACAAATAAATGAAAAACAGGAATGTGGCATGACAAAGAAGTGAGGACGAAACTTTTTTAAAGATTCAGACACCCATAACTGCAGGTCGTCGACTGTCATCTGTAAACATAAACGGTCCTCGTCTGTAACAACAGTAGAGTCATATATCAGCAAGGCTCGGTGGCACTGGCACAACATGCCGCGTACAAAGCTGACAGGACAGCTGCCAGCTGCTAGAACGAGTGTGACCCACTGCGCGGCAAACGAGGTATAGGATATGAAGTGTGGCAAGCAGGCAGCAGCAGAACCGTGTGCTGCAGTCCCGAGGCGGACGCACATAAGGACAGAAATAAGGAATAGGCTTTCTGCTAAATGAGAAATAGAATGGCTTAAAGCACAAGCGCGTCGCCAGTTAATAGGTTGGTAACAGGATAGCTCAGAGTTAGGATGTGAGCTACATATCGGAAGTTGATACTATGTCCAGTTCTTGTGGTACCGGTAGTTTTGCGCCCGGCTAATGGCAAATAGCGAGTTATAGTCCTATTGTCTTAACTATCCAGCGCTCCAATTCCCAACGCAAAGTTACATAAGCTGGCAACTCAGCATGTTTGGCCAAACAGAAGCCCCACAACAAGATGCATTGAACGGTAGGCCAACCCAAGAGACTAAAGTAAACACTGCAGCACAAGGGACCACTCACTAAATATAAACAGTAATCTTTTAGTAAAACCTTTAAAAAGACCAATAATATTTTTGAGCGGTCTAAGTTGACAAAATATTAGCTGAAAAGTAAGTTAAATGACAGAAACAGGCTAGATACTGTGTTTTGCCATCGTATTTTGAATGCATTGTAGAAACTAATACCACGCCAAATCACAGTGAATAAGCTTTTTAGGACTGTGACAGAGACATGTGTCGAAGGCATCGACAGCGAATAGAGTATTTTAGACGCTAAACTGACACAAACAAACTAGTAACAACAACAGAATCATTTGCTGCACCGTATTGTTTAAGTTGCAAAAAGTTTGTTTTTTGCTTCTCCTGTAAAATTACAATTTCCCTAGTTACGGCGTTTTGCCTTTGTACGGCAGTATAGTTATATATATCGTAACACTATCAACTTTGCAAAATATATTACTGGAGGCGGTGAATTTGTAGGACCTGAAAATGACAGACCATGAAGTAAACAATGACTGCAGATTGCAGGACCATGAAAATGGTGGACCTAGTCGCATGGCGGACCCAGTCGCATGGCTGGAGTTTGCAATACGTCGAAAATGATTGCATAATGCCTACAAACGTTAAAATATAGAAACAGATGTAGAAACGACAACACAAATTAACACTAATTTAACTCTTTACTTAAAATATACTACGGATAGCAGTTGACCGTGAGAGAAAAACTGCTACAGCAACTGTCATGTGTATTTTTGATTAGATCAATGCTTAAAACATTGTGTAAAAGATCAAACTTTAAATACAACTCTTGGTTCAGTTTAACTATATCCAATAGGAGCTGAGATACATATGTACTTGAAAATAGGATTTGGTCTGCATTTTCCATCCTCTGCAATTTGATCCATGATTGTCCTTGTCTTGCAAGTTTCAGATCTGCTCATACTGACCAACTTGACCCAGGGCTTGAAGTGGGACAGTATGGGCTGATCTGAAAGTTGCAAGACCAGGGGCCAAATTTTCGAAACTTTCCTAAGACATTTTCCAAAGATCTTGGCCCCTGGAAACTCACTTCAAGCCTGCTTAAAATATTGTATTCTGTCAGTAACGGACAACAGCCGCTATGTATAATCACGGATTCATGAATTTAGAGCAAACTGTTCCACACATCGATTACTCTAGGAGTTGTACGCATTTTTAGGTTTTAGGCTTCAAAAAAATTTGGGTTCTCACGCGAAATCTTTACCTTTATCTTAATCTTTTTTGCCCATACCGATCATATCGCAGTCATTGTTTTAAACGAATTTCTTAGCCCAAAAAAACTCCATGTACAAAAGTTATTTTGTCCCAATCATTCAAGAAATGACTGCGATATGATCGGTATGGCTTTGCACCCATGGACAAACTTTGGGGGCCCCATGCACAAAATCCAAATTTTTATGCGCTAATCTTCAAGGCACGTATTAGCTACGGTAATTCTGTCTGTCTGTCCGTCTGCCCGTCACAACCCGGTACCAATCCAAGACCAGGTGAGATAGAGATTTGGGTTTTCACCATATGATAGCCTATTGTCTAGTATTTTGTGACAAAATTTCATCCCGCTGGGTAAAGGGGATCCCCTTGAGCGAGGGGGCGAAAGATGGGCACCCCCCTTAAAAAGTTATTTTACAGGCTCGTCTAACGTGAAAATGGTTGCAGATAGGCACAGACATGCGGCTTATCATAACAAGCACTGGCGTCAAGCTTCTCAGAAATGTCAACATCGATGACCTTAAACGACCTTGAACGCCCAAAATAGCAGTTTTAGTGAATTTTTCACGATTTCATGCTGCGACACGCATTTCAAAAGTGAACTGCACCAAAATGACTGGAGACAGACCAAAACAACTTGCGAACGAAATTTTCAGCATGGAATATAAATTTTAGCAATTTAATTCTGAACCCTCTACGTTCAAGGACGGTTGCGCAAGTGGGTATCAAAGAGGGGTACCCTTCTAAAAAGTGGTTATTTATCCGTTGTTCTTGTCTAGCATGAAAATAGTTGCAGATATGCACAGACATGCTGCTTATCATAACAAGCACTAGCAACGAGCTTCTTAGAAATGTCAACATTGATGACCTTAAATGACCTTGAACCCTAAAAATATTGGTTTTTAGTGACTTTTTTTGCCATTTTTGGCTGCAAAAGAGTGAATTGCAACGAAATGGATAGAGACAGACCAAGATTACTTGCGAACAGGAACTGCTATAGGCTCTCGCGCGTCTCATGAGTATTAGCTCAGATTTCTTGTTTTCGAAGCCTATGACCTATGCTTGCATATAAAAATGAAAAATGCTCTGGACATAAAAATGCATGCAACTCTTACCCAGCCCCAGGAGTAGATAGTCAATAACAAATATTATGACTCCCAACAAAGCATATCACAAATCCATAAGGTGTACTACATGGTCAATCTTCACGCATCAATTTCAGCTGATACTTCGACATCTTCTCCATCTGTTTGTGCCTTGGCTTCTCCTTGCACTCCACAAACAGTCGTTCTCCGCGCCGGACAAAGTAACACTGTGGACAACGTCGCTTCAGCACCCGCTTGCACTTATACATCGCCGACTGAGACAACACCGGCGATACTGCAGGCAACAATGATCGTTGTGCAGTTGTTGCATGAAATACAGATGACGTTGCTGACATCAGTGACAGAACAGGCAGGCGGCTGATAGTTGAAAATGACCTTGACAATGCCACGTACGAAGTGGCTCTTATGATGGGGACTCGTAGAAGGCGTATTTGTCCGAGCATATCTGCAGACATCAATGCACAAGATAATCATCCATGAGACACATTTCAGCTAAATTACATCAAACTCATTCAATTCTTACATTCGGAACTGCAGTCGCGTCCCGACGCTTGAAAGCTATGAGCTTATTGGCTAACGGTGATATGATGCCATTTCAAATAACACAGTGTGTGAGTTAGGGATGTGGTGTCAGAGCCCAATTGCAGTTCCATGTACCGTATAAGAACTCAAATCATCATAGGCTTATACAATGTGATGCTGAATATTGACTTAGAACATACACAGAAACTGAACAACAATGACACTGGGGTTAGTTTTGGCCATAATTCACAAAACAATTTTCATTAAACAAACATAAATAAGGAAATGAAATGGCTTTTTAGAAATCCCGGGAAATTTTGCAGTTTAGGCTACTAAGTTCAATAGAATGCAGGCTATACTGCAAGGTTGCCAACTTTTATTACATTAAATAGCTAAACATACTGTTACTGCTACTGAAGTAACTTTCAGTGTATGATTCTCACTATTAACAGTAAGCTAAGTAAATCGACTTTGTTAGCGAATGACATCGCCCATTGCGATAACAGTACCTCTGCTAGTACGATACACAAATCCACAAATGCTCGGTAGGTGCGCCAGCACGAAACAGATAACAAATGCCAAGAAATGTTTCGTGTATTTACGTTTACACAGATGCTCTATTATCGTCCAGTTCAGCTGGCTAGGTTGTCATAACACCGTAATTCTTCACTCCAAAATGTTGCTAAGTAGCCCAAACTGCAACAAAAGTTCAATTAACTTACAAAGTGAGTGGTCATCGTCACGCATCTAGATAAGAAAACAAAACTAAAACGTTTTTATAGTATTGTTAATAAATTTGATTTAGGTTAAACTGCTTTTTGTACATTAAATTTTGATAAGCTTATTAACGCGCTAAAACTATGGTCCGTTGTGTCTGTCGTCTGTCCGTCCGTCCGTGTGTAACGAATGTGTTATGGCTAAAGATTAAATCTTAGGGGGGAAACTTTTTAACGAATGATCAGCTTTGTGTCGAAACTTTTTGCACAAAAAATGAGGATGCAGTGCAACAGAAACATTTTCACATTTGTGGTTGATTAGAGGGTGGTAGAAAAATGTGCATTTTTCAACAATATACAGGATGTTTGTAATCTTCTACCGCGGTTCGATTCCGACCCTTCCCCTCGGTCTCCTCTCCACCGCGGCGGTTATCATCTCGTTGACCGGATGGGATCTGGACGGTACCCACAGAAGACAAACCCGGCTCAGTGGAAAGCCAATTTCCCATCGGCGGTGTCGGGGTCCTATCGTGCTGAAGATTGCCGTCGAACTAAGGTTAGATCGCAGAGAAACGATGCGGTAAGCTGTTGCTATCAACTATGTTGAAAAGCGATTCCCGACGGTACACTCTCAATGCAGACAGAAACGGCAGACACTCACTCTTCTCGTCGGTTGGCGGCAAATATATATATATAGGCCTAGACTCTAGTAGAGAATTTAATACGGGGGTCTTTATATTCTATGTTTTTACCGGTCTTCAAAAATGCAGGGGCGGTAAGTCTCTTATTAACCAGGGAGATTTTATAGACTATCGCGGACTTTCTGACCGGCGGTGCCTTTAAACCGTGCTTACGTAGACCGTCCGCGATAGCTACTATTATCCAGAGGATGCTATGCTCAGTCACACGTTACCACGAATTTTCTGAACGGCGGTAAACGATTTAACGTTTAAACCGTACTTATATCGGCCGTCCGCGGTAACGTTCTTCAGTCTTCTTAAGCCTATCTTCTTATTAGTCCGATAAATCGTCGTAGCGAAGACGGTAGACGATCTCTGTCGTTTCTGTAGATTTGCTGTTCCGGCGGTAAATGAAGAATTGTTGTGAAAAAGAGAACGTTGTAGGACTTCGTTGACGTTGACGGTAAGTTGTCGGTTTTCGATAAAGAATGAAGAATCGACGCGGTAAGATGAAGTAGAGGATCGTTGTCGATGTTGACGGTAGACCGTCGTTCCAGCGAAGATGAAGTCGTTGACGAATCGTCGATGATATTACCGGCGGTTGTCGGACTTAGTCTCTTCGACGTATCGCGCGTACAGCTTCCCACCTCCACCCACTGTACCACCATCTACCATCTATTCCGGCGGTCGCGGATATGTCGGTAGTTGTTGACGGTAGTGGATGTTGAAATTGGTGTTTTGTGGTTTTCTGCCGCGGTACACTATCGGCGGATGTCTTACCGGCGGATCCTCCCATTGCGTGTGGCCGCCCGCACGCACTCGCAGCACGCACCTGCAACTGGCAAGGCGCCATCTCCAAAGGTATTTTTACGATTTTTAGTAAATACTGGAAATTAATATTTTTGGTAGTAAAAATAAAGACTTTATAAAGGAAAGAAAGCTAAATGTGACCTTAGTTTATAAAAATAATAGAGATTTTATTAGTTAGAAATTTGATGATGGACCGTCATGGCGGCGCTTTCATCTTGTTGATTTTTCGACAGTGCCTTTACGACATCCGATTATAAAAGATAGAAAATAGTTCCAATTAAACTAAGAACGGTTTTCGATAGTTAATCCTTTCCTTTTTCTTAGGCAACAAACGTGCGGTTTCCTTCCGAAAAATGGGGAAGTATTTTTTTAGAAGGGTACTTTTGATTGTTCCGAAATTGCGGAAGGTAGACGAAAGAAAGCAAGGTCATTATGTATCCGGGCGGAGCTTACTATACAACGGCGGGTCTCGCAGCTGTGCTGGGGAAACAGTTCATGCTTGCATCAAACGGCTTTCAAAAGCGGTCTCCCACATCGGTAGCGGCACCAGTACGCGGTAAACATGGAAAATGGATATCCGAGGCGGTAGGACGTTACATGACTTTAAATTTGGAAAAATTTGGCTACATGTTCCAAAAAAACGGATACCCAATTTTATTTTTGGGATAACTTCGGTAGGTCAGCACATTACCTAGCAAAACAAACACTACTGCTAATATCAACAACTCCAACGTTCACCGGTGTCCTGGCAGACCTTGGACGGCCACTGCCCTATTTCCTTATATGCTGTCCCGCAGTTGTCGATTTTTGATAGCAAACGAGTAACGCTTGACAGAGACCGCTGTTCGGAAACTCCTTTATCAGGCGTTTCGCGCCCCAGTTCTTCTCAGTTCGTAAGCCCATGATTAAACAGCGATCATTCTTTGTTATTCTGCCCATATCAAACGATTTATTCAAAAAATTATTACTGGTAAACAAAGTAAATAAACACAATATGACGTAACAATGACGTCACAAGGCACTACTGCGAATGAGTAAGTAAGCTTGACTATTTTATGCTACGAAATTGATATCTTTATGTGTTGCCTGTTCTCCGAGACCACTGACAGTGTTTGTTTTGCTAGGTAATATGGTCACACAATAAAGGTGCGGTGGGTGGAAGAACTTCACGTTTACGCGCCATAAATTTCTGCTTGTAACAGTGAAAGAGTGGTTAAAATCGGTGCTGAATTACCAAAGTTATCCCAAAAATAAAACTGGGTATCCGTTTTTTTGGAACACCCTGTATAACCACTGTGATAAAGCTGGCCATATCTCGGAAACGGTGAGAGATGGCCACAGTTGCTAATTACTATTAGCCTAATCACTAATAAAAATGGCATACACATTTTATATGAGATAAAAATCATCGACCTTGGATGACCTTCAAAGTTAGTAAGCGCTAAACGGTGCGAGATAGGGCCAAGGTTGCTATTGATCAATAACAGGAAATCGCATATGCAATGCAATGCAATGAAAAATTTGCACTCAAAAACTGACAAACACACTGTCAGTTTAATCTAGCACATAAACTAAAAAGAACTGAATTGTTTAAAAGAAAAATGAAATGAGAGATACTGAGAATAGAAATAGTCCT
>Ga0209367_1013560_pt1 | contig 10471 bp, 4 predicted proteins | sample WorMetLIZISLAND2_FD_187412 | JGI IMG/M metagenome (GOLD analysis project Ga0209367, IMG submission 187412) | Marine gutless worms symbiont microbial communities from Max Planck institute for Marine Microbiology, Germany - Olavius geniculatus... ...
CCCCCATCGGGCTCTGTGGGTAGAGCCTCTGCTCAGGAGTCAGGGTGGCGTTTTGGCTACCGGTATTTGCAATATTTCCGCTTAATTTTTTCTTCTTTCGTGAATACTTTTGTCATGTTCACATGCCGATTCAAAGAGGAATGTGGCCGCTGCATATGACTGAAAGGGGCATGGCTAGATTGCCCCCCTACTCCCTGGATTCGTTATTGCTCCCGTGGTTGCGCCACTGGAGCGGAAAGCGTGGTCATGCTCAAAAGAGCTTGCATGGGTCAGCGTTCCGTTGAATAGTTTATACACCGCGTGCGTCCGCAGTGATGAGTTCCTGCAGGAGACTCCAGGCAGACTTGAGTCTGTGTGTATGTGTGTGTGCCATGGCGTATCTGTGGACGTGACGTGACCCACAAGTTGATCGTTGTAAACTGTCGCAGCCGGCCATTTTCTCATGGGCTTTTTTTTCACAGAAGATACAGTGATTTTACGGTGACTAGATATACCCCCCCCTTCCCGGTTTTCTGCTTATCCACATATTTTCCACTGAGTGGCACAACTGCTGGAGGAGTGGGTAAGCGAGTAGGCAGTGGGTACGAGATTATACCACTTCAGACAGTGCTGTGTCATACTTAGATCACGCTCACATGGCTAGAATACGTCGTCCGTCGTTTGCTTTATGATGCAGGACTTCAGACGTTAGTTATGAAAACGGTAGCGGTGCAAACTGCGTGGGGTTTAATCGTGAATGCAGTAACTGGTTTCCCCCCCGCTCTTTGTCTGTCCCATTGCTATAGCATAGAATGGGACAGATTATAAAATCACTTATGACATTCTGTCAGTCTGTCTGTAAACACTCCTACGGCCGCAATTTTGATTTGATTTTGATGAAATTTTGCACAGTGATTCGGGTCCCGAAAAGTAAGATCGAGTTTGTTTGGGATAAAAGTCTAACTTTTTCCCCTATTTTACCCCAATTTTTAAAAAATTTGCATTACGGCCTGTGGAGACTTGAAAGTGGTATAACTCGGTCCCCGTAAAAGATTGCGCGCTGTGTTTACCTACCCTCTATTTTCGGGGTCGGGCAATCTAACGGTGTTTTTTAATTTATTCCCTATCGACCCTGTTGCCATAGCAACCATTCAAATGTTGCAAAATTTTGCGTTAAAGCCAATGGAGATTTCAAAGCGGTAGGCCTATAACTCGGTCTCCGTAAAAGATAGTTGCGCGCTGTTTGCACCTACCCTTCTTATACGCAGCTGCTAGGCTATGTAGCGTGGCAATGGGACAGATACCTCGTTCCACAGAACGTATTTCTAGTTTCCACGTATTTTTCACTGAGGTGGCAAGCCTCTAGCGAAGCCTTATGTGCAGGTACGCGTGAAGTTTTTTTCGAGCAATAAAATTCACAGATCGGCGCTGATCTCCATTTCCTTCGCCGTCAGCCACACACCAGCTTACACTGCGAGACCATATACGGGGGGAGGCTTAGTGCATCGCGCGATGTGCCTGTTTACGTCCCAGTTTTCGCTGTTGCTTATTGCGTCTATCCACGGAGGCTGGCCAGGCTGAGTTGACTGTAGTTCCGGTTACATAGCAGGATGGTTTTACATATGAGCTTATCAGGGCGTACGTGCTTTTTGCTTTCTCTTCCCACGATTTGCTCACGATTTTAGCGCTATGCAAGTGTGCTTTGATTGATTGGCTGACTGAATCTATTGGAAGTTTTGCATGCCCCATCCCGTCATCTACCGGTATTAATTTTGGGACATCCTCGACCGTGAAAGAATTATTTGGATGCAAGCTAGAGAAACCAAATTGCCTGCAAACAAATTTGATTCATCTGAAGATCTTGCCGAGGTTTTTTTCGAATTCGTTTAGCGTGATTTTGTTTAGCCCGTAGTGCAAATTAGGTCTGTTGTGAGGCTTGTCTTTAAGCCGTTTAAGCTCGAGTTTCAACCACGCTATTTTTCTTTAGCTTCGTTCTCGGTAAATAAATAGAAGTTTCTCTTTTGGAATTGCTCTGTATAATGTATAGCTGAACGCACGCCGCAGGGTACAAGCGTCTATTGTTGATGGATCAAGACCTCTTTTATACAGTCAGTGCATGTAAATAAGCTTATAGTCGTCGCAGTAATTGCCATTCCATTTGTGTACGCTAGTTCTGAGATGTCGTATTTATGGCTGATTATAGACTGTAATGTGTAATAGTCCTTCTGCTCTTTCACTCAGAATTTCATGCTGATATTTATTGCATCGCTCAGTCTCGGAAGCAGATCATTTTCAGCAAGTTCGGCTAAACGTGGTGTTCACAATTTTATTTTTTACCCAAATTCCGGCAAACGGGGGATTTTCAGCTTCTACTTTTTATCAGTGGAAAAAATTATCCAACAGGTTAAATTAGAGAGAAGTGTGGGGTGGGGAATGGGGCTACTGACTCCGCTCCTGCTTTCTGCCACGTCGCCCCCTAGACCATAATAGCATTTTACATGTAGACCGGATGGCAATCAGCTCACTGGGTCACACCCTCATTTGTCTTCCTGTCTGTCGCCATATTTTATTTAGTTTCAACTGCTCAGAATTTATTGCTATCGTCGGCTGCTGCTTGCTGTCGAAAAACGTGGCATATTGCAGTGCAATTTGTCTTTAGTTCGTAGGCCTATGCACTTCGTGTTAGGAAAATTCGATTACTTTTCTGCATGATTTGCTTCTTTGGCGGTCTGGCTAAATCGGTAACATCGTTGGTCGTATCAGCGAAGTTAAGCGACGTCGGTCCCGGTTAGTACTTGGATGGGTGACTCTCGACAGATGGGTAATCATCTCTGTATGTAACCAGCCGCCCAGGCCAACTCAGTCTGGCCATCCCTCCATGGGTAGGCGCAGTAAACATTAACATAAACAAGCACACCGCGCAATGCACTAGCCGCGTGTCCGTGGTCTCGCAGTGTAAACTGGTGTCTGGCTGAGGGTTATAAGAAACAGAGATCAGCGACGTTTCTAGAAACTTTGTGGCTGGGGAGGCACTTCACGTTTACGTGATTTAGCTCCAAGCCATCTTACTTGTCCCATCGATTATTCTGAAAGTAGTCACACACGCTACTCGTGAAACAATTTGATACATCCTGTACCTGGGGATCTAGGCTTAGGGTGCACTGTGCCAATAAGCTACGAAGACTAGCAGTGATGGGCAACTAATAAGAATAATTAATTAAACTATATCTAAACTAATTTTTCAACTAAAATTTTATTTAGACCATTATTTAACAACTACTTTGGTAATATAGTTAACAAAACTAATAATTTTAAACAAACTTCTTTCCACTAGGTTGCAACTTTTTGGGGGTACATTGTCGAAACATGTTGTTGATATTGGCTACAAGTAACTTGAAATAAGCTGTCGATTGAAGCAGAATCTAAATATTTTAAATACTGGAAAAATGAAGCACATGAATGAAGAAGTCATTGTTTTAATTTATGAAATCATTTCTATTTATTCTTGCAACGTTTGCTACCTCAGCTTACTGCAGTCTGTCCAATGATATCTTAAAAGTATGTATTTTTAAAAAATCACACCTGCTGCTAATTAGAAGTTGATAATTAGACTCTGGTTTTAACTAAATTATTTTATTTTGATTAAGCTGTTGATTTAACTGAAAAAAAATTATTAAACAAAAACTGTCAGTTAACAACTTTTTAGTTTACTTCTGCCCATCGCTACAGACCAGATAAGCGCGCAACAGTGTGGCGCGTCTTATACGCCTACAAGCTTGTATGGCTTAGATGACGCCGCCATTGTGTAATGTACTCGCTAACCTCGTGTGTTTTTACCGTTCATCGGACGGGTTTCAGCCGGCATTTTAAAGCGCCATATAAGTCACATTTTACATTGGAATTTGGCTGTAGAAATTTTAGCACCGCTGTTTGGCACGTTTTGGAATTATTCTTCGAACTTGGCAGTGTAGTAACGCTCAGTTCTGGCATCTGCAGTTTGTCATTAATAACTTGGCAGTGACGAATGATTTCATTTCGTGGATGGTACTGCTGATAATTTGGCATTTTTTGTCAGTGAAATATATGGCATTTGGTATTTTTTTTAGCCCAAAAGCGTTGGCAGCCCGATGCGCCGGTAGAATTCACCGGTGGATCAATAAAACAACGCAAGATCTGTAGGCTAACTCACTATGTGAATCACCTGTTGAAATTATTAGCACGAGAGATCGATTACCGCCTTACCCGCTCGCCATGTCTCAAATATTGATTATAGCTGCACCAGCCGGCTTACAGACCTTATTTTACCTTTACGACCTACTTCGTTCTTGTATTTTTTACCACACGGGGATGGGGCTTCTCGAGGACTGTCTTAGACCGTCTAAGAGGGTCTAAGACAGTCTAAGACCTTTTAGAGCTCGAGGACAAAAATCGTGGCCTTGGTTCTGGCATTGAAAATGCTGGCCTATAGAACCCATCTAGAGTCGGCAGTGTTAGAATCGCCCATAATCTGACTGCAGTCAAGATGCGTGACGATTGAAACGCGTCTCGCGTCCGTTTATCACAAGCGCGACCCAGTCACAACACACCGTCGATCACAGTCACGAAATAAGCACGTTTTAACACGGTCTGTAGTGTATTGTGCCTGCACTCGCATAATAGGCCGTGATGGGACGTATAGTATATGGCACTGTACACATTACCTGTTTTGCCAATGCAGACTTTGAGCAGTTGCTAATGTGGTGACCAGGTTCACGCCAATTTTGGTCCTTGTGCATCTTTCCGTGCATCCTTTTCCCAAGCCGATTTGAGAGTCTTAGGGGAGCGTCGTAAGCTTCCCCATGCAGCGGATTCCGGCCGGAAAACAGTTTTTGGTGCATTTTGCGCAACGCACCCAAAAGCAACCGCATGGGCTGCACAGCGTACCGACATTGTGACAAGAAGTGCCCGTACGCCGCCGTGCTCGATAGTACCCACACAGATTAAGTCGCGATTTCAAGAGTCTCGACCTAGTGGTCGGCTGTCCGTCCAGCGCTTTGCACTACAGTGGCTTAATTAATGGCGTCCTGAAGGGGGGGCAGGCAGTTGTCCTCCTTTCTCTAAATTTTTTTGGCTGTCGAGAAATTGTTGGAAAATCTTGTCACAAATTTTTTGTCTATAAATGCAACATTTTGGGTGGAAAAAGGCCCATTTTGGAGAAATTTAGGTACAAAAGTGAAATTTTAGCACCCATACCTAATCTCCTTCGTTGGAAATTTACACTATTCGTCGGAAAATTGCAACTTCCTGGCCGGCCTACTTTTTTTAACCGACGACGGTGCTGGTCTTAATATCAGCCTATAGACAATATTGTCATTTGCTTGGCGACGTCGGTCTGGTGTAATTGCTAGCACTAAAGGGTTAACAGGGCACTGACCCAACCAGCAGTTATTACCAGTGGATAGCCCTCTGCTTGCCGACACAGTCTAGTGATGGGCAGTTATTAAATGACGATAATATACCGACGGTTTAGGTACCGCAGTATCTCGTTCGTACACCTGAGATCGCATATGGCAGGTGACGCTCCGTGGCTTTCAGTTGGGTTACCATGGAGATCGCTGCCTTTAACCATTTATTTTTTTTCGGTTGACGTAAAATATCGTACACAATATTTCACCTACGGGTTGCCTGCGACTGCCAAAACATTTGGCGACGTTTTTAGTCGACCGTACTAACGGTCGCGCTTATGATACCACTTGTCGGCTGCCTGTCTGTTTGTCTGTCTGTCCATTTTTTTTGTAACGCATGTGTTGTAGCTAAACAGTATGTCTTAGGGGTCAGCGATGGTAACGTTTGATAGGGCGTTGGTAATTTCCTATAAACTGTCTGTATTAACCAAGTCGCTATTTGCAGTCTGTTCGGTATTTTTAAAAAAAAATTTCGTGTTGTTGGATAATTTTCAGCAATTAATACAAAAAATGCAAAATTCTGTCCTGAGAATTTCCCGTTTTGTGGGAATTTAGTTTCCAAGATTTGATTTTCGAGCATTACCATATCTCGTCTGTCGGCAATTTTGCACTTCCTGTTCCTCCCTTCCGTCATCCTTTTCAACCCATGACTGGAAGCAGTACCACGGTATTTGTATTTGTCGATTAAGGTAAAGGTAAAGTTCGGTACTTGCTATAGCGCTTCTTACATGAGGCATACTTGTGACCGGAAGCGCTTTACAATTTCGGAATTGGCAGCTGATTGGCATGAGCTAATGATACCGCAACGCACTCGTAACTATGCGGCCATCCAATGCCCGCGCCAGCGAACAATTCGACGCACGGTTTGCAGCTAGCAGACACACCACCGCCCCAATCAGCCACACTAGGTCTTCACCCCGTATCCAGTAAGCTATGACTCGTTTCCCTACTCGCTGAGGATAGGAGGCTGAATTGACCTGATGTCGGTACTGGGCGCATCTCTGGCGTGGCAGTGACAGACGCTTGGTGATAGTGAAACTGATATGATGCTATCATCGTGCGTGGCGGGCGGAACTGCGTGGTCTGGTCAGCTAGCAGACTCGATTCTGTGAGCGTTAATACCGGTCCGACGGACAGACACTGACAGTCGTGTGGGACTCAGTTAATCACGTGTTATACTGTTTTATGGGCCTTGTATGTACGTGCTGTGTTACCACGTCTGGGTTTTTTCCACTATATCTGAGATTTTTGGGGTCGTCTGGTGTTAACGAAGTTGAAATCGTCCACTTTCTCGAATGGCCAGTGACGCTAGCGGCTTAAACATTTGTATTTACCGTTTAAACTGAATTTGGGGTGCTCACGTGAGACGTGAAGGGTCGAAATCTGATGTCAAAAGCCCAGAGCGGAGGGGGGTAGTTCTTGGAGAGAAGGCTAGTAGTTCTGGGGACAGTGGAGTCCAGAGCCCGTCGCCCAGATGGCGATGATGAGGATGCTTGGACTTGTCGGATAGTGAGCAGTTGCCATTGGCAACGCCACTAGGGACCACCCACAATACGGGGAAGTCGTATGCAGCCTACATCAGTAGCTATACAATAGTATATATACATCAGCATGATCTGTGTATGCGTTTATTGTTTATATTGACGTCATTTATCACAACAGACTGCATTGCTCTGCTAGCTGTCTCCGCCCGCTGGATGGCGTCTATTGTCACCCGACATTATATATAGATAATTACATGTTTGTGTGCGCATGGCCTATCTGACTGCATTTGACCTTGACTTTGGCATAAAACTATCCATTGAAAACCAACGACGTCCATTAGTCGTCATGTGGGGAGAGGGCAAAGGTCATGGCATCTAGAAGCAGGTGAGTGAGGTAGGAAATGAGAAGGTGGTATCCTCTGTGGGGTGTCTTGGGGAACATCGTAAGCTCCCCAGCGGGGTCCCCGTGGCGCATTTCAGCATCAGAGAAGACTTCTAGTTGAACGTTAGCGTAGCAAACAAGCGACAGATTTTTTGGTCTTTTTTCTGCATGCTCCTCCCTTGATATGATGGGGGAGGAGTGGGTGTTTATTCGTACGACCCTTCCTCGGCAACTAAATGGAACTGACAACCGCATACATGTCGTCGGTGGCGGATTCAGGTATGGGTGGACCCCCTCCCTATCGACCAAACGTGTAGAGGATGATCGTCGCTGCCCCATATATACAGACAGTTTTTTCGTTTAAGTGTGCAACCTTTTGGCTCTCTTTTGTATGGAAATGGTCAAAAAGCTTTCAGTATCAATCCCCTTTTCCCCGACCCGCATCGGGGTCTCTGTCCGTCGTCTCTGCTGGGGAATGGGGCTCGTTACAGGTTCGCGCTGTGCGCTTGTCTTGCCGTAGTCTCCTCCTGTGGAAGTCTGGATCCGCCACTGGATGTCATGCCGACGTCTTCCCTTGTTTGATGGGTAGAGATATAAATGCTGCAGCATGCAGGGGACGATAAACCGTTTTATGAAGTTTCATATCGCTGAACACTAAAACTATATGACATGTTATATTGGCCTTGTCTGTTGAACATTAAGGGTCGTAGACGTCCACTTCTCGGGTTCAATTAGTGCAAGTGCACCCCGAGAAAAATTCTTTTGAGTGTCATATCCAGAAGAACAACTTTTCCCTTGAACCTAAAATGAACGTTTCCCGTGTTATAAATTCACCCCCAGTGCATTAGCAGCCGGGGCACTGCCTCGGAGCCCTTTGTGGAAGCTAAAGCGTTCCCCAGGACCCTAGCCTATTTGAGGGGGGAAACGGCATGGGTAGGGAAAGCGACAGAAGAGATGAACAAGTAATTTGAGCAAAGCTCATGAGACGCGCGACAGCCTAACAGTTTCTGTTCGCAGGTTGTCTTGGTCTATCTCCACCTATTTCGTCGCAATTCACCTTTGAAATCTGCGCCATACCCACAAATTGCAAAAAAAACCATTAAAACCATCTATTTTGGGGGTTCAAGGTCATTCAAGATCAAGCTTGTTGCTACTGCTTGTTATGATAAGCAGCATGTCTGTGCCTGTCTGCAACCGTTTTCACGCTACACCAGCCAATAGTGGTAAAATAACCACATTTTAGACGGGTAGCCGTCTTTGACGCCCACATGCGCAGGCCGTCTTGAACCTAGGGAGTCGGAACTTAAACTGCTAAAATTTACGTTTAATGCTGAAAATTTCGTACGCAGTTTGTCTTGTTCTGTCTTCCGCCATTTCGTTGCAATTCACTGTTGAAATGTGCGCTGCAGTCAAAAATTGTGAAAAATTCAACAAAATCTCTCTTATAGGGGTTTAAGGTCGTTCAAGGTCATTGATGTTGACAAATCTAAAAAGCCCGTCACCAGTGCTTGTTATGATTTGCAGCACGTTTGTACCTAGGCCTATCTGCAACCGTTTTCACACTATAAGAGTTAATAGCGGCAAAATAACGTTTTTATAGAGGGGTACCCTTCTTTGACGCCTTCGTTCGAAGGGAATCCCTTCACCTACAGGCAGGAAATTTTGTCACGATAAACTAGAGTCCTTGGGGCAGCCACAATGGAGATCTCGCGGTTTTAGCTTGCGTCGTTTTGACACAATACCGCAGTGTGACGGACGGACGGACACCTCGACGATGGCTAAGACGCGCTTAGCACTATACGTGCTGTCGCGCGTAAACAGGAGAAAAAAGAAAGGGAGATGTGAGGGAAAGTGACAAAGTCGAGCGGTAGTGGAGAACAGGAAAGGGAGTGTGGACGACGGGAAAAAGAGGAGAGAGCAGGAAGGGAAAAGGAGTGGAGGAAGAGGGAAAGAATTTTGCACTTAGATTGAAACTGAAAAGTCGGTGCTTATGATGTGGGGGTCATTTTTGTTTAATGACGCACGCCCGTTGTACATACAAATGCCAGATAATGCAGTTATGCAGTGCTGTGCTTGCTGCAGATTTCGATTAGTGCTGGGCCTTTAGAATATTCACGCTGGTTCGGTTTGGTTCGGGTCTGCTTGCAGCGTTCCTATAATAATAATAACGCTTTGATCGTTTGCTTTTACGACTCTACCGACTCGTTTACGGCCTCCCGTCTTATGTTCTTGTGTGCTGGGTCAATAGTCGGTCGCTTTTGTTTGCCCGTGTAGGCCTATTCGGTATATGTCGTCTTGTCATCGACCTTCTCCTTACAATCGTTTCGCACTGAATACTGTGGCTCGATTACGTGCAATTGCTTGCCTTGGTGTTACGATTCATAGATACTTTATCTTGAGCAGTGCAGCTACAGCATGGCTGTGGATGGAGTCTTATTAATTCGTTCATAGGTCGTACCGTATTTCCTATTCTCTGAAGTCAAAGCCCACGCATTGCAGTAACTAAGTTGGTTAAAGGTTAAAAGATTAAGGGTGTGGCATAACTCATCATGAGAAACTTATCTCAGAACTTCGCCGTATGGGATCACACCTGCCACTCGATGCACTGAACGCGCCCTGCCTTAACCCTAGGCAGACAGGCTGGTACTCAATTTGCCTACCTCGGAGGGATGCAAGGCTGAGTTGACCTTGGTGTTGGCTGTAATGTCAGGATGGTTAACTGTCTGCTGTAGTAATCACAAGTTTGATAGCGATCTGACTGGGGGTGATACCCATGACCTGTTGATTGTAAGTCTGACGTATTAACGGTTAGACTTCTTTAGTCAATTTGTATTTTGTATAGTCAGGCTATTTGTACGCTTTGTCGTCCATCCGTCTGCCTGTAACGTATGTACTGTGGCTGAATGGTACATCGTAAGGGGTCGGCGATGTCACTATCTGCATAGTTTTCGCATCCATGTTCGTGTGAACAGTTTCTTACTTTGTATAAATGTACAAAACATCAGTTTATACACTTGTTAATGGCAACATTTAAGGACTTGCACATCGAAAACAGCAAAAATTACAAAAGGTGATATTGCCTGCATCACACTGACTGTGTGTCAATGTGCTGCTGAATAATATCACCTTTTGTAATTTTTGCTGTTTTCGATGTGCAAGTCCTTAAATGTTGCCGTTAACAA
>Ga0209367_1013561_pt1 | contig 10471 bp, 8 predicted proteins | sample WorMetLIZISLAND2_FD_187412 | JGI IMG/M metagenome (GOLD analysis project Ga0209367, IMG submission 187412) | Marine gutless worms symbiont microbial communities from Max Planck institute for Marine Microbiology, Germany - Olavius geniculatus... ...
TTTTCGTGTTGAGAATGAAACGACCTTGATTTCTGCAAAAAATCGTGTAGATCTAAGCAGTATTTCTGAAGTTAGAAGCTATATAACAGAGTGGCCCCGTTTTTTGGGCCACCCTGTACTAGACTGAGCCGCCATATTGACAGAGTCACACTTTGTGCTGTCCGGGTGCTATCACTAGACTGCATTGGTCCAGCTGTTGGGTCATGGTAAGCTTTATGAGAATTTTGAAACCTAGCTGAAAAAAAAACTTTACCCAATGGGCCGGAGTGTTTTTTTAAATTTCAGTATTTTACACACAAAACTTGTTATGGCACCAACAAAAATGACGAATGGCTACTGAACTCGCGGTCGCCGGATTTCAATGCACTAGTGCGGCACCAAACTGCATAATGAGCCATCTATATGTATGTCAGAAGTAACATCAGTGCACGTATATCATATGTCAAACGTCGTAACGCGAATGTCTCGAGAGTTGTTAAGCGGCGAGCGATATGGCGCAAATAATACGGTTTGTGCCATGCAGTATTCGAGCCAATTTATCGGTCAACGGGTCGCTGCGTATGCCTTACGTGTGGTTGTGCCCACCCAAATGCCAAAGTGTAGCTCTATAAGAAGTGGAGGACGGGTGCCTGGAACTAAACGCTGATCTATTTCTCTCAAGTAAATGTATGCAGGTTGTAACAGCATTATGCAGGTTTATGCCGAATGGACAAATATGTTGCCCACATAAGTTGCTCTACGAATAGAGCCTAGATTATCATCATCATCATTTATTTTGTTCTTAGACACAGAACATGACATTTTCAAGGTCATAAGTAATGAGCAGGAACGACAAGGTTGAAACAACACTGACAGCCGCCTGTAAGCCTAAATAATACAGAACACAAGCAAAAATGAACGAGCAATTTAAGAACACTTCAAAAATACCGCAAAAAATTAGCAGTACCTATAGATTGTTTAAAAGTACTGAGACTTCTAGAATTAACAGTACTCGGAAGTAAATTCCAAACGTTTATAGTGCGCTCACAGAAGAACGACGAGCGTGCACAATGATTTGTACGATGCTTGTAAAGTTTAAACTGAGGTATTAGAGTGTGATGTTGAGAGAGAACTGAGAAGCTGCACCTGCGCTGGCGATGTCGAATGTAAAACAGTGAAAGTGAAACAGTGTGTGCGAGATGTTTAAGTGTGGCGGTGACGGTCAACGTCCATGATAGGCCTAGGCCTACATTGCTCGCTGTCCGAGTCGCAACTCATCAATTTTGCAGCAGAATTCCGAAGCGCGCGTCACACATGGCGACGATCGAGCGTCGTCTGGCCTCCAGTCGTACAAAAACGACTTCGCAACAGCTGCTGACGCCCACCAAAGCGCTCTCGTAGTAAATACCAGCGTCAAACTTCCAACATTAGCTCCGGGCTTATATACAGTGTCCCATAAAAACGTTCATTCGATTTCCGCGTAGAGCGTAGAAGGTCTGTCGCGGTGGGATCTCATGCTCTTTGTGGAAATTCAGCCGGCGAAAATCGAACGGTTACGAATACGATACTCTACCAATAGATCTTTGCCACTGTTGCACATGAAATTACAGACATAATTCTTACGGACGGACACGAAACAAATAAATAGGTTTACGGAGTGGTCTGATAAAAGCTAAGCCCCGAAGTTCTTGTTAACGAAATCAAATGTTGACCTATTTTCGAAATACTTTCGTCGATACATTTTACAGTAAATTCGTAATTAAATTATTATTAGCGAACTCATCACACTCTAATCTCGTCGTTACACTGCTTTGTGATATAGGTAGCTTTAGAATGAGTTGCAAAGTAACTTTCAATACCGGTAGGCCCTGTAGGCTACCGCATTCTAATGCTCTCGACGTGCTCGGGCTAGAGTGTGATCATTAGTAAGTAGCCTAGTAGGCCTACTGTTTTTTTAACTTCATCACTACTTCGGCTACAAGAATTTTGATAATGGTTTTGACTTGATAAAGTTATAAAAGTGTGAAAGTTCAAGCCTTACTTTACTTTTTAGTCGACCGTACGTAAGTAACGGTCGAGCTATTGGCATGGTTGTCGTCTGTCCGTCCGTCCGTCTGTAACGGATGTCTTGTAATTAAGTGGTAGGTCGTAAAGAAATTTTTACCACGAATAATTAGCCTTACACTCAGGCATGCAAAATTTTAGCGATATAGTGCAAAAGACACATTTTCAAAATGAGAGTTAAATGGTCGGGGAGGGGGAGGGTAAAAAATTCAATAAAAACTGATTATATCTCGAAAACGATGAGAGATAGGGCCAAGGTTACTATTAATCACTAATAAGAAGTGGCATACGCCCTTTTATATTACATGAAAATCATTGACCTTGGATGACCTCGAAGAGTTATGATAATGCACTATGGTATGCCAGTTGTGCGGTATTGTGGCTAAACGGTAAGTCATAGAAGGTCTTCGATCGTACCGTCGGATAGAGCGCTGGCGACTTCCTATAGGCTGTCAATAGTAACCATGTTTCCATCTGCAGCGGTTTGGCCGCAATTTTTAACAGACATTTCAAGCTATAAGTGGCCGTATCCCGGGAACGGTAAGAGATAAGACCAAAATTACTAATAATCACTAAGAGGAAGTGGCATGCTCTGTGTCAGACGAGATGGAAATCATTGGTTTGGATGACCTTGAAGATCAGTACTGCAACAGGAACTGTTATGAGCTGTAGCGCGTTTTTCCCAGCAGTGTTTTTTTGTGAGAAAAATTTGCCAAACGTGCGTCCGATATTTCTGTTAGTTATTTACGATTGTAGCTGTTTATATCTCCTGGCGAGACGACCGCGTGCCACCGCGCGCGACGTGTGTTATACTAGCGTTAATTGTAGCTGAGAGCAGCGTTTCGTTAACTCAGGGTGCATGGAACTGTGTCGCCTTTAAAAATAGCTTTTTATCTGTGAGATTGAAGTCGGCGGTATGGTCGGCTTTTCCTAGCGACAGCTGGGCTTCTTGTTATATATTAAACTCTGTAGCGGAAACCTGCAAGCAAATTTCAACACAAGCCCCGCGGCGCAGAGCGTCTCTGCTATCGGTGTGAGACCGATAATCGCGTTTTCCTCGTAATTAATGGTCATGCAGGCCTAAATTCTCAACAGATTTCCATATTTCGGCGATTCGAAGCCGCCGATCGGCATTATGCATAAATCCCGCGAAAATAATAGAAAGAGCCCATCCAACCGGCGGAATCATACGAGCACGCGGTGGCCAGCCGTGATAGTTATGCTGGTCACTCGCCGGATTCCGCAAGCACTAAATCGCATTCGTTCTAACTCCCATACGTTCAGCCGCCACCGGCACACTGAGCTTATCATACCGCACGGCCAGTATTTATGGACTATAGACTATTCCGTGTTCCGCTTTATGAAATTTTATGTGCTTTATCGGGTACGCATCTGCCGCTGCAACAATGTCCTTCCTGAAATGAAGCCATTTCGACCATTGTATGCTAGCATAATAATAAGGTCTAGTAGTAAATCGTGGCGTCATAATTAGGTATGCCATGCAAGGTATGGATGGCACTGTGATCTTTGACTCATGTCAATACTTAGGGACAGCGGCCGGACGTATGATACAGAATGAATAATTGCGAAGTAAAAATCACACTCGGTAACTGCAATTACATAGGCCTACGTATAGAGGACGATTGAACCCTGTGCAGACTAATTGAACGTTTACGGCATACACACGAACATACGGATTGTTGGCGATTTAATTGCGGTGAAAACGCTGTTAAAAGCAGGCGAGTGAAGCTCCCGGTGGGCATTAATGTAATCAAACGACGAACGACACTGAGGTGTGCTCAGCGTAAACTGGAATTCGCACTTGGTCTGATCCGCCAGTCTTGTCAAACTCAAAAGTAGGCTACGCTGTTTCACACAATGCTAGTTACGTTATGTGTTTTGATATAATATCGAGGAGGAAAACAATTTGAGGGTCGCCTCCCCGCGGATTTTCGTTCTGTGGGTGATAACGTCGTCGCCTCCATAAGGTGGCGCGTATAACGCGGTGGGTGATGACAGATACGTTAGTGCTTAACGGAATGGCAGCATGGCGGACGGACGTTTAAAAGCTGCAGTGCACAGAGACAGCTGTGACGACGGCTAGCCGAGACTGACTATGAGCCTGCGCCTGCGCGTAGTTACGACGTAATCCGATGGTGGCGCGTGTGCGACGAAGCAACAATGCCATAAACGCTGATTTGCGGCGCCGCGACTCTCCGTCGACCGACGCCCGTCGTTTTTTACTCGCCGTTCGTAGCAGGATTGTACCATAGCCACGCACGTCCTTCCGCTCCGGCATAATTGCTGCTATATATCCCGCCCTCGCTCTGCCGGGTCTCCGCGCATTATTCCCCTGGCATAACCCCTCCTAGTTTGGCCGCTATATACCGACAGAGTAGGATATAACCTTTAAAGACAGAACTCCCCAAGTTGAATCCCTTTCCCCCGACTAATCTACAGCTGTCTGTAAGGGATTGTAGCCTATATATAAGGGAATTCTTTCCTAGAACGGTTTTGTCCTACCCTCCTGAGTCCTGATAGAGGAAGTTTTTAATTAACGTAGGATGGATTATGTTCGGGGGGAATTCGGTCCTCCTTTGCTAGGCCCATTTTCCCCGCTAGCCACGCGGCTTCTGCGCAATGCGCCGTCTCTACAATTTTACCGTCGTGCATAGAAAATAATGTGCACACGCGCCATACGGCAAGCTTGGTCGCTGCCATTCCGAATTAGTGAGGCAATAGTCTAAACTAAATTCAGGCGTCACTTCGTTTATAATGCACAAGCAGCTGGTTAGAGTAGAGGTAATCGTATATAGGCCTAGGTCAGTGTAGAGTGAACTCCTGAATCATTGAAGAATACCCAACAGCAGTTACCCCTGCTTCGACCTGTTCAGACGTGAGAGCTGTCTTCTCAAGTGAAACTCTGCTTGGGCACTGGGCGATGTACAGCCAATCTCCACCAGTGGGATTTTTATACTGACAACCCGTCGTGCATCTGTAGTCTTCTTCTTTTTAGCATGTGCTCTGCATGCCGAGTTAAGCAGTAGCCTTCTCATGAGCCAAATGTAAGGCTGACAAACCGCCAGGAAATTTTGTATCTGGACAATCGTTCACAATGTGTGACATAGTTTGTGAAGATGCGCCACAGGAACAGGATAGATCTGAAGCCTGATTCCAGCGGACAATGTTGGCTGCATATTGAATTGACTCTAGTCAGCGCGAAAGTGGTTTAACGTTGACCACAAGCGTCGAAGTACAGTGTAGGTTGAATCCAAGGTGTGCGATGTAAGAGTCCACGATCAGTGAGCGGTTTACTACATCTGAAGTAGCCCACTTTTCAGTCCATTTCTGTCGTGGTAACACTTCTTCCTGTTTTGATTTTTCGAGCCATACTGGACGTCTTGATATAAGGCGGACTTAAGGATGGGACTCAATGTCTAATATCAGGAAGGAAGCGACACTTTCAGTCTACGTCGCACGTCGTGAACAATTGTCCAGTGTCAGTTGAACAGATTCTTCACACTACTTCTGATACCGCTAAGGTAACAAAGTAACGTAAAAAGATAATTAACTATCAAGCTGCCACTTGGACATGCAGGACAGAATAACCGAATACAACGAACTAACTCAGTTGAGCCTCATGACTCATCTAGTGTCAGTGTGTCACACAGTTCCAGAAGCGCAGTTTAAGCACTCGGTCGAAAACATTTCAATTAAGCTACAGTTTAAAGACAAAAGGACCGATAATCAAGGCCAAAGACCGAAAGAGTAAAACCCGAAGGCCATGACATGGTGTGGGCTTCCTCATCAGTTTTTCGGCAGGGTCAGGGCGGAGACCCGAGTGCCGCTCGACTCTGCTCGTAGGGTTCCCATTATTTTTTATTATTTACGACGTAACTGATGTGTCCTCTGCTTTAAAAACTGATACAAACTGCGCACTGAAATTTTCAACCATGTCACCTAGATATTTATTTCTTGACCTTGAGTATTACGAAGTGGTCCAACTTGAGCCTTACTCTTTGTCTAGCTCTTTACATAAGCAAAAAAGACTTTTTGTTGTCGTTTATCTTCATCTCTAACATTTTCTTATAATGTCGCTTCGAGTCGCTGACAGCACGTGATGCAGCTTTATCCGCTCTTTTACAAGCAGGATGATCATTATTCTTGTGTTTTCTGTGAACCTTGTGTCTGTGCTTGACAGCTTTCAGTGCCTTGTGAGTCATCGTCATCCAGAGTGGCTTTGACTTAACTGATCGAGTGGTCTTGACTGGTATGTACTGAGATTTTAGTTCGTGTATGTTATGCTTGAAAGCAGACCAAAATTCCTCAGCAGATGACGCTCGAAACAACTTCTGCCAGTTCATCGTTTGCAGCTCCTGCTTTATTCCTGTTACGTCTGCCTTTGAGTAATCATATAACTGTCTTTCGTTTTTCTTTACTGATGCAGTATGAACTACAGTGTGCCAAAATAGCGCAGTATGATTACCATTGGCAAATGTGCCCATGTCGGTCATCTTCTGTATCATATCTTTTTCATTGGTAATGATTAAATCTAATATTGAACTCTGTCTAGTAGGAAAAGTTGCATGTTACGTGAAGAAGTAATCATCCAGACATTCCACAAACTGATGTGCTTCCGATGACGGCGCATCTGTGTCATTTTGAAGTGGCCACTTTCTAAAGCTGTAATTGAGATTTCCCATAAGAATGGAATGTGCTTTTAGCTCCCCTAGCTCACTGAGTAAATCTCGGAGCTCTTCGTGGTTACTTGAACCGAATATATTATTGGTAGGTGTACGGTAGCGCACACCCAAGTAAAAGTCTTCGCCGGACGAATCCACAATTCGACATCACACTTGCTCAGAAAACCTAGCATCTGGATGAAATTCTTGTGGCTTCAATGTACTTCGAACTTTTGTTACTTTCACATCATCACAACTCATTTCATGCAACATTGCAGCTATAATTCCTAGGTCCTCATCTTCCCTATCCTTCGGCTGATCACAATCTGACTCCTTGACACCGTGGATTATCACACTAGTCTTGCGTCTGTCCCTCTCTGCCTTCTCCTCTTCGTCGTCATCCTGATTTGCACATTTCCTTATTCATGTGCGTAGCCTACAACATGGATAGCAACATTATATTCAAGCATGAGCCTAAGTAAGTTGAACTCTTTGCACATCACTAATGCTAATGTAGAAGGTGCGGACTGGTCCAAAAGCCCATGACCGATGGCCAGTCTGGTTCCAGCTGACGGAAAGGAAAAGATAAGCACCGTGTGACTGTGACTGCTGCGCACTGTCGAAACGTACATAAAAATTAGTGAAGAATTGATGTGGGAAATGGGATATTATAACGTAGCATATAGATGCAGATATAGAATGATGCAGGTGAATGAATGGCTCTATGTGGCCTATATAGGCTTACATATATTTATAGGCCTACAACATACCACTAACAAAAGTATTTGCTCATGATGTGATACGTACGATATGATAACACTTTTTGTTCAATAATAATAAATGCTAAAATTTTCAAGACCATTTGAATACTCGAGCTTCAAACGACCATAACAGTATATGGACACCCGAGTCTATAGTCGGAATTGTCCAAATGCTCATAGCCTAATAAAACTATATTTACCTCTTTTTTTCCACGCGCAAACATCTTACATGTCGTACTTCCTTAAAACAGCTGACGTTCAGCGATTTGAATTCCACCGCAGTTCATTAATTTTTAATGCACGAGACGTCGGCGAAGTTGTGCTGTTTTTTTCACGATGATAGCAAGTTAGCTTGCCCCCACAAAATGTGTACGTCGCAAGAGTTGCGCTTATTTCACTGGCAATTGAGATAATTTTTCGCTTTGGAGCGTATTAAACACGGCACAAAGCGCGAATCTGCCGTGCCGACGTTGACATGAAAGTAGCTGGGGGCCCTATAGCACAACTGTCGCTCGATCGCTGCCGTTCTAAAGTGAGTTGTGAGATCCCTCCACTATAATAATTGACTTGTTCACGTCAGATACATGTATGCCGTTTTTCTATGGATTCGTTGTCATTCATTCATTCTCCTGTTGATCTATTAATTTTGTTTGTGTTGTATAGACCTATTTTGGTCAGTTTAACTCCGATTTTTAGCCGACCGTACTTAAGTAACGGTCGAGCTGTTGTCATGGTTGTCGTCCGTCCGTCTGTCGTCTGTCACGGATGTATTGTAGCTAAACGGGGCGAGATAGGGCCAAGGTTGCTATTGATCATTGATGGGAAGTCGCATATTGGCTTTCAAATGATATGATAATCATTGACCTTGGATGACCTTAAAGGTCACTGAAACCAGTACGGTCGGCTATCCTAGCAACAGCTGAGCTTCTTGTCAGAGTTACGCTGTTCTTCACGAAGCCTTTAGTTTGTGAGTCGTGTAGCTTATTCGTAACTCGTATTCTGTCGTCGATGACAAAGCTGTGTCTCGAACGAACTTTTTTCACTAATAAGACAGGCTAGCTATTGAGAGGACTCTCAGCCCAGCTATCAGTGGCTTTATACGGTTCGGTGTTTACGGTTCACGCCGTAAAACACAATAAACGGCTCACTGCATTCAGTTTAACGGCGCAAAGTCGTTCACGCTTTTCTACATATCAATAGAATGGAAGTCGCCTCCGGTAGCGGAGACGACGGCTGGCACGAGGCTCCCGGTAGATAAATAAAACGATCCGCTCGCGAGTCGCCGTGCGTACGTGCGGGTACGGATTTAGACTTAGACCACCCACGACGCTGTTAATCCACGGCGAACGTAACGCGCGACTTATCCCATTGAGAAACGCTCTGTGCGCCGTCAACATGCCCATAATGGCGTGTGCAAGCACAAGCAATGACTAGCGAAATAAAGCTTATCTCATTTTGCTGCATGAGACTTCACTGTTGCAGCTATTATGGGAGACTATTACGAGTGGGCCCTACGTGCTTTGAGCCTTTGGCGCTGTCAGAAATAATGCTACCCAGTACGCACGAAAGAAAGACATTATAATGCATATCAGTCGGTGACAAGTATGAAGAAATCAAAAAAAATGAATATTAAAATATCTTCGAACTTTTATTGTTTCGAGCTCGTTTGTTTTTCGATTCGTACGTTTGCGATCGGTAATTGCATTTAAAATAAAACATTTGCGCAAAACAAATGCTATTTCAGAGAGCCACGACGTGCCACGTCCAGTGACGTCTTAACATTGTGACAAAATATCAAAAAAAAGTTTTTCAAGATTTGCAAAAACGTTTTACGCGCGATATCAGAAGATGGCTGGAGATGGCCATGAACAACATGCCTCTGACATTTTTTAGCATAGAACGTACATTTTTAAGAATCTAAATTTTGATTTCTTAAACTCAAGGAGTCTTCCGTACGGAGGCTTCAAATTTAAGTACTCTTTCAAAATGCATTAATATCTTATTGCTGTATGCTAACACTGATTGCCAAAGTGGCAGAACCGCTGCTATGGTGCGTCACGTGAGCTTTGCTCAAATTACTTGTTTGCAACTGCAGCAGTCTTAGCCTGTAGAGGCCCATACACCGTAAGCACTGCATGGCACATCGAAAATAGGCAAAATCACAAGCAACATGGCATCAGAAACTCCATTTGATCGTTCGAAAGGAGCATCGACAGTCATGCAAAAGTTTCATGAAACGTACGTGGTAACGACACCGGGCGGACACTGACAGCGATAGAAAGCAAAACAACCCTAGGCCTAACGGCTAAACGCTAAATTGCATCAAAGCGAAAGCATCCCGAATTGGTGCTGTCGTTTGGTCTCCCGTTAGGTCTCCTAGGCTTATGCAACATTTGGTGATTAAACAAGAGGTCTGCTATCGCTACAAACATTAGTCGTATCTGAGTCTCCAACAGACAAACGCCAGACTGCAGCAGACAAAATGTTGTTTTGATTTTTACGCGCGAGAGCTAGCGTATTAGCTATGGTAAATTTGTCTGTCCGTCCATATGTCTTGTCTGTCACGCCCTAGTACCTATCGGAACCCAAATGAGATAGAGACTTTTGGTTTTTACTGTATGACAGCCTGGGGTCTCCAGTACTTTGTAACCAAATTTCATGCTGCTGGATGAGAGGGTTCCCCTAGATTGATGGCGTAAAAGAGGGGCACCCCCTCTAAAACAGCAGCGTAGCCAAGGGGGAGGGCAGGGAGCCCAGCCCCCCAATCCTCCAGATAAAACATAAACATACGTATAAACTGCACAAAATTTGCCAATTTGATCAGTTTATTTTAGGGAAAATAATTAAAATTGTTGCCACCAGATCTCATCTTTTAAAGCTAAAATGCACCAAATTCGATTTCGGCTGGGGCTCCGTTTCAGACCCTGCTGGGGGAGCTCACAACGCTCTTTCAGACCCCCTCCTAGATTTTAGGGGGTCCTACTT
>Ga0209367_1013563_pt1 | contig 10468 bp, 7 predicted proteins | sample WorMetLIZISLAND2_FD_187412 | JGI IMG/M metagenome (GOLD analysis project Ga0209367, IMG submission 187412) | Marine gutless worms symbiont microbial communities from Max Planck institute for Marine Microbiology, Germany - Olavius geniculatus... ...
CTGAATAAGCAGCATATGAAGAACGAAAGAATTAATATTATTGCTTTTCCCCACTCAAAACCCCAAATTCATTCTCGGGTACCATATGTCAATCAATTGCAGTTTCCCGTAATTAAACTAGTCTGAAACATGCATAACAACACTAATTCTACCTATTTCAGTCACTTCTGAAGCAACATTAGAAGAAAAAACACCAAACTATAACCGAAACAATTGTAGACCTACCTTATATGCAGCCACATGACAAAACGCACCACATCAGTCACATCAGCAGTCGGCCAAAATGACATCCTAACGCACGCCGCACTATTAGACAAATTATAAAAACGCATGACCGGCAATTAACATTATTACCACAAACCACCGCCATTATCAAACTTGAAACGACTAAAAACGTCCAACGGAAACAGAACCATGCGCTTATACTATCGACACTCACAGCGCAAGGTGACCTGATGTAATCACGTGACCACGCCTATAGGCCGCGGCTTGCGCCGACGTTCGCCCACAGAAGGTCAAATCACTAAATAACTACTACCTAGCACCAGTTTGGAAGCAGGTATTTTTCACCGCTTACTTATTTAGGGACAGTTAAGAACATAAACAACCGATCGACCGATCGATATATGTATACAAAATGAACGAAGTCGAAAAAAGTCACATATAAAGAACACCTAATATTGATGTCGGAACATCGGCATACAATTTACAGCAACACTTCAACATCGGTAAGTCTAGTGCTATATCCAGTTTTATCCAAAAACCAGCCATTATCTGATGTCTGTAATATGCAGTAATACCGACACTGAGTCTGTGAGGCTCATTGAAGAAGTAACTTGCAGCCACGATCATCTTTATACCTGACACCTCTATTATTCCAGTTTTATTTTCCCGCAGGACAAGGCATTTTTCAGCTTTTATGGGACATTAGTATGCTAATAAAATGTATTTGTCATTGTAAAGTGTGAAAAAGATTGCAAATTGCACCAACTCACTGTACTCCAAGTTGTGAAAACTATGTTTACTTTTTTCTACTAAGCTCACTGTTATGACAGCATAGCAGCAGTGAAACTATAGATTCATTCTTGTTTTAACAGTGCTGCACTATTGAAAGCTAACGCTTTGGTGGTCGGTAGCAGTTTTCAGTTGTGAGAGTTGGACATATTGAGCAGGAAACGAAAAAAGGTTGCAAGCATTCAAAATGCGAGGACTTTTGCCAGGTACTATGTGTGTTGTGGACCACAATGCACATGAATGACTGGGTATTGAATAAAGCTGAAGTGTTAAGAAAATTTTTTGGAATCTGTAAAGGCAAGAAAGTTAACGTATTTTGGACATGTCATGAGAAGTAATTCAGAAAGCTTAGAGAAGCAGATAATGCAAGGCACAACACCTGGATCTTGTAAAAGAGGCAGACCAAACATCCTGGATGGATAACATGTTCCAATGGACTGGATACACATTGGACAAAATTCTCATGCTCACAGAAGACAGAGTCAGATGGAGACAACTCGTCCACGCTGTGGCCAAGCCTCGGAGCAAGGACGGCTGAACGCAAGGCAAGGCAAGACTAGCAGGTAGTGTAAGTAGTCGTTATTGTTATACCTCAGCGCAAAATACCTGCACATCATTGGTCCAAATCACATCACGTGATATTCAAAAATACACACTATTTATCAACCGCTCAGCCAACCAGTCAATAGTTACCTCAATATTGCCTTGAGTGCAATATTGAGGTAACTATTGACTGGTCTAGGGTTTAAAGCTCCCATAACGTTACTGGTAACTTATGGTAAATTACGGTAAGGTAAAATTGCAAAATTACCGGTAAATTACGGACTTTTATTTTGTTAAATTTTTAGACATTTAATTTTACACACATTAAGTGCCATAATAGTCCAATCAATTTGATTTTGAAACTAAAGCGCCAAAGTCGTCTACTTACACATTGGACAAAATTCTCGCACTCACAGAAGACAGAGTCAGATGGAAACAACATTCTGAGACTCTTTCAGCGGGATGCACTTCTGTTAAAGGTAAAATATGGGTAATTTACCGGAAATTTAGTGGTAAATTACTGGTAATTTACGGTAACGGTAACATTCCCAATCTTACCGGTAATTTTCGAACACTAGACTGGTCATGTTTCATTAATATTCAAGACGTCTATGACCACTCCGACAGATCATGTGACAGACGGTTGGCTGGCTGTATTGTGGCTAAACTGTATGTCATAGTATCATGTGTATCATAGTATTATGGCTGAATCGTATGTCGTGGTGTTGTGTGATGCATATATTGTGGCTGAACCATATGTCGTACATTATTAGCAGACGACCATGTTGCTTGTTCACCTTATTCGCAGGGACCGTAAACTACGCTCATTTTGTGTTGAGATATAACAAAACAAATAGCAACTGGCATCATTGATCATTATCAGAAATATTTTCTCCTCAGTTCGTAAAATATTGCTCTCGCTCTTAGACCTTGGGCAACATTTTAGGATATTTGAGGAAAAAATTTTTCAATAATGACCTCATGGCTGTCACTATTTGTATAATGTGATATAATAGGCTTTTAGACCCTTGTTTTTAGTACAATAAAATGAGAAATATGCTTTCAATGAACTGCAGTGCACAGCTGTATGTATGACACGTAATTATGTAGTTTTTGGTTGACACATCAAGCAATCTGAGCTAATGCTCATGAGATGCACAATGCAGATATCTCCAGTATTTTTGACCATAATTCACTCTTTAAATGTGCATTGCAGCATGAAGTCACAAAAATTTACTATCTCTTATTTTTGGATTTTAAGGTCGTTCAAGGTCATTGATGTTGGTACTTCCGGCAAGGTTATTAGCAGTGCTTGTTATAGGATATAAATCTGTGCCTATTTGCAATCATTTTCATGCTACATTAGTCGACAATAGGTGAAATCACGCTTTTTGAAGGTGGTACACTTATCTGATGTTTTTGTGTGGAGGACTGCTTGATGTTCGGGCTAAAAACTTACACTGTTAAAATCTATGTTAAATGCCGGAAATTGCATAGGCCTATGCAGGTTGTTTTGGTCTATCTCTAGCCATTTTGTTGCAATTCACCTTTAAAATGTGTGCTGCAGGCCGAAGTCACAAAAAATTAACTAAAACCCTCTGTTTTTGGGTTAAGGTCGTTTAACGTCATCGATGTCAGTACATCCAGAAAGCTCATCAGCAGTGCTTGTTAGTCCGCCTGGAAGCGATAGCTTGCAGAGCGGCTTATGTTTTACTGCAGATGTTTTTTAATTATTTCAACGTGAAATCTCCCAGATGGGTGGGCCGATCGGCGTGAAATTTTGCACGGTGATCAGTAGTAGGTCGTATTCTATTATGCCGGTCCAAAGTTTCGGGGGCCCTCCCCAAAAAATTTTAGGGGCCAAAATCATGCAAAATTTGGCCCAATTTCGGACGACTTCAAAGTTCGATGGCGAATATCGCCGGAATGAATGTAGCTATTCAAAATCGGATTAGGACATTTTGTAACGCGATTCCTCCCGAGTTGGATGAAAAAAGTTTGGTGAACTTTGGTCCACTAATCACGGAGATTAAGCGGTGAAATCGTACCCACCCAAATCGACTTTTTTGGAAGACCATATTTCGGACTCTAGGGAGTGCTGCGCCCTCAAATTTTTACACACGTTAGAGAATGACCAAGTCTTGCTAGCGCACACCCAACCGGGGACGAAGGCCCTCCTTTCAACTTTTTTTAAAGGGAGTCCAAAATTGGCTTAAAATTCAGAGTATTAGGCTCAAGATCTTTGGAGCCAGGGAAAATAATCTTTATGAAACTTCTCCACATGACGTGCCGCGAACTGGGGGTGATAAACCGTTTACAACTTTTGAGGGGCACCGCCCCCTTGAAGTTTGGGAGGGCAAAAATGTCCAAAATTTAGTTTGTTTTACAACAACTTTCGGCTTTGACTGCGAATATCTCTGGACTGGATAGAGATATTGACAGGCGGTAAACGGCATTATCAACCGCAATGTTTCCCACGTTGAATAAAAAAATTTGTAAACTTTGGTCCATTAACACCTGAGATCACTTGCTTAATGTTTACCTACCCTAATATATATGACAACTTGCAGATCTGGTTAGCTCGTGATCGCTCATTGTCCGTTTGTTCTCGGCTGTTTAGTTACAGTCACATTAATGTCCCTCGTTTTCGCCGATACAGCGATATTGTCGTGCACTCAAACACTGACTGTACTGGTTGGTCCAAATAAGTGACACCCTTTTTAACTGCGTCAATATAATACCACATACAAACACTGGGGTTTCAAAAGAATTGCGGAAAAATATTTTTAACATGCAAAACACCGGTTTAAACACTAGCTAGTAATTATTTTCCGTTTAAATGTGCTCAGTTATTTAAAAATATTTTTCGCATTTTTTCGGAACCCAGTGTTTCTCCACACGCAGTCAAATCACGTTCGTCGTCAATTAATCGAACCATTGAGACGAAGTCACAATTTAAGCTTATTCGCATAAAACAGAACTTGTTTACATCGGCAGACGAAAACGACTTCGTTCAATGATAATAGTGCGTGATTGAACAAAAATTGCAAATATATTGCATGTCACAAAAGAGGAAACTCAAATAGCAAAAGGATGTCAACACCTTTTGTCTCACCCTGTACAGTAATAGGGCCTAGTATTCTGTTTTCCATGCCTGAGCTTTTGGTTTTGTCGTTTCCTATAAACAAGTAGCCAACATGAGCTTCTTAGTCTGCCGTGCTGTTAGTTTAACTTGCAGCCTCGAGCCTTCCTGGTCACCAGCATTGTCGACACATTACAGCAATCCTTTGTGCTTGTCGATAACCCTCTGATAAGTCTCTGATTGCAGTCAATGAGCAACGCAGACGGAAATTCCGTTTAGTGCGTTGGTCGCTTTTGTTAGCAAGCAGCAATTCGTCGTCGTCGCCGACGATGCGATCGCATACTTGCATTGCGCCGACCGATATACCGTTATAATCAAGCCATCGAGCAGTATTAATGTCGAAAATAGCCTTAAGTCATTGATTAAAAGTCGACTTTTAAAATGTGTTTTAAAAACGTGTTTTAAAGTTCCCGCGTTCGTGACAGTTGGGGTTGGCAGCGGCACTCGGTCCAGCGCATGAAGTTTATCGATAGGCCCGGTATTTCAATATTTGTTTGTTTGTACTGAAGAAAAACTGCATTATACGTTGTTTTACGTAGTTTCTCCGTCACGTGCGTGCAAATAGGCGAGATTCAGCAAAAAAAAGATGTCGTTGCCGAGTGCTGACATGTATGCGGCCGTCCGTGCAGACCCAGTTGCCGAGCATCTTAGTCGTTGACAGTGAATTGGCCAGAGCTGCAGCGTATGAATTACGCGACGAGATGTTCGCCGATCGCGTCTTGTGCGTTATTTTTGAGTTTTCTGGCGTCCGGGGAACTTGACCCTTGAACTTTTCAGCAGAAAATTGACACACAGGAGGGACTACGCTACTTCTGCCATGGGCACTGTTCGCATGCACCATTGTGGTTTTTTGTGCCGTTTAGTTTTCAAGTGGTGAGCCCGTAGGCTACGGGACGGTCAGACACACAGACGGACGGTTAAGACTCGTAATGCGGCCTATTGGATAATGGACTGCTCCCGCTGTTGTTGTTGTTGTTGACGGAGGCCGAAGTACTGACACGGCGACTGGAAGCCTGGGTGACGCGGAGGATTTGGTCTTCACAAGATCTGTACTTGCGTAAACCGGCCTGGACTGCTGCTGCTGCTGCAATGTGATGCCACTACCAGGCTATAGCCTATAGTTGGCAAATCGCTCTCGTGAATACGATTTTGGAGGGGGGACTTTTCCTTTAGAGTGTAACTGTGTAGCAGTCTCTTTCTGTGCCTGCCGCCTGAGATTTCGATGTATCTTAAGGTGCGTGCAGTGCGACGTAACTAAACGGGCAGGACGGACTAAAAAGCGTCGATTTTCCGTTCCACTTTTGATGGCCTGATGCCATCAAATTGCACCATGCTGTTTTCACATGCGCTGCGTTGTGAAATGTTGATGTTGCTGCTTATCGGATGTCCGCTGATTGCTGACAGTTGTCGTCGAGTTGAGTGCCGGCTTCGTCGGACGTCGACGGAACTTTAATTGACGCGAAACAGAGTATTTATTTAATATGCAGCGCAGAAAGCGCGAGTCAACGACGGTTTGTTAGAGCTATATGCTCATATAGACGCATGCGGGTTTGCGTCGTGCGCCGTGCTTGCCAGTCACTGCAACTAACATCCGGCATCATGGCATAACGCTGTTGTCGCCGCATCCGTTCCCGCTGTTGTCCATTCGTCCCTCCCGCCGACATGGCTCGTCACTCCCTGACTGCTGATGGTAGGCCGCTCGCGCACGTACATGCAGCAAGATAAAAATACAAGAAGTTTGAGCTAATGCTGACAAGACGCGCGAAAGCCTATAGCAGTTCCGATTCAGTAGTGTAGCTGAAAATTGGCGTGTTCACGCTACGTTAATATACAAATACCAAATTCTCTATCTGTATCGCATAACGATAGTAGCGTGGCGACACCTTGTGAATGATATAGACTTGTGTCGCAGCCCGAAATCACCAAAAAAATCCATAAAACCTATTTTGGCGTTCAAGGTCATTCAAGGTCATTGAATTCGGCGCCAATCGAGAGCCAATGTACGACTTACTATTAGTGATTAATTGTAACCTAGGCCCTATCTCGCACAATTACTGAGATACAGCGACTTATTGGCCAAAAATCGCAAATTTTGTCCACCCCCTCTCATTTAGCGCCCCTGTTCGGGGTGACCCCTTCGAATTTATGGAAAAGCTTTGCGGTTCCTGAAACTAGAGTCTTCCAGGCAGCCGACGGTGAAAATTTGGTGATCCTAGCTTGCACCGTTTTTGACTGATCCACCCGTGTGACGGACAGACAGACAGACGGACAGAATTGCGATGGCTAAGACGCGCTGAAAGCGGTAGCTGCGTTCGTGCGTAAAACCAGATAGAACAACTATAGGCGCGTACATAGCGACGTAACTGAACTGAACTTAATTGAAATGACACGGTTTTTAGACGAACTGACTCATAGGCGAGCAGGACGAGCCAATTGTTCATTGGTTGACGCGCGCATGTGCGTATAGTCACATAGTCACCGCCCTCCTTCCATCGTCTTATCTCGCACTGTTAAAAATTCTGAAAATCCGTTCCTGTAACCAGGACCTTTGACTTATGATTTTGAAATTAAGTATATAGGTTCTAGAGGTTGTCGTCCAGCTATTGCAGCTGCTGTTTATGGGTTAGTGTGGGCTCGTGGTAACATAGAAATGGATGCTGAAAACAATACTGCCGACCGTTGCTTCCGCGGGCCGTACACAACAGGTTATTTTACGGTCGTCGTACGGCGTGTTGTTTAACAAGTTGATTCTATCTGGTCGCACATGTGTGAGCTGCCTGACTGTCGGCGGCTGTCTCTACCAGGATGGTGCTGCGGCGACTGTGCAGTGTGTCGCCGATGCAGTATCAGTGCAAGGCGTCCGTCCGTTCAGTGAGCGCGGCCCGCATGTCCGGGTAGCGCTTGCCGACCGGCGCATGGTGCATGTATATATAGCGCGTCAGATCAGCCGCTCAGCCCACCGCACACACTCGCTGCCGTAGAACAGACGATGACGATGATGATGATGATGACTACAGGGCTGCATGACGACCGAAGTTCGCCTGATGCATTAAAAGGTAACTGTGCAGCGGAGTTCAACGCGACCGAACTGAACTGAACTGAAAGCAGTAGCGCGGCTTTCATTTTATTCATTTCGTTTTGTTTTATTCTGTTTCGGTTCAGAGCTGTCACTTTGATAGGCTCCTTAAAGACTTCTGTATCAATGCCGAATTTTTAAACTGGCCTAAGTAATGCAAACTATACTGTTGTAGGTCCTCTAGGAAGAGCTTAGTTGGAGGAAAAGTCAGAAAAAGATTAAGTGAGCAGGGCACTGCAGGTAAGTTTTGACTCGCTGACGGAACGTGGATGTCACGTCGTCCGTGGATCGACAAGCCCGGTTTGTCAACTTGACCGGAGGCACTGCCAGACGGCTGTTGCCAGTAGAACGGATTTGTGTAGCGTGCGCTGAAAGCTTATTACGCGCGAGAGCTAGCATATCTATAGCGCGTATTAACTACAGCGCTCTTCTACTAGTCAGTTACTTGCAATTCCACGGCATAACTTATCCTTTGGTTCTCGTTCTTTTCGTGTTTCTGTTTCGAGAATTTGGAACTCCTCAACTCCTCAAATTCGTCAATGTCAAACCTTGGCTACATTCAGATGTCACTTAAAGACCCACTACATTCAGTCAGCCTTTTCTGCCACCTAGCGTCCGTCATCCTATGCGCCCTGATTCTTTCTGAGACTTTGGCGCTTTATAAATCATTTACTTACTTACTTATAGTAATTCTGTCCGTCTGTCACGACCCGGTACCGATTCAAGCCCAGGTGAGATAGAGACTTCGGCTTTTCACCATATGATAGCTTAGAATCTCTAGTATTTCGTGACCAAATTTTATCCCGCTAGGTGAGGGGGTTCTCCACAAAAGAGAAGGCGAAAGAGGGACACCCCATCTAAAAAGACGTGCGCAGAATATTGTTAAATGCACACCGTAATGTTTCGCTCACGCGTGAAATCGCAAATCGCCCGTAGGACTTGATCCGCAGAACGTCGTCTCAGGCAACTTTCTATATACATGTAAAAACGTTTTACTTTCGCGCTTGAATTTCTTGCGCCAGGCGACAAAACGTTTGCGTTCTCTGACGCTTTTAACATTGTGTGCAATCCGAAAATACACGTGGACCCGGGTGCGCTGTCTTCCTTTAAACTATAGCCCTTGCTTCTATAGCGGCGTCATCGCTTAGAGCAAGCGTATGCTCATTTTACAGGCTATACACGTATAATAGCCTAGCCTGGCCTGCAGGCCGCAGAAATAGTAAAGCAGTTAAGCTGGGTTTGTGAGAAAGGTGCGATGATTGACAGAGATGATCGCTTAGTCCCCCGCCAATCACTCCAGTAGTTCTCTTGCTTCTGAATCTGCTCCGGTTAGGCCTGTGTGTTTTGGGGCAGCAGTGCGCCACCTGGCAGACGGCGCGCCGCGCACGCGTTTGCTGCATGGAATTGCAATTAGGCATTGGTTCACCGCCACGTTCAACCAGTAATTAGAGTTTAGTTTTCTGGCGAGTTGTACCACGACACAGATGCTGTATTGTGTAACGATGTAGTCGTAAATACTGACACAGTAGCATAGATGTGATATTGTTGTAATGAATAGTTATTGTTGTTGTATGATTGCTGTGTCTTAGACTTAGAGTAATCTAATCTGTTTCTTCTGTTCCCGGCAAATTCTGCCACACGTCGCGATCTGCTTGATTAGTTTCGTTGACAAGTATACTAGGTAATATAGTGTGTCTCGATATCGGTTATTGTTGGTCTTTGTTGCCGTCAAGGAGTACGTTATACAGAATACAGTTTGTGTGGGTTGAAAACAAACGCTATTGTTACTTTCAGTGGTACGGTATAGAGCAGCATTGTATAAACGTATACGGTGCACTTGGATTGATTTAAATAATGTATACTGTTGTATTTGACGGCGTTCGCGTTGACTTAACAGTGGCCTGTTATCACTCTTGTAAAGCGATAGTGTCAACGAGCAATTTCTTAATACCACACGTTCAGCACAGAACGACGGCATATTTCATTCTTGCAAAGTTCTACTTTCTGCAACCATTAATTCTTAAATCTCTTATTGCAGCCTTTTTGCAGGCACAGATACTTTTCTTTTCTTACGCTGCGTGAACTGCTTTCATACGTCACTGAACTTTGCATTACATTTTAACGCCCTTCAGTAACTTATTTTTAGTACTTTTATTCATTGGGCGCCACGCTACGTCGCTGGCATGTTGCTGCCATGGCATTAATAGCTGCATATCGTTAGAGTTAATTGTAATCGTAAGTAGTTGCCAGATTAACTATGGTGATTTTTATTAGTCCGTTCGGAAACGATAGTTCTTGGAGCGGTCTTATGTTTTACTGCAGATGTTTTTTTTTTAAATTTTTTTTTCGCCACGGAATCTCTGAGCTTCGCCGGCCGATCGGCGCGAAATTTTGCACCGTGGTTTGTAGGCCCTACTACTGAATTTTGAAAATCGGGTCTAAACATTTGGGGGGCCCGCCCCAACGAAATTTTAGGGGCCAAAAACATGCAAAATTTGGCTTGCCTTGCTTTCGGACGACTTCAAACTTCGATGGCGAATATCTCCGGAACGGATTAAGACATTCAAAATCGGACAAGGCAGTAGGCGTAGTGTAGTGGTAACGCGTCTGATCCGATCAGCGAAGTTACTGTACGCCGGGCCCGGTTAATACTGCGATGGGTGACTGCCTGTGGGCAGGTAAACCATCTCGGG
>Ga0209367_1013564_pt1 | contig 10468 bp, 6 predicted proteins | sample WorMetLIZISLAND2_FD_187412 | JGI IMG/M metagenome (GOLD analysis project Ga0209367, IMG submission 187412) | Marine gutless worms symbiont microbial communities from Max Planck institute for Marine Microbiology, Germany - Olavius geniculatus... ...
CATGTAACTAGTCACAAATTCTGACTGACCTTTCATTAACACAACTGATATAATTAGCAGTTAAATTTTTAATAAATTTTTTTCTGATACCATCAGATATTGGCATTTCGTCGTATTTTGGCTAAAGTGCTTTGATTTGCGGCTACCACAGACTAGGCTATAGTATATTCACAAACCCAAATGAAAAATTCATAAACGTAGATGTCAGGGCTTTTGGAAAATCAGATGCCAAGGAGCCCCACTTTGGTAAATCCAGATACAGACTGAAAAAGTTTCATGCAACAATCAGCCTGATTCAAATGCTGCTTGTGTTAGCGCACCAAATCGTTTCAGCTTAATGCTCTATGACGTCATAAATTACAATAACGTCAGTTCCAAAATGTGCTTACATGAATACACAAGGAAGTACCTTTTACTGATATATAGACAATAAAAATTTTTGTTCCAATATATTGAGGCTAAAAACTTTTTGAATGCACCTCATATCTGCATAAAGTCATAATTGACTCAAATGCTTTTATTTGCATCTAGCACAAATGTAGGCTATTGTAGATTCACAAATGCAAATGAGGAATTCACAAACGTGTTTGTTAGGGCTTTCACAAAATCAGATGCCACGTGGCTCCACTTTAGTAAACCTCGCTACAGACTGGAAAATTGTCATGCAACAGTGAGCCTGATTCTATGCTGTTTGCATTAGCGCTCCAAATCGCTTCGGTTTAGAGCTATATGACGTCATAATTTACAACGACGTCATATCCGCAACCGACTCATTAGAGTTCGTAAAGGATGTACATTTCACTGATGTATAGATTGTTGAAAATATTATTGTTTAATATGCCGAGGCCGGAAACTTTTGGGATGACCCTCATAGAGTGGCTTTCAGCATCTTCTAGCTGATAAAATGAGAAACATTTTAACTCTCATTACTTCTACTGCTGCGGCATCGACTAGCATAGAAACATGATGCCGACTTTGCGGATGCATTGGATGCAAATGCAACACAGAAGAATTTGCTCCTTAAAATATTTATTCTGCTAATTGTCGTTTTCATGTACTTGTTCAACAGAAAATATGCATTATTCGCTGCCACTAAAGTGCATTTTCTGGTTTCCAAATTCACCCACAATGCATCGATGGCCAGTCTTGCGGTGGTCAGTCTTTGCGGGTTACTAAAGCATTCCTCATGCCCCTCAGCTGCTTTGTGGCAAAAAGGGAAGGGAACAAGGGAGGGAAGGGAAAGGGGAGCAGAGGATTAAGAGAAAGGGAAGGAAAAGAAGGGAAGGGAGAATGTTGCATCGAGAGAAAAAAGTCTGTGCATATGTTATTTAGATGTGTGTATGTTTGTGTCTGTGTGCATCTATCCGTGTGCATTGTTTAATCTGTCTAATTTTGGTTTTTGTATCTTCGTGTGTCTATGTTTGCAGCGTGGCTGGTTATCACAGCAGTGGTCATCAGTCTTCTTTTTGTTATCATTGTTATCCTCCTGATCATCAAACTGATACAAAGACAACGTTTACTGAGCCATTACCGACGACTTGAAAACAGCAACGAGTCTAAAGCATCTGCTAGCTGATTAACCCTAAAAGCATTTTTGTTCTCATCACTTCTGCTGCTTCACTCTGTGCATTCTGTTTTTCTTGTGATATGGAAATGAAGTTGTTATTGCTCGTCTTGGTGCTGTTGTATTTTGTGTTGTTTTATAATTGTTTATCGGGTGCTTTAATAAATTTGACTGAAGTAGAACGGTAAAATGAATTTTTACTAGAGTTACTCTTTGGCTGTTGATATTATAAGTGTACTTAGCGTATTGATTTGATGATATTCTGCCATTTGCCATTGCCTTTGCTTATAGGCGCCGTTGCTTGTAGGCTGTTACTCATTTTTGCAGCTCTGAGCTAACTAGTAAATATTAGTAAACTTTCTTAAACGTAAATGTTGTTTGAAAACATTTAAGAATGATTTGTTCTTAAAAGTAAAAAACATTTTGCATAATAAGTGCATAATAATTCTGGTTATGATTTTATTTATCGTTGGCATCAATCACCATTTTTTAGGTAAAATTATTTGAACGTTGTTGTTGTTGTATGCTTCTTCATTTGGCCCCCATCATCTTTTTTTGCTTCCCTGCATATTGTGCTTGTGATACAGATTTTGCTTGTGTAATAAATTGGTTATTTATTGAACGCTTTTTGTAATTTACAGTTGTACACAGCCAAAACTAACTTCATAGCTGTGCCAACGAGTAGTTTGGTGACTACCTGCTCAGTATAATATTAATACTAATCTGTTTTCTGTGCCTCATGTCTGTACATGTTTTGGTTCCAGTGGCGGCGCTACACGGGCGAAAATCCACCGCCCTGGCGCCCACCCTGCCTCGGTAATAGTGTGAACGGAAAATAACAAGAAGCCCAGCTGTCGCTAGGATAGCTGACCGTACTGGGGCAAAATTTTCGAAACTTTCCTAAGACATTTTCCAAAGATCTTCCTATGTCAGATGATTTAGAAATTCCAAAGAAGTTTTCTTATCCGAATTTTCGACGGCTTTCTTTGCATTTTCAAAGAACTTCTTCTTTTCTTATCTTCCTAAACTAGTTCAACCAATCAGATGCGTTTATATCGACCATGTGACATAATCAAAACTTCTTAGGAAAACTTCTTTGGAAAACTTCTTATTTTAGCACGTCCACGAGAAATGCATTTTACACACCGCTTCGTTTTTTTTTAAGTTTACCAAACATCAATTTCCTTCACTTACTCATTGTTGATTTCACCACAGCATTACGCAAATAACCTATGACGTCACATATGACGTCTAAGCTAAGTGTCAACACTGCATATAGGTACTTTTGCAAATTTTGTTTCATTACACAGCTTTCTCCGTGTAGGACAAGGTTAGTGTTTTCCTATATATTTGCCTAAATTCTTCCTAAGAAGTTTCCAAAAAAGTTTAGAAAATTGTGCACCCTTTCTCAAAGTTTCCTTTGGAAGATCTTTTCAAATTCTTCCAAAGACCACCCCTGTCTTCTAATAGACAGCATGATCACATTGATGACTGTCTGAGGATAACAGGGAAGATTATTAGAATTACCATTATGTTCATTACATATGCACGCATATAATGGAGTTCTTACAATTTTAGGTTAACCGCATTTCTGTATTTTAGTGTTTTGTGTGTCTGTAAAGGTTAAACATTCTGTTTATTGTAAAGTTTAAACTTACCGTTGCATTATTGAGTTTGTGTGCATTCTGCCTGAAAAGACCGTCCCCGAAATGACCTATACTGTGCTGGGTGGGACCCTACTCACTCGCTCACTCTTCCAAAGACATTTTCCAAAGAAGTTTCGAAAATCTGCATACTTTCTTCGGAAAAGAAGTCTTCCAAAGATCTTTCTAAGAAGTTGCGAAAATTTAGCCTCTGGTTATCAGTGACTTCCAAGGTCATCCAAGGTCGATGATTTTCATATAGATTGAAAGCCAGTATGCCACTTCCTATTAGTGATGCAACCTTGGCCCTATCCCTCACCATTTCCGAGATATGGCCAGTTTTCTGTTAAATTTCCTACCCCCTTTATTTAACCATCCAATTTGAAAATGTTCCTTTTGCACTAGGTGGCTGAAATTTTGCGTGCACAAGTTTAACACACATGGTCAATTATTCGTGTAAAAAGTGTTCCCTTATGACCTAAAACTTAGCTACAATCCATCCATTACAGATGCACTGCAGACGGACAGACGGACGACAACCATTCCAATAGCTCAACCGTTACTTAAGTTGGTCGGCTAAAAATGTTAGCATATCTCAGATATCTGACCGTTATACATGTTTTACAGTGAAACAATCAGCGACAACACTGTCCTTTAGCTGCATATAGGCCTCCTTATTGTTGGGGTTTATCGCTTATTTATTTACTTACTTTGTATCATTCTGATTTTTACATTGCTTCCCATTTTTGACAATTATCTTTTTCATAAGGCGGTTGTGCAGCTAAGAGGGAGGCAGATTGTCCAACCCCTTAATTCCTCAAGACAAGCACGGGTATAAATTGCATTAAATGTGCCAATTTGGCAGTTGATTCTTAAGAAAATAATAAACTCGTTGCCACCATATCTCATATTTTAGAGCTGCAATGCACCAAATTTGATTTTGGCTGGGGCTCCGGCCCAGATCCCACTGGGGGAACTTACAGTGCTGCTACAGATTCCTTAGCTGGATTTTATGGGTTCCACTTCTAAGATGAGGGAATGGGAGAAAAGGGGCAAAAGGGGAAAGAAAGTGATGGTTAAGAAGGTGATAAAAAGAGAGGGGAAGTTAGAGGAGGGGACGAAAGAAAGTGAGGAAAAGAGGGGGAAGGGAGGCGAGGATCCCAATTCGCTGCGCCACTGGATCAGGCGAACCCTTCGCGGCCTCTGCGACTCGTGACATGACCTAGCTTGGGGATTTTCTGACCTCGAAATGATTTGGCTTTTTTACTGCTCTGGCGCCGCCACTGTTTGGTTCTAGAAGTTTTTCTGTAGCTGCTACAGCTTACCTCGCTGTTTGGATTCTCTCCCTTTGAAATTCGCAATAGTTGTTTAATAGCTTCACTCCATCGCCAACTCAAAACATTTCTTTTTCAACCTCTCGCCATATCTAGTGCCCCGCTTCACCCCTTTGGCACCCCAGCGCCTCAGATTCAGCGAGTTTCTCACCGACATTGCACGCTTTATAAATCTACTTACTTACTTATTTTGTACTATATTAATTTTAAAAATTTGTATTTTGTCCTCAGGCTTTATTTTCGCTCTTAGGTTTTGTTGTACACCATCGGTCATTTTTGTAAGTGGTTATTTTTTGTTTAATTGATTGATTATTAGCGGTAGCATTACCCCCATTTGATTGAAACTAACTCGCCGTTGATGATTTTAAGGAACTGCCTCTGGATCCAACTCATACAGGCAAAGAGTTCATTTCTTTATTTCATAACCAGTACCGGTATTGATAAAAGTTACTTATTTCAATAATCAACTAGACATTAAAGTGATGTGCACTGAATTTCTGGTACATGTCAGTAGAGACCTTCTCTTCTATATTGGTAAATTGAATAATGACTAAATGTTCTACACGTTAAAAATTAGCTATAAGGAAGCCACAAATTAGTGTTTTAAGCTGTGATTTTTACCTTTAGATTATAAAAATTTTTAGCATAATTACTGCAGTTATAGCAGCTAGTGTAAGTAACTGTTTTATATTGAACGTTGAAGAACAATGTAAAAATGGAGTTGAGGCACGGCATACATAAGATATTATTAGTAGTTATATAATAAATTATAATGAATACTCAAGTATTTGTTGAGCAACTCGCGGAGTAGTCGAGTAACGTAATTACCTGTATATTTCCTCGAACAGTTACTCAAAAAGCACAGCCCTACTAAATACTCTAAATAAATACTCTTTGGAGATCAACGAGTAGGAGTGTTTGTTTTGATTTTTATTGTAAATTTCTCTAATCTCTACCAATACTGATGCGAATAATACTTTTTATTTTGTGTTTGTTCGTTTTACTGTCACTTGATGTGATTGCAAATAAGTCTGCAAGCCCGTCTGATTTGATTTTGATACATATTGTAAGTATTTATAATGGTCAGTGCTAGCGGTAGATCGGCGATCTCGCGCTAGAGAGCAGAAAATTACTAGCGGTAGATCGCCATTTATCTAACTACATTTATCTCGTTGTTAATGTAAGAATGCAGCCACATTTCTCCACTGCATTGCTAAGACTGTGGTTGGAACTGACATGTTATCAATTACCAAGCATTCAATAAAATTTATTCAAAACACTATAGTTCTAAGTCCGTGTTACAAAAAAAACAGCTTTGGCTTGAGATGGACTCTGATATAATACTGAATAAGCCTGATTTAAATACGTGTCAGTGTCGTGGCATGGTTTATAGACATTGCTATTATTTTCCCAATTATGTATCATACCTGATATATCTCTAGCAATTTTCCATTGCTTACAGGAAGATCGCCGCTCTACCGCTAGAATTATTGATTTATAATTCTTTACTAAGCTTTGCTGATGTTCCAACTGTTGGTGCTGTTGTGTTTTTGCAACATTTTCGTGCAGTAGTTTGAGATTTTGTAGAAGTATATATGACTGCTATGTTGGATTGTCTGGCACGTCATAGTCTGCCTTTAATGCAAAATGGGCAACTGTGTTTGGGTAGTTGCCATGTGTGAATCTCACTTGTGCTAGTGTGAGTTATTGGCTCATGCATTATGCAGCTGTACAGACATGGAGACAGAAGTCCTATTGTAACGTATCCAACAGACCCATACAATGAGTCTGCATGGCCGCAAGGTTTTGGGCAACTGTCCACAGTATGCAAATTTTGTGTTGCATTTATGTCATCTAACAGTTATTAAGTGAATGAATTGTGTCTGTCATTGTCATAACTTTATTCTCCAAAGCTAATGCTGATCATGAAATTGCTAGTTGGTATAAGTGCAAGGTATGTTAATATTGCTGCCATCAACTGAAAAGCTTTTTTCTCTAGTACAGTAGTTAAAATGGCAATTGTTTGGAAAATAGATTGTGAGCCATTCTCAGTTTTTGTTTCTTGAAGATACAAACCACCTTGCTGCTATGTGTAAATTTTACTTCATCGTTGGCACTTTTTTGCACATGTTGTATCATATTATTCTATGAATGTGCATGTTAGCTTCATGAACGTGAATATAAGATTTTAGTTATTAGCTGTGCAAATGATAGTTACCACTAAGCAGTAAGCACCAGAATGTTAAGATTACATTTTGTGTTTTGTTATGTAATTTTTTGCTTGATTCTTAGTCAGTGCTGAGTAAAAAGCATTTGAATTTTAGGCTTGCATTTAAATCTGTGCAGTAGCTGAGTTAGTTAGGACAGCTTTTTGAATCATAAGTTGCTTGTTTAGTGAGAACTGTGCAGATGGTCATAAACAGTATTTTATTATGGCACTTGAATTATGTTGAGTGCTTTTAACTGTGAATTATATTGTTTACAGGAAGGCATGAAGCAGCATTATGCTGTGGGACAGTACTTTCGTAGGCGTTACATTGAAGGACAGCCATACAAACTTCTGAAAGAAACTTATGATCTCCATCAAGTACATTCTGTGCTGTAACAATAGATTTGGTCATTTAATTTTGATCTTTGGTTTTCTTGTCGCTGTTGTGTGATTATTATTAAAATCTTTTTTTAAACAATAACGATAGGATCTGCATTCTACATAACTCATCTGTCTCTCTTAATTGTTTTTTAGCACTTTCGTATTTGCCATTTATTTTATTTCTGTATTGTATTCTATTCTATTTTCACGCAAGTCTGTTTTTTTTCTTGTTGGTTTGACCTGAGCTTTGCTGTGATATTTGCTCTGATCTTTAGGTGTTCATCAGTGTCAGATTATTTTTAGCATTAGCAAAATGAATTGTGTGATTTATGTTTATTCAGGTATATGTTCGAAGTACTGACTATAATCGAACGTTGATGAGTGCATACTGCAACCTGGCTGGTTTGTTTCCGCCACAAGGTTCTCAAGTGTGGAATGAAAAAATTTCTTGGCAGCCAATTCCAGTGCATACGGTGACCAAGGACTCAGACCATGTGAATTTATGTTTATTATTTTGAACTAGCATTGATCAGCATTCAGACAATCTTTGCAGAAACTGTTGGTTGATTTTTGATATTGCTACATTGATTGTTGCAATTGTTTTATGTAACAGCATACAGAAACAGTTTTTACAAGCACATCTAGTTACATCAGTTGCTCTATAGCTGTTTATCTGGTTTGATTTTTGTGTGTGCATTTTTTATGCTTGTATATTTTTTAGCTGTTGCATGTGAATGGAGGGTGTCCCGCATACAGTGAAGCCTTAAACAACATTCGTGAAAATGACAAGGTCAAGGAAAGCGAATACCATAACAAAGTTAGTCAAATTTCTTCATTTCTTAGGCAGCATTGTTTTTTCTTGATGTAACTGGAGCATTGGCTGCAGCTGTTATTGCGATACAAACTTCTGTATTCCATGATGTACATTTCTTATAGTACTTTCTGTATGAACTCTAGTGATATGACTTCATTGCTATTTGTTTATTATTATTATTTTTTTATTTTGTTACTTTTTTTATTATTTGAGTGCAATAATTAATGATTATCATATAAGAAATAAATGATAAACAGTGAATGTTTACAATTTTTTGAGCAGTAGTATGTAGCACCAGTAGACATATTTGTGAGGTGTTTTTGTAATGTCATAGCAGTAGGTAGTAGCACTCTTGTAGTGGATTGCATGTATTTATCTCGCTTGTATGGATGTTGTGTCTGCTGCTGTTTGACAGGAGTTTTATAAGCACATTAGTGAGATGTCTGGTATTCCGGACTTTTGTCTGAGCAACTCGGGGGGCATTAGTGATGCTCTCTTCTGTGAGGTTAGTCTAATTATTGACAAACTGTCACTGACTTACATTTTGCGACTAGTTCATATTATGCATTTCCACATTATACCTACAGGTTGTATGCTGCAGATTGTTTCAAATATGGTAATTTCGGCCCATTAGTAGTAAAATTTTGATTTAATAAATTTTTAAAAAAACGTTACTATATTGTGATGCAAACGGTTTATACTTCTACTGCTAACATCTGTTGATCAGAAGTTATCTGCCAGATCCAGTTAGCCTTCTACCATCCATGAGCCAGTGAAATGATAATGGTTTTAGAGGTAAGTAGTTATAGAGGGTGGGCCATAAAAAATGTACCACTTTACTTTTGTCCATATTTTCACCAATTATTGACCGATTTTCAAAATTCTTTCACTGGCACACTCTGCAGACAATTTACAATAATGTGATTATTATAGATCCCACCACACCATAAATGCGTCTTTACTCTACTTTGTGAAAATATCAATGAAATATGCATACATAACGATAATAACAAACAAACACTTTGGTAGAATTTTAAAAAAAATGCTTCAGACCAACATTACAGTGAATGGTCTGTATGACACTAGACTGTGTAGGTATAACACAGTCTATTGTCATACGGATCATTCATTGCAATGTTGGTATGAAGCATTTTTTCATTCACCAAAATTTTTGTTATTATCATTAGTATTTGCTTACATTTATATTTCACATCGTAGTGTAGAAATGCATTTACTGTGTGGTGGGATAAATAATAATCACATTATTACAAATTGTCTGCAGAGTGTGCCAGTGAAAGAATTTTGAAAATCGGTCACTAATTGACGAAGATATGGACAAAAGTAAAGTGGCACATTTTTATGGCCCATGGTGTTCTTATACAAGATGATGGCAGACTGGAAGTGGGTTTATAACAACTCAGGGTGGTTGATTTGGTTTCAGCTTGTTCAACTGCTTAGCACTGTTTTATGATATTTGTTTGTAAGTGGATAAACTGTCTGTGTGATTACACACTGGTTTTGTTGCATGTGCATTATGATGAATGATAAATACAGCTGTTAGTATTGTAGCTGGCATAATTTGGAAGTTGATTAAGAAAATCTTCTTAAACTGGTTTCTCTTTGATTAAGAAATCTCTGTTTAAAGATCACACGTTTTAAGTTGAAAATCACTACAAAGCTGAGAGGGAAAAATGCCACGTCAGATGAATGCACTGTCAGAATTTGATGTCATGTCTCATAAATGCAGAAACCATTTTGATAGCACTGCATACATGAATGTTCATGCTGTTGTTAATTCTTTAAAAAAATTTATCGGACTGTCTTAATTTTATTGCATTTGTTGACATTTTGACAACTGCTTCTGCCTTCCAATAGGTGTCGTTATGGTGGACAGTAAGTAATCGTAGATGTGTTGAATAATTTATATATGAGTCTATTGAAAGTCATTCACACCGTAGTATTGTGTTCAACAGAGAACTCATAATCTGACTCTGCCTGACTGGGTGGACGAAGAATGGGAAGGCCAAACTGTTTATCAGAAACTGCTTACAGTGAGAAGTGTTATCATGCCTCTTCTTTTTAGTACACCAGTGCTGAAAAGGTTATCTGGAGGTTTGTGTTGTCAGAAAATTATTCTCAAATCTGTTTATTGTTCTGTAGCAGCGCAGTTACTGTAGGTCAGTGTTTTTCAACCGGGGTTCCGCGAGCATCTGCCAAGGGTTCCGCAGCTGGCCAGTAAAAAATAAGGTAGCATGCGAAATCTCGTCAAACAATGTTGTAGAAATACTCATCATGAAATACTTTGTTTGAAATTGCGTTTCTACGTGTTAATTTTTGCATAGACCAACTCTGTGAAATCATTTTTGCTGTTAGTAGTCTTGGCATATTTGCATTTTAGGAGCGTAGGCTTTCTATGCACGACATTAGGCTACTCAACTCCGAGGATAAGTGCATTATCGCAAATAAAGATACATTGATTAGGGTTAGGCCTATGGTTACGAAATTGTTTGGCCATTTACTTAA
>Ga0209367_1013566_pt1 | contig 10466 bp, 7 predicted proteins | sample WorMetLIZISLAND2_FD_187412 | JGI IMG/M metagenome (GOLD analysis project Ga0209367, IMG submission 187412) | Marine gutless worms symbiont microbial communities from Max Planck institute for Marine Microbiology, Germany - Olavius geniculatus... ...
AAAATAATCGTTAGAGAATCAGCACTTAATAGCATGTGTTACTTTGCGAGAAATTTTAAGAACAGAGTACCAGCTGAGGTTTTCCTGTGGCACCAACAGTAGAGGCAACTGCACTGTAGTACTCCAATGAACCAACAACGTCAGTTCGAAATCATTAAATGTTATAACACCAACGTTTGAAGTTGAACGAACTGTTGATTAGCAACATCATAGTCAGAAGTTACAGCAGATGTTCGTTGTGCTGTCCCTTTACTTGAACACAGGCCCGGAGACGTCTTCTCCATTCGTCGACTGCGTCATCAACAACGGTCTGCCGTAGGCCAGACCAGACCTCCACCAAGCGCCAAGGAAATAACCTAAGCTGGTACTCCGTTTTATGAAATATTGTAAGCCCGTAACACACTACGATATTGAGTACCTTTTGACGATTTTCTCAGCTAATCATTATTATTATTAGACACAGTTTGTTGGAGTTATTTCAAAACGTAATAGGGGTCCGGTTTTTTTTAAGACACAGTGTATGTACTCGTACTGTGGTATTTGTGATAGTGCTTACAGTCGGCATGGAGTGGTACAAGCAGATAACTCTCGCACAGCGGTGGAAAATCGACCACGACGCAGGCACTTTGCTTCGGACGTTAACCATTCACACGAATGATCCTACAACAGCAAAAACAAATCACAAAAGTATTTCTACCATCAGCTGTGAATAATCTGTTGGCTTTGTTGGTCTGTTCATGTGACAATAGGCCGTAGCGTGTCTGACTTATGATTCACAACTCCCGGTCTACTTAAATCTGTCTGTAGACAGGTGAACCATCTACCAAGGTCATCTCAGCCTTTCATACATCTGGGGTAAGCTGTGGTTAAGATGAGAGTATGTATACCTGTGACAGGTTAGGGGTACCACTGTGTAATCCAGTGTTTTTCAACCTTTTTGCTGCAGCGGAACCCTACATAAGTGTCAAAATCACTCACGGAACCCCATGGCATGCAATGATCAGTGAGTCCAATGGCGTAGACAAAGTGGAATTTTTAGGGTGTTTGGGGACCGATGCCCCCAGCAGAGTCGAGAGGCAGAAAACCTGTAAGAGTTTGGACTCTGGGACAAAACCCTGAAACGCTGACGATAAAGCAGCAGGCAAAAGACTCCTTTAATTTGACCGCGTTAGATAATATTATTTAGCATTTTTATTTCACCCGTAACCAAAAACACTTTACGAGGCGGTCGCCAACGGCCCAAAAATTATCACTGGATCTTTTACGTTTTTATGCCCACAGAGAGCTCAGGTGGTCTGGACCCCCCAGACAGTTGCGCTAATGGGCGAACCTTTTTTATATTTTTCAAGCATATTGTTTCAGGAAATGAAGGTCTTTCAATAAATGGACACAGGATTCCTTAACACTGACACTAATAAGTTAGTGTTCAATGCAAATATTCTAACATTGTTAACAACAAGAAAATATTTAACACTGTATGCAAAAGTGGATGGCTAGAAGCGCTAATTTGGAACTAAGCATTCAGTGACGTAATTTCACATGCTAGGTTATTTTTATTTTTTACGGACGAGCCATGGAACCCTTGGCAGATGCTTGAGGAACTCTGGGGTTCCGCGGAATACCGGTTGAAAATCACTGGTGCAATCCCATATGGCAAGTGACAATGCTTAATAGCCCTGGAGATGATGGATTATCCTATAAAAAGCTATAGACATGTTTTATCTTCAATATACCAGCAACGATAGCAAAACCAATAGTAGCAGTAGGCGCTAGTAGTAGTAACAGTAGTAGTAGTCATCACGATACACACCTGTAAACAGCTGGAACAAGTGACATGGTCAGCACAGACAGGACAATACTGTGCATTGACAATGAACGAGGCTGAGTTGGCCTCACACCCTGTTGACACCTGCAACTCCCGCCGGTCTACACACCACTGCTCATTGTTGTTGTTGTTTTTGTTGTTGTTGACACACCAGCCACATGCTGTGTCGGTCATACAAGCCAAGCACGTGGTGTAACTACTACACATCTGTCCACCCGTGCTCCGATATGGCTGGAGAAACTCAGCGGTTATGATTTGTCTCTGTCTAGAGGCATCTCTCAGTGCAGCTGTCCACTCCATCTGCATCACTGATGTCACCTATAACAACAACGACAACGACAACTACTACTACAGCTCACTAAACTAGTACAGACAGTCTCTCTCAATTAATCTTTATACTCATATATTAAGTAGAGCTGTCAAATTAACGCATTAATTAACACGTTAATGCATTAACAAATTAACACACATGTAAAAAAATAAACACACATACGTAAATTTAAGTTAATTTACTAAATTCAGCGAAGCAAAAGTTTTCAGTATTCCATTAAACTGTGGTTATTTGACAATCGAATGAATTTAGGCAACTAAACTGTAGTTGCTGTTCCATCACTACTGTAATTAAATAATTATTTCGATGACAGGCTAACAGATTTCTATGCTAGCTATGACGGCAGTTATTGTTGATTACACGTTCAAAGTGTGTTTCTAACTTTTTTATATTCTACAGGCGCCCCCCCAAACGTCTCGGGCCCAGGGTAACTTACCCCCTCCCCTATTCTCCTTCTTAACGGGCCTGGGTGTTGTAATAATGCATTAAAAAATTAATATTAATATTAAAGTCTATATAATTAATATTAATATTAAGTATCATAGTAGTAGTAGCAGTGCAGTAGCAGCAGTAATGCAAGTAGTAGTAGTAGTATGTGTTGCAGTTACCTGAATGTTTGACCGGCCAGCCACTGCCTGTACAACCCTCTCCTCCACGTAATATCTGTGTCCACGTGACTCGTTGGTGAATATCGGTAAACCGTCCGACCGTTTGGCCAATGTATAGCCATAGGTTGACAACTCAAGCTCAGCAACTTTCTCCTAACAAACACAATGAATGTCGAATGTCAAAAGTAAACTGCTTCTTCTGCTACTACTATTACAACTACTACTACTACAACTAACAGTACATAAAAAGTTGATGAGTGATGACCGACCTTTCTCCTAAAAACATGACAATGGCACTTACAATTAGACAATTTCAGAAAAAAAACATCTTTTTGTCAGTCAAATGCGAAATAATGAATGCAATTTTAAATAACAATGAATGTCCCCAAAGACAGGAGTTAGTGGTCGCAAACTATGAAATAAACAAAAACAAATTTGCTTAAAATGCTCATTTTAATAGTGCTCTAAAGTCACTCACTACAGGTAATTTTAACAGTTTGAATAGTAGTAGTGTGAGCAGTAGTGGTGAGCATAATGCAGTAGTTACCCTGAGCTCTGGATCGTCTGTAGTACTGACATAGAGAGAAGCCTGTGCAGCAGCTGCTACCAAGTACAGTTTAACAGCCGTCCGGTTGGGTCCAGAGCCAAGCGGGTGAATAAAGCCTTTGAACACTGCAGTGTAGTGTGCGTCAATCTGATTCTCACCATCGAACGCTGGAGTGAATTGAAAGTCTACACTTGACGATCGCACTATATCCACCTACAATGTAGACAAACCAATGATTAATAAAAACCCCAATAATCCACTACAAATTTCTTTAAAATTCCAGAGGCCAGTTTGATAAATTCTGCAGCACACCACAACGAATTTTCTCAATTCCACGGCATCCTTAATACCAGGCCACCACCACAATATTCATCTTGGCTATCCATTCATCCGTCTTATGTGGGTTACTAACTCAAACACAAAAAGCTCAAAAGAAACATAAAAGACACAAACTAGAAAAGCAATCATAGCTTGCAGGTACCTCCGCCAAGGGCTTGTCAGATTGTAATGTAGATTTCACCTACGCGTTTCAAACTATAGTTGCATTTTCCACATTGACCTGGTTCTACGTGACCTAAAAAACCGTGATTGGATACACTGCCGCTTTGCCAGCGGTTCCCGTATGCCCCCTTTACGCAATGGTAACGAAAACTTTAAAGTGATCCAGAATGCAGGATTCCTGCCGGATCACCCCCAAAATTGAATCACCTGTAGCTTACGCCACGCCCAATATTCCCTCAAAATTTCAGAAAAATCCATCCATAACTTTTTCAGTTATCTTGCTAACACACACACACACACAGACAGACAGACAGACAGACAAACAGACAGACAAACAAAAACCGGCAAAAACATAACCTCCTTGGCGGAGGTAAAAACTAAATCGGCGTAAACATTCCCCAGGACAGAAGTAACTGATGTTTTGACTTTATGTGCAAAGAAATGTCACGCTGTTAACTGCTGTGCTGTCAAACATTCACACCAACCTTGGTTTAGCCCAAATTCCATTATGCCGACTTTGCGACAAAGTCCGCGATAAGTTCCCGACAAAGTCGTGGACTTGTTGCGGACACAAATCATAAAAGTCCATGACACAAATCATGTCGCCGACTTTCATGATTTGTGTCCGCAACAAGTCCACGACTTTGTCGGGAACTTGTCGCGGACTTTCCCCGTGCATTGTAACGGACTAAATTGCATTAGAGTGACACAAACGGGTTTGTCGCGGACCTGTCACATTTGTCGCAAACATCTCAACATGTCAAGATGGTTTGTGTCAGCAATTTTCATACACACACACAGAGAGACAGACACATATCTGATGAAAACATTATCAGTGCCAATCGCTGCATTCACTTGGCAGAGATAGCAAACATAGTAGCAGAAGAATGGACTGCAGTGTACCTGGTCAGGTGTCGAAAAGTTAGCAGGAGCTCTGTACGTAATGAAATGAAGTCCAGCCGGCTCATCAAACAGACGACATTCTGAGAGAGTCGACAGTAAGGTGCTACGACCGACCCACCAGCCCTCCAGACCACTACTGGTGTTACTGGCCACGCTGCAGACTCCACCCACTCCTGTACACACCAAGACATACACTCAGCCACCTATCCCTCACTGACACAGACAGACAGACAAAAAAAGGGTGACCACTCTCCAGACACTATAAAATGCTCCGACAGTTACGTGATATTTTCTTGATGACTCATGGCACTCGGGACCATTTTAACTAGTACTTATCATTTCTTTGCAATGTTGCATGGCAAAAATTATTAAAATTGACCACTGTTTTATGCAGCTATTTAAAAATAAAAATGGCTTGTTTTTTTGAGGCACAGTGTTTATGCTGCATTCATCGCCATTGCATTTTCGTTCATCTACAACCTAGCTCTTAGTTCTCCAACACACCCTTTGTACCTTAGTTTCAACGAGTTTCTGTCAACATTATTTTTACCATACAATTTTACTTGCATCCTTATCACAGGCTGAATAGTAGTTGAAGCCCAGTGATAACAGCAACATCTTGTTCTTGTGGGAATGCCCAAGACGTAAGCCCCCAGAAATGAAACCCCTGAACTGATTGGTATAAAATTTAGCGTGGCTGATTAATTCTGCAAGATTCCATACTGTGCCAAATTTTATGCAAATCTAAAAAACAGAGGCCTCTCAGCAAATGGGTGAAATACATGCCAAAATTGTTTTTGTCATAACTTTGTCAAATTTCCACCAACTTTGATAATTTTCAGCAAAAAGATGGCCAAGATGATAAAATTATGCAAGATGAACTAATTTTTCACCTCACCCAATTTATGTCAATGCACTACCGTGTGAAACACAGAGGCTCCAAATTGTTACATTACATAGTGGTTATTTGTATCAGATTGCCCACTTTTGCACCATCAATTGGACTGAAGGTGCCACATGGTTTAATAAGTTTGTGGTACTAAATATTTTACTGTAAAAACATCAGACAACAAAATAGCTGACTAACGAGCTTAAAATACGTCTAATCAATGAGTGAATGCTGTTTGATCAGTCAACCTTTGATTCCTCTATCAGCCAGTGGCGTTGCATCTAAGCCATTTGTCTTCGTATGCGAGAGACACTTTGTGCATAAATTCTGATAATTTGCAAGTGAGTGGTTATACAAGTTTATAATTCTGCTAAATAATTCACATTTAAGTAATTTGTGCTCAATTAAGTCATTACAACATTTACATAAGTCAACAACTCAGCATTATGCAACAATTCAGAGCATATTGTTTTACAAAATGACAGAAAGTAAGTGAGGTAAAAAATTTGAGTATATCTTACATAATTTTATCATCTTGGCCACATTCGTCCAAAAATTATCAAAGTTAGTTTAAATTTGACAAAGTTATGACAAAAACAATTTTGACTGTTTTTTTTCTGAGACGGTGTATATACTAACTAACACTAAAAAACAGTAAAAGTATGATTGATACCATTGCGCCGGTAGCAAGCAGACTCTTTGACACACCAGACACAATCACTGACAGCTGACAAAGACATGCTGGGTGGTCCAGTACTAGCACTGCCGCTTGTGAGGGTGGTCTGATGTGACTGTGTGGGTGGTCTGTCTGTGTGAGGGCTAGGCGCATTACTGCTGCTGTACAGTGTGCATGAGTCACAGGTCTGCAGTAATGGACAGACACCATGACATGTGCTGGCGTGTAGACCACGAACACAACGCTACAACAACAACAACAAATACTACTGCAATTACTACTACTACTACTACATGTGTCACAAGTGTGTATTGGTGGTCAGACGCCCTGACAGCTGCTGGCATGCAGACCACAAACACAGCTCTACAACAACAACAAATACTACTACTACAACTAATATTAATAATAGCAGTAGTAGTAATAAAGTGTTTTGACTGCACCATAACTCGGCTTGTACAAGAAATATTCCCTGAAATCTTTGCACCTAACAGGGAGTTTTCAGCACTGGGCAATTAAATGCACCAAATATACAAATGTGTTTTAACTGACGAGCACCAATTCAATCATGATATCATCTCTGGTTGTCATTGAGGAATAAATGGCTTTTCAAACAACAAACTGCTCAACCTCTGATGTCAAATGCTTTTCCGTGTTCACACCTGTTTGAAAAACCTCCCATTTGAGTATCTGCACATGCTAACCAATGTGCTTTTAGCCACGTAGTGTAAGTGCGTCAAATCTCTTTTTACACTATTTGTATAAAGTCTATTCAAATCAATGAGTTGTGTAGTCTCAACTGTTGAGTGTTGACAAGTAGTCCTTAATGTTTTTATCACATTAACGACCACTTTAAAATACAATGTGCTGCTAGGTGACTAAGATCAAGTTGGTGCCAAAATTGTTTAGCATGTGAAAATATGCATCCCACTTGCTCTTTCCTGACTATGATGCTCATCCAGTGCCTTTTTGTGCCTTTGTACTATATAAACTTTATCTTGCATTGTATTGTAGCGAAAAGCAAAAAATAGTTATCAACCAATGACTGGATGAGATGAAGGCATCCTGCATGAGCAGACTCTGAATCAATCTCCAGACACCAGATGCATTCTGGGTCATTCTTACATCCTTCGTAGTCATAGTATCCACACCACTACAACACCCCAGACAACTACTATGCATCATCCCACTACAACAGTACTACTTTTTATCACTACTACACATGGACAAGTGACACCAAACATTTTCCCTACCCTCCTCTCATTTAGCGCCCTCGTTCGGGGTGACCCCCTTCGAATTTATGGAAAAGCTTTACGAATCTTGAAACTAGAGTCTTCCAGAGAGCCAACATTGAAGACTTGATGATCCTAATTAGCAACGTTTTGACTGGCCTACCCCCACCCGTGTGACAAATGAACAGAAATTCTGATGACATATACACACTACGGCATTAAATGCTCTCACAAATGTATGTATTCAAAATGCATTCAGTAAGTTATGCAACTCGATGAAAACTTTTCAAAATCTATTTCTCCTCTACTGAAAAGTATTCAAATAAACTTGAAGTGATTGTGACATGATTGTAATTTGTAGCATCAAAAACTGTTGAATGAACGAATGAATGTTTGTAAGTGTTGCAGCCAAAAAGCTGGATTATATCAATACATATACAATGCAATAAAATGTAAATGTCACATGTTTAAACAGAAGTGATCTGAAGTGCTACAGCCGAGGTGCAAAACTTTCTCATAGATGTTTGAAGGGCATTGTGGGAATTGTGACAAAGAAAACAGAACTCACTGAGTGTAAAGTGGTAGCAGTTGCAGTGATGCTACGAGGTAGTTTCAACGCGAGTAGATCACCAAGCACAGAGCCGCGATAACCACCAGAGATAAGCAAGGTGTCATTTAGTACGACCCCGGCCACGTGACCATAACGTCCTTTCATTGACTCGGACTGATGCCTTGAGCCAGCTAAACACATCACATGACACTGGCTTACTAGAGTTTGTTTTCACTCCCTAGTTGCTCATTCGTGATTTAACAGCAATGCCATGCCGACATATATGAGGCCTCTGAAGTCAGTTAACGTACCAGCACTTTACAAATTCGTTTATTACTGTATTATCATGTCAGACATTGCAATGTGTATTTTCGCACGAATGTCATCATTATTATGCAAGTTCCTTTCCTAAGTCAAAGTTAATGCTTTCTTAAACATTATCCTTAGAAAACCTTCCTGAGATATTTCCAAGTATTTCCAAAGATACATTATACTCTCTTCTTACTGATGTAGATTTTTGATGAAACCCTAAACGACTAAAGATTTAAAGGTCCATGGACACCAAAATTAACTTACCATTTTCCTAAAAAGCACAATTTTCTGAGAATTTTGACAGTAATATCGGCACCCAGTGTTTTGTCAACACGAAGAAACTTACATTTGAAATTGACGATCTATGAAAATGATGCAGAAAACGAAATACCATGTTGACAGGCTGATGACGTCACTGCACGTACCCATTGTCAACGTAAAATACGCTCAGAAACATAAGCATTATAAAATTACATTGTCTACCTATGTACTGCTGCGGTTGTCATGCAGCACAGTATTTTTTGCCATTAAAAATATTAAAATTAATTGGTAAACACTGACTGGGTACACGCGGTGACGTCACTTCCGGCCACTTGCAAGATTAGGATTTTCCAGCATAACATAACATGACGCCATTTTTCGTTATATTCAGGCATTAATTTCATACATTTATAAAGCTTAAATCATCATATTATATAGGCAAGGTGAAATGTCTAATTGAGGTCTACATGAATTTTACAAGTGAGTTTGATCGTGGCCATGGACATTTAATGGTCATGGTTTTAGTAACCGCAGCAGTAAGACCAAAAAGATACCATTGTTGACAAAGCTGAGGCTGACAAAGTCGACCCAGATGTGACAAAGCAGATGATAGGCATAGATCTGAGAGTCATAGCACGTCTCGTCATCGTGATGTAGATGCACCTGGAATCACATCAAAGCAAATCATTTATCACAATGTTGGAGCCAAAAGACCACTGTTGGTGACCTCTGCATCTCGCGCGTCACAACAGACCTATGGCTGGTGGCGAGACTGCTGTGGCTGGTCCAGTCCACAGATGTGGAACCAGTTGCCAGTCACCATGCAAGCTACCAGCACCAACATGCCAGACTGTTTTAAACGAGCACTGCACATATTTCTGTTACGAGTGACACATTCAGCTAACAGCACATCTGGGAAACGCTCTGTAAGAAAGGAGGGAGTTATAGCAAAGTCCTATACATTAACATTAAGATTAACATTATGATGGTGCAGTTTGACAAGGCTGACCGAGTGCAATGTAACAAGAAATCTGAGCTAATGCTCATAAGATGCACAAGAGCCTATAGCAGTTCATGTTCCCAGGTAATTGCTCTATCTCCATCCATTTCGTCGAAATTCACTCTTCTGCAGCCGAGAATTGCAAAAAACCACTAAAAATGCCTATTTTGGCGTTCAAGGTCATTCAAGGTCATCGATGTTGACATTGCTAAGAAGCTCGTCACCAGTGCTTGTTATGATAAGCAGCATGTCTGTATCTATCTGCAACCATTTTCACGCTAGACAAGCCAATAGCTGTAAAATACGTTTTTAGGGAGGTGCCCCTCTTTCGCCCGCTCGTTTGTGAAGACCACTTCACCAAGGGGCATGAAATTTTGTCACAAAATACTAGAAACTCTAAGATATCATACGGTGAAAACCCGAAGTCTCTCTCTCACCTGGGATTAGAATGGTACCAGGACATGACAGACACCAAGACAGACAAACAAACAGGCAGACAGAATTACCCTAGCTAATATGCGCTATACCTAGCTATGCTAGCTACCACATGTAAAAATGGTGTTACTGATAGCAGCTGGTGGAGCGATACACTAGCCCAGCACTGCCAATGCCAACAGACAAATAAATAAGCAACACCAATCACAAAACCTCATCAATCAATAAGCCCACAATGTTCTGATGGTATAACATGCAAGTTTTGCAGTTTTTGCTGTTTTGCAGCTCTCCGCCAGATCCGTGCTATACGGCGATCTGTTACACGACCAGTTCTACTGTCGCTGGTTGTTTCATTGGTCCTGTCACGACTGGACTATGGCAACGCCACACTAGCCGGCT
>Ga0209367_1013567_pt1 | contig 10466 bp, 7 predicted proteins | sample WorMetLIZISLAND2_FD_187412 | JGI IMG/M metagenome (GOLD analysis project Ga0209367, IMG submission 187412) | Marine gutless worms symbiont microbial communities from Max Planck institute for Marine Microbiology, Germany - Olavius geniculatus... ...
CCGCCGAACTTTGAAGTCGTCCGAAATCGGGCCAAATTTCGCATGTTTTTCGCCCCCGAATTTTTTTCGGGTGTGCCCCTCAAAATTTTGGACCGGCATTATAAAATTCGGCCTAGTACTGACTATCGTGCAAAATTTCGCGCCAGTCGGCCCACACATCTCGGAGATCTCGCGAGGAAAGAAAAAAAAACATCATGCGTAAAAAAGAAGTCCTTCCGAAAACTATCATTTTCGGGCGGACTAAAAATGCATGCAATCACGCAATATGCAATAAAAACAACAAAGGAAAAACAATTTTTTATAGATTATGCAATATTATGCCCTTATCTTCAGCAGAAATCTTAATAACCACCACCATTTATAAACAAAAACCTCAGCTGATGCAAAAATGTGCATTGCACAATTTTGTTTACAAATGTCGTTAAGCAATGGCCAACATCAGTCAGTTAACGGAAAATGCACAGTCGAAAATTTAATACCATGACTTAGTTTACTTACCATTCCATTTAGGATCTAAATGATATGTCGGTTCATTTTCTATCTTTTCTGTTGCAGTACCAAACCCAGCGGTGCTAGTGTGTTCGACGGCTGGGACAGGAGGCAATGTCAGGTCATAGACTGGTTCACGTACGTCATCATCACCATGAGCAAACATACAGTGCACGCCGTTCTTGCAGCAACGTCCAGCAGCAGTTGACGGATGCAGACACTTCTCAGTTTTATAGTACCTCAGGTGATAGTGCCGCTCTGTATCTCCACTGTTTCTATGTAAGTATGGACAGCTATCAGCACAAACACGTTCACATGTCAATAGCTATCCACAACTATCGTAACTATAAATGTCTAGCTAAAAAAATCAGTTCAATATGCCACTAGATGAATTTAATATGCTCTACACTTCTTAGCTAAAGCACCCAAACTGAAAAGCTGCTTTCGTTATTTAATGACAGGCTGTGTGATCTGGAAAAAGATGTACATTTTCATATCAAAAAGTGCAAGACTATGTTGTATGTATTGTATAATACTACAATGAAGTCAAAAATCTCCATAAGCTTGTAATTATAAGCATTAAGAGCCTACCGATGTTCTGCACCAAATAACAAATTATGACACTATAAACAGCAGCAGGATAAGACAGCAGAATTACTAATATTAAACAAATGTTAATTAGAAAAAACTTCACCAGAGCCAGCCTTTGCCAATCAACAGCCATGTTCCAACTGCCCACCAGAGCATTGCCTCTCCCCTTCTTTAGTTCCCTCTCTGCCTTTCCTTCCCTTTCCCAGTTCCCAGATACAGGAACCCACTATTATCAGTACTAACAAAAGTGGGGGCTTCTACTTGAAGTTTTATGGTAGTTTTAATTTTAAATAAAATTTAAGGTCCCATTTAAATAAGTCACATTTCAGCTATAGGCCTACTGCATAACATACACAACATACATACCTGTCTCCATTGGGGCAAATTCCAGTTGACTCATCATACTGAGTGCAGTATTCATTAGGACTATAGTTAAATGATCCATCGCGCTTTCTAATAGGTCTTCGCCGACGCTGATTGGGAAAGTGCCAGTGAAAACAAGTATATGGACGATGTTGATTACAACGATGCTGAGTGAATTCTTTGCACTGTTCCGTACGAAATGACTTCAGATAGCTGACATTCACCATAAACACACACAGACAGAAACTGAACCAAATAAGCAAAAAATTACTAGCAGTAGAATCACCCCTTTATCTTATGACATTCATCACATAATATCAGAATGCAGCTGGCAATGCGATAACAGCTGGTGACACCACCACAAAGTAACTCTATAGCCAATGAGCCATTGCCCACCTTACCAATCTTGTCTGCATAGTTTAGCATGGCTCAACATAGCCACATTTCCTCACCGCATTGCCACTGCTGTGGTTTAAACTGAAATCACACACTTTTGTTATCTGTTACAGCACATTAAATAAAGTTTATTCAATAAAATATTATTCTTGAGTTTGCAATGTGTTTTATAGAAAAAAGCTTTAGCTTGAGCTGCACTAAATAAGCCTGATTTACTTTCATTTAAATAAATGACAGTCATAAGTCACAACAGTGTAACTGGAGCATGGTTCGTAAACTTTAACATGAATAATTGGGTAACTTCACTTTTCTGACTTAAGACTTTTGCTAAGCCAATTCTTTAATCAAAAGTACAGTCTAAATATATACTTAGTTGAAAATTAAAGTGATTTCTAAATCTTTGGCTAAGCAAAAACGTGGCAACAATTTATATTAGGCCTGTATGTACCGATAATTAAGTAAGTTAAAACAACAAGCCTGGGTATCAAAAATAAAGGCTGTAATGACTTCACAATGACTAAGTCGTTACATAACACATCGTTTGCATGCGCTGCACAATTTAATAAAAAAATCTAACTAATGCTGCAATTTGACTAATAAAATACTTGCAGGCCACACACAGTAAGAACAGGGATAACCTAACCCTAACCCCTTACCATAATGATAGGACTATAGACAGACAATGGTAAAAGGCACATGTGTGGATGTGGCAACAGGAAGAAGACAGATCTTGATGCAGAGGACATCCACTTTTTACCCATTGTACTCAGCCACGCTTTGGACCAATAAACAGTGTATTAATTTTGGTGTCGCCGTTTAGGCACCATCTTTTTGGCGCCACCATTTAGGACTTTTTGGGTGCCATGCTTTGCGACTGGCATGTTATTGAAATTACTGTACTATGCATATCGTTCGAGTTAAAATCGTAAGTTGGCAAAATAAGTAAGTTGGCAAATCTGGGTTCACATTAGTAACTGTTTGCTGCACTTAGTAGTCATTGTTGTCGTCATCCGTTGTCATTTGTCGTCATCTGATGTCACTGTACGTTATCGTCATGCGTTGTCGCACATCGTCGTTTGTCATCGTACATCGTCATCATCATATAGTTACATCGTCGTCTAGGACTATGGAGAGTGTGAACTGTAAAGAAATTCACAGCGGCAGACTTCAAATGACTGCCACCTATAAAGTGTCCACTGAGCAGTTAATTATGGAGTGAAACGTTACCTAATATAACTACTGAGAATTACTGAAAAACTCAACAACAGTTCATGACGTGACAACTGTTATCCGCACATCCATCTTTTACCCACACATCTGCACTTAGCATCCGCAGATTTTATCCGCCTTTTACTCATTTCCACATCCGCTTATTACCCATAGACGGCTTACATATGAGATGGCTAAAAGTTGTGATCTTGTAATTTGTGTATAGCTAATTATTTTACTAGCAAAAACTGCAGCATTACACAAGTCTAAGCGTAATTGGTTTAGGGTAGATTTCAGTTTATGGACGCGCCCTGTTTATATGCTATTTTTAGTCATTTTCGCTATCAAACATTTATAACTGTCAATTATTATTTTATTTGTCATAATTGCATATCTAACCTTGTTACATTGTGCTATTTTATCGCTTATTCAGCATGCTTTCACCGGTACGATATCGTGTGTACTGTCGTTAGGTTTAAGTTGCCTACGTCCGCGTATACAGGTCGCAGAAAGTAGTCCACTGACTCCTCCTCCAGTAGCAGTGTTTACTGTAGTCAGACCGTGTCGTCCTGCTGGCGCAGTTGATGGCGGGAGTTGTTGACTGTGTCTGTTTTCGCTGGCTGCTCAGGCTGTGCGGGCTGTGCCTGCTGCTGCTGCACAGCAGCAGCAGCAGCCAGCAGGCAGTATTATGTGTATTACTACGCGTTAAGCTTCACGCCGTCTGTGTGCGTCACTGTGTCGCTATAATGTGTGTCTTTTTTTCTTCTTGCCGCTTGTGCCTCGCGGGCTAACTTCCACTGCAATACGGACTCGCACGACGACGTCGTTTACAGGGTGCGTCCGTAAACTAGAATCGTCCCTTGGTTTATTTATGTACCGACTATTACTAATCGTTCTTCGTAGTAAAGTCTACATAATTGGACCAAAGTTTAGTTAAACTCTGGTCTAAATATGGTCTATGAACAAATTTTATCGTTCAGCTTCTGCGTTCTTCTTTCTTTTCCAGTAGTTTACAGATCTTCTTGCGAGTAATGGCGTACATTCGTTCAGCGAATTGTCTCAACGAAAGTCTAAGTCAAAAAGTGAAGTCGCCCATTGTCCACTCAATGTTTACCCTACCCAATCTACATCAAGCAATTTTCCCACGTTAACAGCGAAATCGTTGATCTACCGCCAAAATAAACAAATAGTACGTCTGATCCAAATGCCATAATCAGCTTCTTTAAAATAGTAATGAGAAATATCTTACGTATAATGGTTTGGTTTCTCTTCTGGTGAAACAATCGGAGTAGCCGTCATCTTGACTAGTCTGCTTCACTGCACCATATGAAACAAAGATGGGCAAATTTCAAAATTTTGAGTCCGCGTCAGTCCGCAAATTTTAATCAAAGATCCGCCTCCTCAACTCCGCATCTGCGTCTGCGTCCGCAACAGGAAAGCACTTGCCAGTACATGTCCGCAATAAATAAACCTAGTTTTTAGTACGAAAGGTATACGCCACTAGGTTTAACTAACAAGCTACAGTAAGCAGTATGGGCTTCGTATATGCATTTTGCTAAACAAGACAGAAATTAAACATGCTTTCTAAACTTCGTTAGTAGTTATGAGAAAAAAATAACTTCGTCACGAAATAGGATCTGCAAATTTTGTCTATCTTTGAAGACTTTGATCCGCTGTCTCTCCCTGCAGTGTCCGCGTACGCAAAAAAATTCCTGTGGATCTGCGTCCGTGGACGGACGCGTTCGCTGTTTGCACATCTCTGATTCGAAAGTGAAACCAAGCGTGAATTTCCTTATTCTTCGATAATCGATTTACGTCAATCTGGAATCTGGATGACTGGACGTATAAAAACTGCGCAAGAGGGAGAAGTAAGGGGAAAACATGTTATGAGACTATGAGGTGTAGTATAGCTCACTAGCTCCGCGCACATTTCAACAGTAAATTGCGACAAAATGGTTGGAGATAAACCAAGACAATCTGCATATGAAATTTTCAGCATTAAACGTAGATTTTAGCAGTTCAAGTCCCGACCCCCTATAGGTTCAAGGAGGTTTGCGCAAGCGGGTGTCAAAGACGGTTATCCCTCTAAAATGTGGTTATTTTGCCGCTAATGGCTCGTGTATAAAACGGTTGCAGTTAAGCAAAGACATGCTGCTTATCATAACAAGCAATAGTGACGGGCTTTTTAGATTTATCAACATCGATGACCTTGAACGACCTTGAACCCGAAACAGAAGAGTTTTGGTGAATTTTTCGCAATTTTTATCTAAAACGCACATTTTAAGAGTGAATAATGCGACGAAATGCCTGAAAATAGACCAAGACAACCGGAGTATGAAGTTTTCAGCATTAAACGCCGATTTTAGCAGTCTACGTGCTGACCCCGTATAGTTTTAAGTAGACTGGCGTACGCCGCACCCCTTTAAAAAGTGGTTATTTTACTGATATTCGCGTGTAGGCCTATAGCGTGAAAACAGTTGCAGACAGACATGGATATGCTGCTTATCGTGAGAAGTAGGCCTACTATAGTGACGATGTTTTTAGCGGTAATGAGTGACAATGATGACATTGAATGATCTTAAACCCCCCCCCCCCAAAAAAAAATAGGGAATTTTAGTGTTTTTGCGATTTTCGGCTGCGGTGCAGACGTCAAACTGAATGCGACGAAATGGCTGGAGATAGAAAAAAACAATCTGCGAACATTAATTGCTGTCTCGCGTTTCATGAGCTTTGCTCAAATTACGTGTTGTCTTATCTCAAAGGGCGTATGCCACTTCCTATTAGTGATTAAAAGTAACCATGGCCCTATCTCTCACCGTTTTCGAGATAAATTTATGTCCACTTATAGCTTGAAACTTTCTATTGAAAATTGCGGTCAAACCGCTGCAGATGGAAACATGGTTATTATAGATAGCCTATACGAAGTCGCCAGCGCCCTATCCGATGGTACTATCGCCGCCTCCTTACGACTTACCGTTTAGCCACAATCCCGCACGATTGGCATACCATATAGTGCGTCATGACTTTTCAAAGGCATTCAAGGTCAATGAGTTCCATGTTATGTGAAAAACAATATGCGCCTTTCTATTAGTGATCAAACCTACGCCCTATATCGCACCGTTTAGCCTCAATACATCCGTAACGGACGACGACGACGGACGGCAGACTTACGACAACCGTACCATAAGCTCGACCGTTAGGCCTACTTAAGTACGGTCGGCAAAAATTTACTTAAAGAGCCTATATTTTATATTCTGTCGCTCGCTACAATAGTTTCGTTCGGCACCGGGGTTTAGTTTCTGCTTTGTCTCTAGTCAGTTCGAGAGATCTTTTTCATTCTTATTTCATTATTATTTGCATAATCATTTTCGTTAATATTTTTTTTCGGGTATGGTAAGCCAATCATTTGCATTCTCGTTCATAAAAATAACACTGCTACTACCATCCTACTGCTGTCAGTACTCTTCTACAACTACGATTAGACCTATCATATAACTCTAAAATTATCATTTTCCGGTTATACGCTAAAGTTTGCCGATGCTAGTAAGACGTTACAGCGACGCTACTGCGGCATCACGGCAGTAGCCGCCTGGCATGTGGGACACTCGTTGGTCTTCATATAGCAGACTTCACAGAGCACCTTGTGATGACAAACTGGCAGTCTGAGACTGGCACTGCGTTCCAGACAGTACAGACATTTGCCGGCAGACTTCTGCAGCACAACCTGAGTTACCACAGACGGACAAATTGACAACAGCACCAGCTGATACACCCACAAGATCCTCTGTAACATTATTAATAATAACTATAATGAACAATAGAGCGGTGCAGAACAAGGAAGGATAGTATGCCTTTAATAAAATGTAATAAAAAATAAATAAAATCATAATTCTACCACAGACAGACAAAAGCATCAGGTAATCGATACACACAGATTCATCGTCATCAGCCAGCTCATCAAGCCAGTTTGTCGAACAGCGCTCGTCGAGCCAGCTTTATCGTGTATTATTTTAATAGTACGCATAAGTTTAATTCGAAGTTTTATTATAAGCCTACTGCAAATAACTGTATGACGGTTTTCAAGTTTTTAAAATTCACAATCCATGCAGCATTAGTCATTGCTAAAATTATCAAAATCTTCGCTACAAAACGTTTAGTATAAGAAGAAAAATGAAGATCAAACATTTATAGCTAGCATACCTGACTAACAATCTGGAGATCAGACTTAAGCTGTTTCTCAATGTTCTGCAGCAGTGGAACAGTCAAGTCAGCTAAGCTGCTTACTGGATGCAGACTTCTTAAATAACGAGCTTCGTTATAATTGTCTCCATCAGAATTGCCAGCTTCATACTTTTCTAGCTGCTTAATTGCCTGTAACATAAATATCAAATAGTTTTGCATAATTAAGCTTACATTTCACCAAAAATATTTTTAGATTGTGACCAATCTAATGTACTCCTCGCGCGCATTATTGTCTCCTGCATTCTTCTAACAGCATTTTCGTTTCTTTCTTTTCATACAGCAGATACCGGTGGTACATAGATAACATATTGTCCTAACCCTACGGCTGGGACGTCGAGACTCAAGATATCACCCTACCGCTTCTAATGCGTGCTATGTTGCTAACGCAATACCGTAAAACTTCCCTGACGTCGATTAGAACATTCGACTTAGAACCCCGACTTCTATTTGAGACCCGACTTATATTGTACAAACAGCGACTGGTGTCGAGGTCATTATTATCTCCGCCAATGGAACGAAGTAAATTGGAGGAGATTATGAGATCGGTCGATCTGTCCGTTGTTGTGTGTGCCCGTGTGTCTGTCTGTCTGTGTACACGAATTGGCGGAGATATGCACTCTAACGAGCGCCTTCTAGTTGAAGTTTTTTTCTGAAGTTTGTAAAATACAAACTGAACGAAAAAATGTTCAATGATGATCGATGACGCCAATTGCCATTGCTTTGTTATACATCAAAGCAAAATTTGTGTTATTTTACGGTTCCTTCAAATAAAATAAACAACTAACATAGTTGACTGCTGATAACGTATGACGTACGGTTTAGCCACAATACATGCACACAACGTTACTACGTAGGCCTACCGCTTAGCCACAATATACGCGCGGTTAGCCACAATACACGCGTCACACAACACCGGAAGTTGATCGGATAATCGGCTGCTGAGATATGGCCATCCGAAGTTCTTCCAGAAAGGCTCATCTAGGGAGGTCGGTCGGTCGTCGGTCGTCGGCCGTCGGCCGGTCGTCAATATTACACTGATCTCATACACCCTTTTTCGCTACGTTTGGAACGTAGCGCGAGAGGAGTAAAAAATCCGCGAATGTGAATATTTTTTTAGCCTATCATGTTTATAAATATGACACGATTGTTTATTACTAAGTCTTTCGGATTGAGGTACGACTGTGTTTTATACTTAGGCTATCTTAGACACATGTGGTATATGCACCTTTGCCTCCATTTAATAGTGTAAAGAACAGGTATGTTTGCCAAATCGTCAGAAAAAAGAAAATGCAAAGAAAGAAACGTTACTAACAAGAAAATCACAGAAAAAAACAGACTTCATAGTAACACAGCGCAAAGTTTACAGTCAGCTGTATGCACGCTATGCGTACCTCGTCTCTTTCTTGCGTAAGTTTACGTTTTTCTTCGTCACTCATTTCAAGTCGTTTGTTAGCAATGTCCAGATCCATTTTCAAACGCGCGACATACTGCATTCAGCATTGCATATACACAAATGTCAGAAAACGTTTAAAGCGCAAAGTTATTCCTCAGCCATATACAGGGTGGGCCAAAAGACCGAACCTGTATGAGCGTTGATAACTCAGCGATGGTTAGTGGCAGAAAGACGCGCTATACGTCAAAAGTTTTAGAATGCTGTAAAGAATAAATGACAAATTTGCACAATGAAGCATTTAAATATTCTTTGTCGAATTTGCATAAATATTCGCCACCCCATAAATTCTGCCAAATTTGACTGTAACACATAGATTTAACATGGATATTTGAGCTTTTATAACTTAGCGATGTTTATTAATGAAAAGGCGCGTAATATGCCAAAAGTTTCGAAATTGTATACAGAAAAAGTGTACAACTTGCACGTTTCAGCATTTAAATATTCTTTGTCTGATTTACACAAATCTCCCCACCCCTAAAATCATGCTAAATTGGCAGTAACGCACGAATTTAAGTTGATTTTCATTCAGCATACAGTAATATATCAACAATCATTATAACACACAAGTTAAGCTTAGATAAAATTCGACATAGGCAGTTTCCCAGTTTTTGCATTTATAACCGTCATCAGTCCTTCTAGGCAGCTGATCGATCGTTGGAGTCAATGTGTTTAGGATCAGCTGAGCCCAGCATTCGATTAGCACCTGTTTTAGCTGGTCAGTTACTGAAATTTTGTGGCCATGCCATCTGTTGCAATGCCCCCACACTGAATAATTCACATAATTTAAATCTGCACATTTTGGCAGTGAGTTTTTGATTTCAATGAACTCGGGCACATGGGAGTGCAAGCAAATGCCTAAATTCAGGGGTAATGAAGATTTATGCAAATTAGGCAAAGAATATTCAAATGATTTACTATGCAAGTTGGGCCCTTTTTGTCTACAACATTCTAAAACTTTTGACATATCACTGGCCTTTCTACGGGTAACCATCCTTGAGTTATCAACGCTCAAACAGGTCCGGTTCTTTTTGGCCCACCCTGTATATTATAATATAAGTAGACCCCTAAGCCGCCGCCATAACCGCCGTCGCCGAAAATTTTTTTTCGGTTAGCCGCAGCCGCCGAAAAAGTTTATGGCTAAGCAGGCTTAGCAGATATAAGATTTTACGCTTAACTGCCGGAAAAAATTTGGCTAGCCGTGTTTCGTCAAACTGACCTAACGCGGTATAGTCGTTCAATTGCCTCCGTGCATTGCAGACAGGAACGTCGTTTGATGTTGTCAGACCACTATCCAAGTTCACGTATCTCAAAGAAGTTAGATAAAAGCAATCCTTAGGACACTGGCAAATTTAGGATTAGTTATCTCACATTCTGAGTAAAATCGCTCAAGTGTAGCGTACTTCGGAATAAGCTCGTCATCAGTGCTTGTCGAGTGCATGTTCAGCGTTTATCGGACTTGTGTCAAATGGCAGACGATCGTCCGATGTCCATAGAACCGGAAAAACTGAATCGAGTGTTGGTCCTGGAGAGTGAGTTTGTTATAGGCCTACAACGGACTATGACTACGTAGTGCATATAGCTGAGTTCTATATAATGAGTTCTGCAACGACATCCTGTGTTCCAAGCTGTACACCTGCACGACAACCGACGCTGATGAGTACGCCGATCTGTTTAACGAAGAAGTTAGACGTGTACTAGACAGCCACGCTCCTGTGCGGACTCG
>Ga0209367_1013568_pt1 | contig 10465 bp, 7 predicted proteins | sample WorMetLIZISLAND2_FD_187412 | JGI IMG/M metagenome (GOLD analysis project Ga0209367, IMG submission 187412) | Marine gutless worms symbiont microbial communities from Max Planck institute for Marine Microbiology, Germany - Olavius geniculatus... ...
CCGTTATAGGCTAGCGCTCTGCGCGCTCGCCATGGCCCTTCCTTTGCCAAATCCTAAATACGCTACTGGGTACTGCGTGCGTGCTTGGTATTGCACGTGTATGCAGATGTTTTTTATGTCTGTTTTCCGTCTACGGATTAGGCTTAAGTATAGCGATAGTCAGGGCCGTCTTTTGCCAGCGCGGTGCCCTTGGCACTGACTTATCCGCAGGGCAGGCTCCCCGATACCACAATAGTAACAACCTGTGACCACACTACACCACAATGTGTAGGATTGACCTAAGTTTACGTAGGTAATGCTGGCCTGTATCTTCTGTTTTTTAAGGTTACAAGTTCGCGAGCGAAGAGAGCGAAAAAATTTTTGACCCTATATTTTAGCGTTTCTCAACATTTTCTAGACTTTTAAATTAAGTTTTAGTTGTGACGATAATTCATTTCCTAAGACAATGAAATTGTTTAGACTGATCGGTCGTCTGTTGCGGCGATCACCGACGTAGCGCGGCGCCCCTTTGGCGCGCGGGGCTCTTGGCATGTGCCAAGGTGCCACCGGCCAAGGTGCCACCCCGCTGAGGACGGGTCTGACGATAGTGACATGGAAAATAGCGTAATTTCTGCCTGCGTGTGGACGGAAAATAACACTAGCTGTCTTTGGTTCTGTCTAAAAAAATAAAACGCTAGAGCTCTGCATAGGCGGCGGGGCGGGCTGAGTATAAGCTTACATAGTGCGTAGCGTGCTCAGGCAAGTACAGACTACAGAATGCATTATTGATTTCTTGCGCTGCCACGTCATCGCTGGTCGAAGTCGAGTCGTCGACTGTACTCAGTTTGAGCAACAAAGGACTTATTATAGCCCACTGGGTGATTGCTTTGCCAGCTGTGTATGCAGCGGAGCAGACTGTTGTTGTTTTGACCGCTGATACGGATCGTACCGTCGTACGTATATGTATTGACTTAACGGTTATGTGATGGAGATTGAGTAAACATACTGATTACTGAGATTGGGGTAACTAGACGTTGAGGCCATGAAGAAAGCCTGGTGGGTGGGATTGTCAGAGGGCATAATGACAGAGACCTTTAGTTTGTTCTGTGAATATAGGTATCAAATCAATATATACTGAGACTGATAATCCAGAGGCAACCGGCCATTTTTATTCTTGATTCTCATAGTTCAGGTTTGGTACTGTTGAGAAGTGTCGATGATGCGTGAATACGTGATGCGTAGGCTACCACTGGGTGTGAGGTCAACTCACTTGCCATCGGGTGTGGCTAGATCTGGGGAACATAGACGCCCCACATCAATGAGGTTTGTGATTCGTTTAGCTTCTCGTCAAAAGCAACACCGGATGTAAGGATGTTGCCAACTGCTCGCTTGTCATCCGCTTACATGATGTATAATGTGCGACGCCTGCTCCGCCTGGCTCTGTGGGCCTATATTAACTTCTTTCGTGCTCGTACTTCCTTCTTGCTAGTCCGTAGACGGGGAGGGGGGTTTATCAGTTTCCGGCGACAAACAAAGTCGCATGTGAATAATGAACCGTCTGCACTGTATTGTAGTTTCCAATGCGATGTCGTCGGTCTTCACTCAGCGTCTCCGGACGTTTCTGTTTCGCTGATCTCCGCGCTTGACATGTGTGTACTAGTTAGCAGTAGGCCTAGTGCGATGTTTAGGCCACGGTGCATGTGACTCGGTGGCGTATAGCATGACGTAAAAGAACGTCACAAGGCGGTTTGGTCTTGAGTCAACCCGCACGTTCAGTCGTTGCAGTCTGCAGTTTCAATTATTTTCTGATGCTGAGTATATAGCGACCCTGTAGCTCGGCTGGAATGAGCGATGACGACAGACGAACGGACGGATGGATGGTGGAGTAGGCCTACACAAGGATGAATGAAGGAAACCGAGGAGGAAACTGGGTCTCGGACTCTCGGTCGGTCGGTCTTGGCTGGCACTAACAACACCCCGGGGAGTCGTTGCAGTTTTTTCCTCGACCGTCTGTACGACATACGCCGCTCGGCCAGGTTGTATATAGTATGCACTATGCGCTATCAGCAGCCGGCCGGTGTGGACGGAAAGCGGAACTGCCAGCCTTTCTGCCGTGTTTCGTACGCACCGTGTTTTGCGCAGCCGTACGCCGTCATCGCGCCAGCTATTATCTCTCAACCCCTCTCCCTATGCTCCCTCCCTTCGCTTCCACATCCGGGCGCCGGCGTAATTATTTGGCGGGACAGTCGGAAGGCGGGTGCTGGTATCGATCGAGTGAAAGGGGCGAAGGACTGAAGACTAAGAGGGTGCGGCATGCTGGGATGCGGCGAGGAGATGCCGCCCGTGATGCTGCTGCTGACGTGCACGTTTGCCTGTTTGGCTCTGCGCTCCGTGTGAACTGCTGCCTGCCGCTCGGCTGGTATAACGGCGCTAGAGCCAGCTCTCTGAGTAGTGTTTCACCGAGCGCTGTTATGCTACTGCAGCGTCCTGCATGCACGCAAAATCGATTCGACCATTGTAGGCCAAAGCGCCAGATAGCTGCCAATATATTATAATTGATGGTACGAACGAACGGCAAATGGTCGATTTTATATGCGTCGCTGCGCCAGTTTATGTTCTGCCCTCTGCTATTTCGTCGACGCGTGCTACTGTGAACAGTGCCTGAAATTGTTAATATCGGTCACTGATTCTGGTCACAAGTGCATTTTGGCATGCATTGCATACTGTAATATGACTGCGTCTCAAATTTAGACTAAAAGGCACGTGCTGCTAGCAAGTCTCATTCCAGATTCTATTGATTTTTCTCGTCATTTTGATATTGTCAAATGCTTATGACTTAAGTCTTGCTGCGTCGATGACTGTAAATAATAGCATGATTTTGACGTAATGTGTCTCTTACTTCTTATAGGCCTATGTCAGTTTCTTAGTAAAAGTTAGTAGTTATTGTCACCATGAGAAACGTGACTGACCGGGAGACCTGCAATTATAGGCCTAGATTTCTGGGCACTTAACTTTTCTTGCTTTTCTCTCTGGCGAGCTTTATTCGGCGCCGTGGTTTTCTTGCATATTTTTAAGACCACGCTGGGCTGCAACGTGTGGTCTGGCTGATGGTTTGCGTGGCTTTTGTATTGATTTCACCATTGCCCCAGTGAGCACTAGTGTGGCTGCCAACATGAACTTCGTGCTCTCTGCTGTATTTAATCCACACTTCCGCTGTTTTGGCAATTTTTGGTTGCAGTCGTTCGTCGAAATTAAAGCAAACAACTGTGTAGTCTATGCCGTCTGAACGTGGTTCATGTATACGATACCACAGTGTCTGGAGTGATATAAGCTCGTACTGCGTACTTGCTTATGCACCCAGCAGTGCGGTATCTGAAATCACTGTCGGCACACGAACTGTGCCAGTGCCACCGCACGTCAACGTATTCGCGAACCGGTTGACGATATTTGATGACTTCATGCTCCCCTATCTCTTCGCTGATTTGGTTATGGTTATGTTGCTCGATATTAGCATCTGATGTTATTTTATTGCCTCTGTCATAATTATTAATGTATATTGGTCTATGTCGTGTTCAGGATCAGCTGACTGGAAGGACGTCACCTCACAAGGTCGATCAAGTAGTGCGAAGTTCGACATCAGACAGTGAAGGTACGTTGCCTTGCCGCCACAACAACTTCGTAGTGCGATTTATTAGTGCTTGTGTGCGCTTCTTTTTATTTTAAAAATGTATCTTAGAAACTGTTTACGTTTAGGCCTAGCTGGCAGCGCATGTTATGTGCTACTGCTGTGGCGGTGGTTTTGCCATGCGGTGCGCTGACTCATCGTCAGAGCGTGGCTGACTGTGCTTATTGCCTATACATGATCGCTGTTCGCTGTAGGCCTGTGAGTGTGCACTCAGTGTATTGGTTGCAGCATTGCGTGCTGATAGACAGACCTCCAGTAGCCTACTGTAGCTAGTAGTTCACCGTAGGCCTAGCTATTGGTTGTAAAGCCTACTCTACAGGCACTGCAGCTGCCTTGCCCTCCGACGTCTCCGTCTAGTGAGTGATAGTGTCAAGAATTGATGAATTTCCCTGGGTGATCGTTGACGCCTTATTACCTACGCCACAGCGAAGAAGCGAAAAAGAAGCAAGTTGTTACTGGGTCTGTCCATCTATCTGTTTGTCAGCCCGATTACCGGTACTCAAAATTTATGAACTGATTTTGATGGAAATTTGTTGACGTAGCTCAAGGACGAAGTGAGGGGACAGTTTACTAGTCCGAAGGGGCACTAGTCTGAACAGCGTGACAGTTAGGGATAGGATTAGGGTTATGAATGGGGATAAATTGCATTTTGGATATGGCGGACCTTAGCTATGGTGGCCCTTGGATGTGGCGGCCTCTGGCTGTAGCCTAGTGGAACGGAGCCTGACCAAATTCCGACTAGTGCCCCTTCAGACTGGTGACCGGAAGTGATCAGATTTTGTTGTGGATTGATCCGCATATGCTAGGTCGTTATCCAGGTTTCTTTGCCAGTACACTGTATGCCGTACACGTCTATTGACCAGCCTGTATTTCGACCTGCTGCTGTAGGCGAGCCGAAGAACTTTCTCAGAGCGCCATGACTTGCTACTGATACGATGTTACTTTTCAGTAAGCCTACATCCATCACTCTGTCTTAGACGATTCCTGTCCGCTATTCCAAAGTTTTGCTAGTACAGTGCATTAAACTACTCACTCTAAACATAACCCTTACCCCTTTTCTCTCTTAACTCCTAACACTCTGAGACGGGCCGTTGGAAATACCCGACACCAACTAATACAGCCGGTTCGGTCATTTCGTTGTAAACGAAGCCGGTTAACGGTTGTGTTCACTGACTGTAAGGAGCAGTATCAGAAAACTCTGTGTGTCGGCTGACCCCCAGTAGTGACCTCTATTGGTGCTTCAAGGTCAGTCAAGGTCATTTTGATTGGAACGACGAATTTCGTTATTTCAGGGTATAACAGGACATTTCCGCTGTATGTTGCGTGCCTGTGAGAAAGTTGGCGCGAACACACAGCAGCGAACCTGCCAGCTGGCCGGCCCGTGCAGCAGTAGACTACTCGGTAGCGCGTAGTATACTGCGCAGCAGAGCGTACTATACGTAAACTGTCCATACGTCAAATGGTGCGGTAGCGAGGTTCTGTGCTGACACTATCTCAATGCGATACGCTCTACTGGCGAAGCACGCCGTGCGCTATAGGCCTATGCGTGGAACTCTACATAGATAGCAGCAGTCGCTATCTATATAAGACTTCCTTGGCATATGCTATCGTCATAACCACGCCACTCTTAACCACAGCGTCTGCCACTCCCGTCACGCCAGTAGCAGTGCCGACCAGTAGCACTAGCAGTAGGCCTAGCAGTCTGCTGACGTATCGTCGTGATCCAGAAGGGGTCCGTGGATCCATCTGACGCTGCTGCTGTATGTGTGCATCGCTTTCAGCGGCGCCGGCGACATTGTTCGCTCCGACAGTGACGCTATTCCGACAATGCTATTCCGACTGAAATTCACGTCTACAGACACGTCATTACGCTTTACATTCACATTTACCAGGGGGCGACAATGTCGGGTGTAATGGACTACGATTTTGCACTTAATCCGCTTACAGTTACAGTTAGAGTTAGGGCAGGCGTTTTTCAAACATTTATGTGATAGTAATGCACACCACAAGTTAGCGTACAGTATTGGTAATAAGTTCGACGGCGGTGGACATAACTACAAAAATTGCGGACGTCTGCCCGTGACGGTCTACTTGGTAGACCTGAGGAGCTAGTTGGTCGACTGGCGATCCGTGAAGCTACGGCCGAGGTCGTCAGTCGCTCGGCTGTCACACGGCGGCTGTCGAAATAGCGTTTGTCGGAATAGAGTATTGTACTCGTTCGCTTCCTGGCGCTGTGCTATGCTATGTCCACGGCTCATACTGTGCTATACGCGTGGTAGAGCGTCACGTCAAACAAAAAGTCATAAGTCAGGTCACGATTCTGGATATTGAGTGTATGTGAAGAACTCAGATAGGCTGACAGCGTACTGATAGATGTTTTGAGACGCATTTGCAGCATTGATGATGTACAGAAGCGCTGGAGGAAGAAAACGTTTAAAACAGGCTGATCACTGAGTGACCAGCGCTGTATAAAACCGCTGCATGATGCATGAATGCGACACGTTAGCAGGCACGCTTTTCGGTGTGGTCTAGGCCTACATACGCCATCGCTATTGCGGCTAAATACAAGTCATGTTCTAAGCCGTGGTCACTCACAACAAGAAGTACTCGGAGAGCGCATACCTCTGCCGAGACTTTGTCTTTCCGGTATACCTAATCCACAGGTCGCGATACAGATTACTGCGCTCTATACCTACCTCTCAGAAAATTTCATCAGAACTTTGTAATCACTTCATAACTTTTTCAGTTACCTTGCGGACAAACAGACAGGAGGCACATGTGAAACGTACCTCGTTTCTTTGGTGGAAATAAAGCGAGAGCTCGTGTGAGTGAGTCTCGTGTTATTGCAGTCGCGCGTGTCATAAAACTGTCGTACTTGTGATCACTGCTTCGCAGCGTTAATGCCCATTCAAGTCATGGACTGTCTGTGTACCAGCTATACTCACGCAATAGGAGTCCAGGAGAGAAAGTCGTATAGCGTCGCCGTCGTTCATGACTGACGACTGACGAGACCGTCGTAACTAAAGCTCCGTAGTCCGTAGTCAGTGTATAAAAACTGGTCCGGGTTCGGGTTTCTGATAAATATTTATGAACAACACTGCTGTTTGCTTAAATTCGGCGGTCGAACAGCAGTCTTTGGCTGTTATTTCACCCACTGCTCTCAAGTCATTCATCGTCGTTAGTGTCGGTTGTTTTTCAGCATTTGTTGTCACTGGCTGATTCAGAACTGCCGCCACAGTGTGGCCACATCACAGATGCCTGAATCGTTTTGTCTGCATAAATTACGGGCGGGAGGGGGACACTAAGTGAGCTGCACGCTTTTGCTGTTTTTAAATTCAGTAAATTAATCAAAATTTAAAACACACAAATATAGCGCCACATGTCGTCTATCACCGTGGCTGTACTTTTACAGGTCGGGTGCCTCTCTACTTGTACTTGCATGCTTATTGCCTTATCCTGTGTACACTCCGTACCCTTGCTGTCTGGCTGTTAGTGTATTTTTTTAAATAATAATATTTTTATAAGCTAGACTCTCAGGCCTTGCTCAAAGGCCTTCTGTCCGCGAGTAGCTACAGTCGCTTCCGCGGGCAGTAATAGTCCCCACCGTCTAGCGAATGACAATTCGTGAATCTAGGCCAAGTGATTCAAACAGTGACATGCACGCAGAAAACACACAGAAACCGATGCGACCTTGATCTTTGACCTAGCATCATCTACCTCGATAACCGTTTCATGGGGTTCTATAGTCTTTCTAGAGATTGTCAAGGTACACGTTCTTGCGAAATTTCATCGAGCTGTAAGCGGAGCAGTTCATGAGTTGTCGTGTTGACAGAGAAAAAAAACGTGGCGACGATGCTGAAAAGATTGCCGTCGTCTCCACCGCGGACAGTAATAATGGTGATGGTGAAAAAAAATAATCGTCGTCGTCGTCGTCGTTGCTGTCGTGGTAGATATTTGCAGTGCGTCACTGTGGTGCGTTTTTATGTACACTGCAGAACACGCGGCGTATTACGAGTTACGCTTTCGCGACTCGACCGTGTAACGCTTGAGCGACGAAATAATACACGTATATAGCTACATACAGTGAGAATCTATTTGCTCTATATTATATTCTGTGTAATTAATTAATTAATTAATTTATTTATTTATTTGTATCAGGCAACAAGGCCCATAAACAGCATAAACACGAACAGATTCACTTGTGCTGATTCACTTGTAGTTGCACAGTAGCTTGACGAATGACCGTGTGACATTGTCAAATAACATCATAGTCAACAGTTGGGATGCCTTGCAAGTTTGCTGTGTCACTCCCATGCACATTAGAGAGCGTATGTCAGAATTAAATCAGCGTAAAATACTGCATCGTCTTTGTGGTGTGTCATATGATTGTCAGAGTGAGCGGCTGCGTGCCATGCAACCCGTCATGCATGATACCTGTTTCTGCTGTTTTTGTAGGCTCCAGTTAAAATGACATGCTGAACTTAACCGTACCGTATAGTCGATTTTGCTACTGTGTGTATGCAACTGAATGTGTTTTGGTAGTCAGTGATGCACGACTGCAGGAAGTGATATAAGTTTATTACCTTGCTTGTATTCGTGTTCTACCTAGTATACACGTGTTATATAAATTCGTTATTTCCGCCAATGGAACGAAGTGAACATTGTAGGAGATTATGAGATTGGTCGTTCTGTCCGTCGTTGTGTGTGTGTGTGTCTGTGTAGGCCTACACGATACACAACCGGCAGGAACGGTGGCGCTCTCCTGTGAAAACTTCTACAATGGCGATGTGCACTTTCACGAGCGCCTTCTAGTTTACCACGATTTACCATGATTAACCTTCTCAGCTGTTCTTCGGTGCAGCGGATGCACTGTCTGGGTTGCTTTTTTGCAGAAATCTTTGTGGAGTTCTAAACTGTGCTGCTGTACTGCGTGCGCTGTTCAGTCGACTGAACGAAAGTCAAGCACCCAGCAATTAGCGTCGTCCTAGTCTTGGTGGTGTATAGTACTTCAGTGCATCAACCAGTGATGCGTGGCATGTGTGTATGTGTGTGGTGTGCAGTGAATTGTCTGGCTGGCGGCGGAGGCGGAGGCGTGGAGAAGAAGACCAAGCAGCGACGTCGAAGTTCGTTGCTGTCCGCGGGGAGCTCGGAGCTGACGCTGACGACGTGCATGTACGACGGAGCACCTCGACTCACCGAGAGACAACAACTTGCTCTGCTGCTGCAGATGACCGCCGAGAAACGAGGTCTGCCTGCAAACTATCTCTACGCTGTTGGGTAGCATTTCGCCTAATCCCATTTTGCCTAATTTTTTTGATAGGCGGACCAACAACAACGACTTGCTTTGTCGTTTTTTTCCTTCTTTGACAAGCTTTGTTTTGTCGTTCATCATTTTTTCTGTACCATTTTTTTGGCCGACCGTAAGTAAGTATACGACGGGTGTCGTCTCATTTCGCCTAATCTCATTTCGCGTCGTATACTTACGCTAACCCTAACCCTAACCCTAGTTCGATTTCGGTTGGGGCTCTGCAGTAGACCCAACTGGGGGAGCGATTAGGCGAAATGCAATTAGGCGAAATGCTACGACACCCTCTACACGTGGCCAGACCTGCAGTCTTTACTGTTGCACACGTCGGCTAGTGTTGGATTTTTGAGCACATATAGGCTATAAACAAAAACTATATTGAGATTTTTTGTTTACCGTAACGATTAATGAACGGTAGAAAGAAACGAACAGGAAAACAAATAACATATCTGAATTTAAACTGATATCGACAGTTGATCACGCGAGCCGAGAATATCTTTCTTCACTTTTCAGTCATAACAATCGGCAGATCATAATCAAATTTAGTCCTGACAAAGTTCAGTTTAAAGTACATGTATGTCAATAACATTCACGTTGAACAACTTCATCAAAAAATCTGCTGGCGACGAAATTTAGTGATCGCAAGTCAGATATGTCCAAGCAATGCATGGAATGCACTGTTTGTTGTGTCAATAATTTACCACGTAATTTTCTGGTTTAAGCAATATTGTTAATGCACGGACAGATCGGCAGTTCGAGGCAAAAACATCATACTTTGCAAGACAGATAATAAGCGAAGAGAATATTTTGAGCGGTGTATATGTACGCGGATGGTGTGTGTGATCAGATGACCGTGACCGCGGGGGTCACGAGACGTCGTTAAGGTCAGGGGCGGCGGCGGGGTCACGGTCAGGATCAGGTCAAAGGTCATCTGGACGGCGAAGTGCGGGGGCTTCAGGTCGCAACGTACGAGGTGAACTTCCGCTGCATCGAGCGGCACGTCGAGGTGACGTCAAACAGACGAGGAAACTCATCAAGGACGGAGCCGACGTCAACTGCAGGGACTACGCAGGTATTGTGTCTCACCCTCGCTGTCATGTCAGTGGCGTCGTCGTAGGCTACAAAAGTTGGCAGGGCAAGAGGTTGCAACTTTCATCATCATCATCATCATCATTTATTTTCCAGCAAAACCATAACATAGTGCGTAAGGTTGACACAAAAATACAGTTGGCAAGACATACCAGGCTCATAGAGCACTTACAGTAGCCTTCCTAAGCTAAATACACAAACACGAGAGTAGCACAGCAACTGAAACAAGTTAAAATCAAATCAAATCATAAAATCAATAAAAACACACAAAAATAGCAGCAGGCCTATACAGAACATTTCATATAGGGTGTAAAATCAGTATTCTTCAGTGATCTCTTGAATGAGGATAGAGAAGAAAAGCTGACTGTGGGTGGTAAACAGTTACAGACATCAATGACTCTTTCAAC
>Ga0209367_1013571_pt1 | contig 10465 bp, 10 predicted proteins | sample WorMetLIZISLAND2_FD_187412 | JGI IMG/M metagenome (GOLD analysis project Ga0209367, IMG submission 187412) | Marine gutless worms symbiont microbial communities from Max Planck institute for Marine Microbiology, Germany - Olavius geniculatus... ...
AGTATCTCTCATTTCATTTTTCTTTTAAACAATTCAGTTCTTTTTAGTTTATGTGCTAGATTAAACTGACAGTGTGTTTGTCAGTTTTTGAGTGCAAATTTTTCATTGTATTGTATTGTATTGTACTCGTGATTGATGCATTCTGTGATGAGGTAATTAGGTTCACCAGAGGACAGCATCAGTTGATTTTGCTTTTCTTCTAGAATTCGCCTATCCTTACCACTATTCACTAGTCAAGCTGTGGCATACACTTCCGCAAATTCTGTGGATATACTTTATTATGTGGCATTAAATATTGAAAATAGACCTGCACATCTCGGAGCTATGTGATTTGGGCTAATTTCTGGGCCGCATCGCACGCATAGCAACAGAATGATAAGAGCGCTGCTGCTGGCTTGGGGTCGGCTAGCGGCAGGCTGCGGGGCGGTGCTTTTGCGATTGGGAGGCTGGGAGCCGCTGCAGTTGGTAACAAGTTTCGGAAGTTTGGATAAAGTTTTTGAAGGTTAGGAAAGTCGCTGATTTCTATCGGAGTTCAGGTGTCGATGTGCATTAATTCTTGTCGTGTCGGTGAATAACGTGTTGTCAGGTTGCCACTCAGCGTGCGGCCGTGTGATGTGTTGTTGAAGTGATGTCGGCAGATGTTCCGGCCGGCTCTCAATATGGCTGCGGCCGCTTTGCCTGCGCTAGGCGCAGTGCATGGTGTTTAGCGATGATTCATCACGTGCTAATAATCTTCGCTGTTGTGACTGAATCGGATAATTTTGCAGGATAGAAGTAGTTAGTAAATTTTGTACTAATGAATGCTCCTTTTCAGTGCAGTGCAGTACTGATCGCTATCAGAGTTGCCAGAATTTTTGCCCAACACACTCGAAAACTAGCCATATTTTTATCTTTTATATGTAGCCTAATAGAAGCCATTGATTCAATTGTTTGGACAATTTGCATGTCTAGAAATAATTTGGTAATAATTATGGTAAACCAGGGATATTTGAATGAAGATTTTCGTTGCTTTATCTCATCATCAAAAAAGTGCAGATCCATTCAGAAATATTGCAATATATATATAGTAGTTTTACAGACAAATCAAATATACTATATATCTAGTATTATAGTGCACAGTTAGTCCAAAGTGCAGAATCAAAACTCATTATATATATGTTCTGTATGTATATTTGACCTTTCAGGTGACTGCATTGCCCAGCCCCTCATCACTGGTTTTTTTGTAAAGTAATTATTTTAAAATATTATACTTAGAAGAAATTTTGTTGTAATATCCAGTGGCATGCAAAATGATGTAGGCAAATTTTGGCAGCCAATGGCAGCACTGTAATAATGGTAATCTGAGGGAGCCATGGGCCTAACACCTGTCACCAGATGCAGTTTCTGGGATGCAAAAAACGATCGCGTTTGTGGCTCCACCTAGAACCATGCTGTGGGAGCTAGACCTGTAAGCGAGAGCATAGCGAGCGAGAAACTGGACGAGCGAGAGAGATTTTTCCCATGAGCGAGCGACAATACATACAAGCTTTTAAAACAGCACCTGATTTTTTAAGTGCAACAGCATGTAATGCTTTTCATGTTTTAGCTATCGTCGAGGCATCTGTCTGTCTGTCTGTCTGTCAGTCACACTGTATGGTTGTATCAAAATGCTACAAGCTAGGACTATGAAATCTTCATCGTCGGCTGCCACAAATTAGCTTCTAGACCTACTTCCAAGATCTGTAAAGTTTTTCCAGAAATTCCACCGGGGTGATCCCGATCGAGTGTGTTAAGTGAATACTTAAGTAGGGTGTGAAACATTGGCGATTTTGAGCCAAATATAAGTTGCCGTATCTCATGAACGGTGCAAGATTCCCGAGTTTACTATTGTAGTGTAGTGTAGTTTGCTATAGGAAGTCCCATAAGCCCTTTCTGTTTACACAAAAAATCAATAACATTGAATGACCTTGAAACCCAAAAATAGAGGGTTTGAGGTCAATTGTTCCATGCCTAGGTTGACTCACGTGTTTGCTAACCAGAAATTAACTTAACCTCTTGGGTTAACCTTGTGCACATTGTTCCACGCCAAATTTTGATGTGAAAAAAGTGCCATGTGTTAACCTGGATAATTCCCAGAGTTCCAAGTTAATCTCATGGTCAACCGTAACCCGTGCATGGAACAGTCGACCCTTGGTGATTTTTTGCATCTTCAGACATCTATAGGCTCTGATGCACATATTGAAAGTAAATTGCGTCGAAGGCAACATGTGTAAGTTATGAAATTTTTAGCATTAAACAAAGATTTGGCAGTTTAAGTATCAACCCCTAGGTTTAAGGAGACTTCCATCACTTTCACCTTGGGTATCACGCATTCAAATGTGAAGTATGCCAAATATGGAATCGACTTCGACGTGATTTAAAGTCCAAGTCGCATCATTTTTACGCGCGAAAACAGCTATGCTTTCAGCGCGTCTTAGCCATCGCAGTTCCGTCCGTCCGTCTGTCTGTCACACGGGTGGATCAGGCAAAAACGGTCCAAGCTAGGATCTCCAAATCTTCACCATTGGCTGCCTGGAAGACTCTAGTTTCAGGAACCGTAAAGCTTTTTCATAAATTCGAAGGGGGTCACCCTGAACGAGGGGGGTAAATGAGAGAGGGTGGTCAGAATTTGCGATTTTCGGCCAATAACTCGCTGTATCTCAGTAACGGTGCGAGATAAGGCTTAGGTTACTAATATTAATCACTAATATGAAGTCGTACACTGGCTTTCGATTGCCGCCGAATTCAATGACCTTGGATGACCTTGAACGCCAAAATAGAAGGTTTTACGGATTTTTTTCGCGATATCGGGCTGCGCAAGTCTATATCATTCACAAAGAGGCGCCACCGTCGCCAACGCCACACGCGCCTATGGCCGAAGTGTACTATGGTCCCGATGGGCCGAGTCCAAATGATATGCGATTTTCAAAACTATAACTACTGAACTGGAAATGCTATAGGCTTTCGCGCGTCTAGTGAGCTTTGCTCAAATTTCTTGTTACTTTAGCTAAGAGTCTAAGATCATCTCAGCTTTCCGATGTTAGGCCAGCAAACGCATTCGGATAAATATTGACGTATGAATGTACAAATTGTATTGTATAACTGCGTGATTAGGTTATCGTTTATTTAGTCCAATTAGAACCTATCTTATCTTATGTAGTTCACAGTGACAACATTAACAGACAAACCGCTGTTAAATACAATGCAGTTATAATACTTGAAGAGATAAGGAACAAAAGTTAAAGCTAAAAAGCTAGAAACAGTCGCTATTCAAGCTTACGTTAGACTGGGAAACGCAGACGTAACTTTACATTTATGCCAATCGGTATGGATTATAAAATATACAGTGATCGTTTGCAGTACGAAATATTGTGCACATTATGTTTGCGCAGGTCGTGTGCAAGATACGAAGTGATACAGAAGTCCCTGCAGACCCCTACTACTCGAGCGTGTGTTCGACCGCTGAGAAATGTGAGAGGGAGTGTGCTATATTCAGCGCCGAAACAAATCCCGCCACGTCGTCGTGCACCTGCGTTCCACCTACATACGTACAAAGTAACTACCGTAGCCCTCTCATGTCGCTGTTATACATTGCCAAAATTTATTTTCAAAATCTGTCCGCAAAATTTGCCTGTATTTCATATGATGGTGGTGTAGCGATGCAGCTAAGATGTGGTAGAATATCTAACAACTGCCGTTTTTTTCTACAGGCGGAATTAGGCATGTTCAACGTGTTCAACCAAACAGACGCCCCACAAAATGGGGTCCTTAAAGGCCAAGAAAGATAGGACAAAAGCATGCCATTTCCTGGCACGTGGGCTGTACGGCGTCTTTATGGCGTGCTGCAACATTCAACAGTTTACTTAACTTTGGAATTCAGAAATCAGGACAGACATGCAGCTTACCTGCATATAGATGCTACGCTGAATTTATGGTAACTTTTTATACATTGATGTCAAAAAATTAGGTGATGGCACCCCACACTTCTGGCGAACAGGGTCGGGTGTGGTCATAATCCGGCTCCAAATTTGTAACCAAATATGCCAGTGGAGAATTTTGAAAATCGGTTGATAATTTGCAACGATATGGGTAGAAGTTTGGCTGCATGTTCCTTGATTGACAGTTTAGGTTGAAAGTTGTCTAAAATGACCAATTAATGCTATTCGCACACGTGCATTACTGGTACAACACTGCAGCGAAAGGATTGATTTGTACTGCAGATGTGTGGTACTTGTGCGAGTACTTACGTATAATTACAGTCATGATATTTGACTGACGTGTGTTGTGGTGTTGTTACAGGTACGCGGACAACAACGACAACGACAACGACAACGACAACAACTACAACTACAACTATGGCAACAACTACAACTACAACTACCGTACCGCCCCTATGTATGTTTACCATGTAGCAATGTCTGAAATTTCAGTGTTCGTTTATCTTCGTAAAATTGCAGCCCAAAAATGAAAGCTTTTGACTATTATACATTATTGGGTTAGTTTGATCACTGTCTCGAAAACATACTGGTAGCATCTTTTTGCGTGCCATTGTGATTGTTAAAAATCTACTTATATTCGTTGCTACACTCACGACGTAGCTAGCCGATTTTTTTAGAAAACCAGCCTGATGCAAGACAAAAAGCAAAAAAGAAAAAGTAATCTAACTCTTTTCTAATTCGACTGATTACTGAAGATGTCTGACCACTTCTTCTGAAGTTTTTGCAATAACTTTTTTCGTTTAGCTTCATAATTCGAACTTTGTTTTTTTCCCTTAGTAAGTATACTGATGACTGTTTGTGAACACTTTTATTCGTCCAACGAAAGACAAACCAACAGATTAACAAACATATACCGGGTGGCGCTAAAAATGTCCCGAACTTTGCATAACTATGAGGGTGTGTATACTTTATAGCAATAAATTTTCTTTCACACATTTGTAGACCAATATGTATTTTTACTTACTTATAAATTTTAATGACCTCACTAATGACACCACTGAATACTGCTTAATGACGAAAGATGAGTTAAAAATCCAATTATGTAAATACAGCGTTCCATCACATCGCATCAAAGCAACTCATATTTCCTTCGACACAAAACGCCCGATTTCGTCAGGTCGCAATAATGTACACCGCATTCAACAGATTTAAATCCCCACTCATTGTTTAGTTTAGAATACCTTGCAAGAACTTGTCTATGTCTATGAAGGAATGCGTAAACCGTTTTCCGAACTTCAAAGATCTTCAGAATGTTATCAGAGACAAATGGCACGTTGTCGACGTCAGACAACCAGAATTAGAAAAGCCATATAGCAGTGAAAAAAGCGTCTATCAGCAGTAGCAAAGGAGAATGGAGAACCTATTCAGCACATTTTCTGCTGATCAGTTGACTGATGATTTGGCCTACTGTGACATTTTGGCGTAGCCTGCGTACAAGCGGCAACGCAAATGATGAGCCGCTTGCAAAAATTGGTTTATGGCCTGTGACGTTATTTTGTTTGTATCACGGCTAATACAGAAGTGTTTTAGGCAAAAATTCCTACACATATTTGAAGATGTTTGATCATTACATATGTGCTTTTGCACTGATGCATTTTGACTGTTCGGGTGAATAATGCATGCAAATGTTCAAATCGCTTTTTTGCTCCAACCGGTATACACAGTGCCTACATTTAGCGTTTAGTTTATGCTTTTTTCAGACTAATTTATTTTCAAATCGACGAAAGTCATTATGCAAAGAGGAAATCAGACGGACTGCTTCAGGGATTTAAAGCGTAAACTGCGACATCCTGTGACAGTTTGATTAGAAACAATCCATCCGGACATGATCCGTGATCCGCTGGCGCATAGCTAATGAGTTTTAAAAGCGCGATCTACGTGACGAGATAGGCTAGGGGCCTAGTCCGAGAATGCGCCATTCAGTGAAAATAGTCCAGTGGCGTTGAAACGAAATCAACATAGCGGGGGCGAGACGAAATCGGAAGGTATGAGCCGGGAGATAGGGTTCTTGGCGAGTGGGGCGGTAAGCTACCTACCAGCTATGTGCTCTTGGGAAGCGTTGTAAACTCCGTCAGTGTGATCCGAGTTGAAGCCCCGGCGACCATAAGTTTTTGTGCATTTTGGGTTTTTCGAGTGAGTTCTGCTGCAGTCGTGCTGTACAGAATTATTTGTATATGATAAGACATAGGTGTAGGCTTGAATGCATGTCTGTGCGAAACTTGGCAAATCATCGCGGAGGCGAAAAGATAATTTCGTTCCCGCGGTTTCAGCATTGCGGGGCGAGTGTCGCCGTTGCCACCGCGGTTCCCACGCCTCTAAAATACTCGGTATTGCTGGAGGCTAAGCTAAAACCGTTTTGACTATGTGCGTTGTAGCTGGAAGATATAGCTGCCGTTTGTCCAACCCGTGTACTTATCTTTTCATCGTAGTGTACGACTACGGCAACTACTATGAACATTATAGCCCGCGGAAATACATCCAGTGTGGCGTCTGGAATCCCGTTGCGCAGTACGCATCGTGCACTGAGTACACGTGTCCAGCTGGAACTCTTTGGGATCAGACCAACGTCATCTGCAACTCCCCTGGCAACATTGGATCGAGTGAGTGTTTTATTACTATTATTAAGCACTGGCGACGTTGGATCACGTAAAATGCTTTCTATCTTATTGCAACTGCTCTCATGCATACCGTTACTGTTCGAATGATAATGAACATTTTCGCCCGTCTTCTGCCACTTAAACTGGTGAACATATTAACAATAGTGAAATATAATAATATACACTAAAAGCGGGCTGTCAGAAAAGCAAACGCCCATCAACGCTCGCCACACATAAAACTATAAGTAATTACTAATCAGATTTTAACAGTGACCATAAAAAATAAAAAAAGAATAAAAAATAAAAAAACTGCAAAATCAGTTTGTCACAATACAAATATAACAATTAGCATAACCAGCCAGAATGAAAATAACAATACTAATATTGAACTATAACACAGAAACATACCATTGTGAAATAAATCTTTAAGCTTAAGCATAAATGTAGTTATATTTTTTACATTTTTTTCATATCCTTCGGGAGTTGATTCCCCAGATTACAACATTTAAAAGTTATTGTCTTAGTACAATAATAGACAATAACAGTTGACAAGTGCAGATTATTTTTATTTCTTGTATCATAATCATGAATTTTATAGTTCTCAGTAAAATAATTATGATAGATTATGGTGGCAATCTACATTCAGTGTATGAGTTTTGCGGGAACAGATGCAAGATTTGCAAAAGGCAAGAAACCACGGCAAGCTTATAATGACTGATTGAAGGCAGGGTTTAGTGGTCCATGGGCAGAAGGAATCCCCTGTTGTTTATTTTTAACATAAAAAGCGGAGCCAAAAGTTTAGGAATGAGTTAAACAGTTTACGCTTATCAGTGCTGTTTCTATGCTTTACAGGACGCTTTGCTCCGGGTCCGAGGCAGACAACTTTTGGTCAATGTGAGCAACCGTCCGGTGGATCCACCATAGTAGTTTTGTGTTATTTCCTGTGTTATTGTTTGCTAACAGCTAATGAGCTTACATTTCTAATTTGTGATGACACCGAATGTTGACGTTTTGCAGCATCTGCGGCCAAGTGTCCAGGACAGAAGCCAGTATGTACGACGTGCGTGTACGCGTCCGGGGCAGATTGTGGAACTGAAAGCTACATAGAAGACTGTAGTCATATGACTGACGTAAGTCCACTTGTCAGATTTTTGTAGTTGTTGTTTTTTTGTTTGACATCGTTAGCAAGTAATCTGAGCAAAGTTTGCGTAACGCGCGACAACTTCAGTGTTACAACCCGGGGAATTAATGTACACCGTGGGCCATAAAAACGTGCCACTTTACTTTTGTCTATATTTTTGCCAATTATTGCCCGATTTTCAAATTTTTTTTACTGTCACATACTGTGGACAATTAGCAATAAAGTTGTCGTTAAATATCCCACCACACTTTAACTGTGTCACTACACTACTATGTGAAACATAAATTTTCAAATATTATCAAAATCACTATAATACATATGCAATAAATCATATTCTGAAACTATTTTTACTAATGTTTATACAAAAATTAAATTATGTTTAGTTTTATGTACATTTCTGATGTTGTAAACAAAAGTAGATGATATTGTCGTAAATAATAATTTTTAATGCACTGAAGATGGTGTAATGTGCCATTTAGCAGTGGAAACCAGGCTCTGATTAAGAACTTCTACCGTTTTAAAAAATACAGTTTTCGAAAAATAATGGCAGAATTTTTGAAGATAAACTGCAACAGGGAAAGCGTGGGAATGTTTATAGGATTGATTTTAGAAACATGCATCATCGACCAACAGCATGAGACCGGCAGACTGAAGCATACACGTACTGAAGACAGTGTGACCACTGTGAATGAAATGGTAGGCTGAAGAAAACGTGGTCACTTGGGATGAAATGGTAGGCTTGCTAAACCACAAAGGCCAGAAACAAACATATCGTTCAATACGCCAGATATCCAAAGACACGGATCTATCAAAGTTTAGCATCGTACAGATCATTCACTGCATTTCTGGCTGGAAGTGTATTTTGTTTATCAACACGTTTGCTGTCTATTATTGTTAGTTTTTCTTGCATTTGTATTTCACAAGGTAGTGTAGTGACACAGTTAACAGGTGGCAAGATATTTAATAATCACTTTATTGCTAATTATCCACAGAATGCATCAGTGAAGGAATTTTCAAAATAGGTTGATTGTTGGCAAAAATATGGACAAAAGTAAAGTGGCACGTTTTTTGGCCCTCCCACAACGTCTACAACGTTCAATAAAAAGAATGTGGTTTGGAAGGGCGCCCAAATTATGATGCTTCTGTACGGAGGACTCCTTGAACTTAGGAGATCGAATTTCAGCCGGTTAAAAACTACGTTTTGTGCTGCAAAGTTTACATGCAGGTTATCCCGGTCCATCTCCAGTAATTTTGGCGCAATCTGCTGTTGAATTGTGCGTCGTAGCCTAGCTGACATGGAGAAAAAATCACTAAAAACCCGATTGCTGGATCTCACTGTCTTTCAAGGTCATTGTGACCATGACTCTGTGCACAAGGTCACCCTTCGTACCCGACCCTCAGTGACTGTTATCTGTTTTGAAATCTGAAATTTCACCATGGTGGTGTCTGCTATCCAGGATGATATATAACCTGAGGCTGTTTGCGTTGACGCTGCGTTTCTATTTAATTCTGTGTGACGTCATAAATTACAATGACGTCATATTCGCAGCAGACTCGTATGAGTAAAAAATGTACGTTTCACTGATGTAAAGATTGTGGAAAATATTGTTCTCCAATATATCTCAGGGGCGGTAACTTCTGGGACGGCCCTCGTATATCTCAATTATCAGCAGAGTTATTACCTTTTCTGGAAAATATAATGTGGCGGCCGCGCCATCTTACATTGTTATTTTGCAATTTTGGAGCACCCACAAAGTCTACCTGTGCACCTACAGTTTTGCTTTTGCTTTAAATTTCGTGCTGATCGCATTTTAGGGGATACCACGATTTGAGAATGCTGCACTTATTGCTTGAAACGCCTATTCGGGCCTCCCAAAAAGTCATGCCGTTTTTCGGGGTTTTGTAACTTTGAAATCTCTTGGCCGATTTTCAAAAAAAATGTGTTGTAACGCGAACTCAGCTGGAGGAAGCGTACTGCCGAGTGCCGATGGGTGATGCAGTTTTCGCGGTGACAGCTTTTTGGTCAGTTACGGGGAACTTCGTGGTGACCTTGATCTTTGTAAACCGAGTTTCTTGTGATACTTCGAATTTATGTACTAAATTGACGTATATATAATTTTCGTATTTTGCATTATGAATGCTTTTTGAAAACAGTGCTCGAAAGCGAAAATGTGGTCAAAAATCAAAGTTTGGCTTGGGAACTGGGAAAATTGAATTCAACGTGTACAAATTGTGTTAATAATTATGTTTTCAGCTTTTGCACTAAAATGCCCGTAGGAGTCACATTTTTTCAAACATTTGTCTTCACTAGCTCGGAGCAGACACTGGCGTTGACGACACTGCTGAGCATATTTAGCATGAACAAACACACATCCACCGTTCACGTAGTAGGCTATAGGCCTAGCCATGTGATAGCATGCAAGATCATCGTGTCTTGATAGGCTCTGCCTGAATACCGCAGATCACCACAGATCACTACAGATCAGCTGATTTGGCAGGTATTGTTTAAGTTTGTAAACTTGAACTTTGTAAACTATCATCAGTTCTAACCCCCAATCCTAACCCCGGCCTGATGCCAATGGTTAATCTGCGGTGATATTGATCTGAAGTTTAAAAACTTACACATCTGCCATCTCAGCTGATCTGCGGTGATCTGCGGGGTTTACGCAGACTGGTTTTGAGATGGCAATGGTAATTATATATATATATAT
>Ga0209367_1013572_pt1 | contig 10463 bp, 7 predicted proteins | sample WorMetLIZISLAND2_FD_187412 | JGI IMG/M metagenome (GOLD analysis project Ga0209367, IMG submission 187412) | Marine gutless worms symbiont microbial communities from Max Planck institute for Marine Microbiology, Germany - Olavius geniculatus... ...
GTTTCCCCCTGCTTTTCGAGTGCCTAGGACGTTCCCCCCTCTAGGCCAGTAACAACAGTCAGTGCGAAGCTTGAGCAGAAATTTCTTGCAACACCAAAAGCAACTCCGCCTTTGAAGTCTCGTCGCTGTTGAGTACTTTTCAAACATGCTGAATCTTAGTAAGCGCGACAATTAACAGCAATTAAGGATGTAGGCCTACGCGCCTATGAGACGATTAAACTTGACTCGATACAGACTGAACCAGGAGAGTAGACTAGAAGTAGATAACGCACAAATTTTTTTACGTATGCTACATAAAGAAAGCAAAATTCGATAGATTGCAGACTCTCTCCTTGCTGTGGCAAACACTGTGCTTTGAGTGGCATTTTGACGTCGCCATCCGCAGCTGTGTCTTGAGAAGTTGAGAATTGAGACTTCTTAAGACTTGCCCTTTGTTTGACGTATTATGTAGGCCTATTAATGATAACACAAGAGTATTTAATGTTTGCCGCATTCTTTCACCACGCTGACATTGAATATTATGCCACTATCTAGCGCTCGATCAATTCTCATGTAACAGTATAGAGAGGGGGGAAATGTCCGGGTATTGCAAAAACTGGGAAGGGGAAACATCCGGGGTGCCACCAACTAGGGGGGAAACGTCTGGGGGAACATGTCCAAAGAAGGAAATGGCCTACACTCCTGTGAACACAGTAGAAACTACATAATACATAGCAACTACTGGATTCATGACCAAGAGATCGCGAGTTCAACTCACGCTTGGTCTGCTCACAAACAACTCTGGGCAACGTGTTCACACCTATGTGCTTGTGTAGGTGCACATAATCTAGTGGTTAGTGTTGATGGTTCGATTTTCATCACGAGCCATTCACAGGTTCCTAACTTGATCAGTGCTCAGGTCCACTCAGCCTCCTCTCCTCAGCAGGATGGAATAGTTTACGAGCTACAGGGTAAAGACCTAATGCGGCTGATTAGGGTAGTGGTATGTCTGCCAGCTGCAACATGGTCCAACTGTTTGCTAATGCAGGCAATGGATGACTGCATAGTGCACTGCGGTATCATTAGCTCATGCCAATCAGCTGCCACATCCGATATCGTAAGGAACTTTTGGTTACAAGTCCGACTCCTGTAAAAAACACCATAGCAACTATCAGACCTTCCCGTTTTACACTTTTAACAAAACGAACTTAGACAAAAATAGGGTATAACCGTAACAGTAATGGTAACAATAGTAGATAAGAAATGAAATGAAAAGATGAACGCAACGCACCACAAGACACCATGGTTCTCGGGCGAGAACATAGGCCATCAAGAAAGCTTTTTCTATCACTGAGCCAGTCACGGACGACATGTTGACGTTGTACACGTCCAACAGTTCAAAGACAGCGATATTAGCACTGTCCTCGTTCTCCAGGCCAAAGGAATGTGCGTAATAAAGAGCAGACGCCAACAGGCCCACGCTCAGTATCGTGTATGTCTTCAAACTAGGTAACGGTAACCTCTCCAGTAGAATAACAGGCATTTTTACTATGTGACCTTCGTCTGCTTGATGTACAGCGAAATAAGTAAGGAGAAACGGGGAGAAAACAATCAGGAAACTACGACGTAAACAATACAACCACCATTTTACCAAAGTACGGTCGCAGAATCATACCTGGGGCGCGTCAAGTTACTCAGCGCTAGCCGGCAGCGCTGTCGGCAACACCACAGTATACAGAACACGTTCTATATACTGTGGCAAACTGGCAACACCAACAAGTAAGCGCTGAGCAACTTAACCTCTAACGGCTAGTGATTGCATTCTCAATCCCGGGATCCGGCATTAGTTTCGATATTAAACTTACAGATTAGTCGTTATTTTAATATTTTTAAAGAATCGCAACTGTGACTGTCAAAATTGGGTCTTACAGCAAAACGCGTGCAAAATATATATTATTTATTAAACGGCTAGAATTGTTATTTGTATCATTCAGCGGTTTTTGCCCGAAAAAAACTATTGTAACTGTTTTTTTGTGATCCCGAAATCCCGGGATTGGGACAACGCCAATCCCGGGATTCGGGATTGGCAAAACGACCGGGATTGCAAACACTATAAAGGTCAGATAACGACAGCGCTTTTGCTAGCAAAGAAATAGCGCTTGCAATCCCGGGATCCCAAATCCCGGCCGTTTACGGCAATCCCGAATCCCGCGATTGGCCGCGTATCAATCCCGGGATTACGGAATTACAAAAATTCGTCACAAATGATGTATTTTTTGAGTGTCAAATGACACAAATAACAATTTTAGCCTTTTAATAAATAAAATATTTGATGCACGTTATAGAGTTCTACTTCTTCTGTGCACTATAATTTGTGTTTTTACAGTCATAATCACGGCCCCACACTCGCAGTACCTTCCGTACGGTCGGCTTACTACATCCTCATGCATGAAATAAGTCTACTATGGATACCAATACAGCGACCATTCTGTAAGCCTAATCCCGAAACGAAATTCCGGGATTACAAATTTCTCAATCCCGGGATTGAGAATTCAATTCAGGGATTGCAATCACTACAAAGAGAGCGCTGAGTAACTCAACGCACCTTATATTATATTGGGTATGATCAATGGTCCCATTTTTGTGGGCGTGGTTGTTGGTTTTGGAAAAAAAAGTTGTCCGTATTTTTTGCAAAGTTTATTTTGTGTTTCTGTCGTATGCCGGTATATGCACTTTTCTGTTTGGTATGCTAAAAAGAACTTTTTGTTTTAGACCCTATTAGTTTAACTAACTATTTCGTCCGCTTTGTTTTTGCACGATGCTACAGTGGCGGAAAATCCGCCGCGCTAAGTGCCGTCCATTTGCTGGAGTGGCGGAATTTCCGCCCTGCAAAGAAATGCTGCAGCGGCGGAAATGCTGACCAAGGCCGTCCGTGTCCGATGTCGCCGTATCCGTGCCGACGGCAAGCGGCGAAAGGCCGCTCGCCGTGTGCACGGACACGGCGCCACCGGAGCAACTGCCCGACCTCGGCCGTAGCCTCACGGGTCGGCATTCCGGCCAAGCAGCTCCTCAAGCTAGAAATTATCATCGGATAGCTGCTTGGCAAGTTTTGTCATCTGACTGCACCAACCATACTGCGCAGTAATATGTGTCCACTATTATTGACATAATCTTTCTAAAACGCGAACCCTAAACCTAATGGTAATCACTGAACCCTACACGATAATATAGACACAAATTGTAGTCTCTGTCGGCTCGCCCTACCACCATAACTGATAACCACTCGCAACGTAGCACCATATGTTGCATGCAAGCTGTTAAAGTTAAAAATATACATTCTACCAAAAAACAACTTTCGCTTGAGCTATACTGTAATATAGTACTGAATAAAACTGATATAAATACGTTATAGCGTCCTGGCATGGTTCATAGATGTTCTATATATATCTACTGCTATAATTTTTCATATTGGAAACAAGCAATTCAGTACATCGTCAGAGCAAATCGCGCCAAAACCATTCACCTAAATTGCTTTAAAACTGAATAAGCTGCAGAATAAGAATACATTGTTACAAAAAACGTTAATTACAACAGCGAAAAAGAAAAAAATTTGTAATTTGTTTGCACGCAGTTGCTTCAATAGCACTATTTATGGAGCGCCTCAACACATACTTGGTTTCCGGCTTCCGCCACTCAAGCAAATAAACGGCACCTAATGTGGCGAAATTTCTGCCACTGAGATTTCTTCTTGTTTTTAGGCTAACTTTACATCAGTGCTGAGATCTCACATGGCAGCTCAGCATAGCATCTTGGACGACATTCAGTCTCGCTTTAGCCTGACCTAGTAATAAGCTGTGTACAGAGCTGGAGTGATGAAGTCGATGGTTTCTCGTGTTAACAGTTCTGTTATAAAATTCCAAACACACACTATTATCAAATTCCAGACACAGTGTGTGTCAGGCCATGGTAAAGTGCGAGGCGTTATATTATCTTCTGTCCGTACAGATGGAAGAATACGTTAGCGAAACAGCTATCTTCCGTCAGTATGGACGGAAGACTGCGTGTCTAGGCGCTATTATCCATCCACAGAGACGTAGGCGTGATGAACTAAGCCACTGTGTGTATCTCTACACTTTACTATAGTCCTCATAGATGGAAATATATTCAACCTTAACTACTGCCGATTGATTTTGTGATTGTGACTAGGAAGTAAACTAAGGTTCGTGTTTTTACTCTTTTATCTTTGTTAAGACAGTAACCTACAGCTTGTATGTCTGTCTGTTTCTTTCATTTCTGATCCTTCCAGAGAAGCCTGGAATTAAATAAATGATATACCTCACTGCAATGTGTGTTGTTTGTTAAAATAGCATATGCACACACCTACTATTAGCTATAAAGCAAAAACTAAGTTAGTTTGAGTAAGGCACAACTATCGCAAACAACTTTCTCTGCAGCTACCACTGCAGTGTCACTTAATTATTTTTTGCACAAGAAGAAAGACATTAACACTTTGCAATGACACAGTCAGCACCAACTACAGAAGCGACCGGACGGACAACAGCGCCGGGTCGCAGAGTTTTCCGTCCTTGTGGACGGAAGAAAGCAGTTTCGCGACATGTAGGCCTACTTCCGTCCGTACGGACGGAAAATAGCACCTAGATGCGCAGTCTTTCATCCATACAGAAAATTACGGATGGAAGATAGCGCTTTCACCGGCCATTCTTCTGTCCGTATGGACGGAAAATAGTGCCTGGTCTGGTAGTGCTTGGTCTGTTCAGACGCTTTGGCATTAACACTGTCATGGCCTATGATCCCCCTAAGAACTGGAGACAGTCCTCCCTTCCTTCCCCTTTCTCCCCTCTTTTCCTTCCCCTTCTTCCCTCCTCCTTCCTTCCCTCCACATTTACTTCGCGCTAACATCGTTGCAGTGCTGGCTGATCACACTGTTGACTGCTCCCCGGCATGCTGCATGCTTGCTGTGCCTTTCATCTCGCCATGCTCGCATGTCGCATGCTGGCGGCTGCAGCAAGGGCCATATTGCCGTAATCCACCGAGTCATTCCAGTGCATTCAGGATCGTGGGTAAACTGCGAGGAATCTATTTATAGCCGACCAGTTGTGATAATTGCATGCCTTGCATGCTCCCTCGCACTATACCCTCCTCTTACCTTGCGCCTCGCACTTTACCCAACCCTTGTGTGTCACCTGTTATGATAAAGCAGACATTCATTCTGTGCTCTACCTGCATATCCTGTATCACACTTGTCTCGTGTGTTTGTGTAGTTTCAGCATGAATACCATCCATTTCGAATCTCTGTTTGAGTCACTGTGTGAGGAGTTGAAGTTGACCAACAATCTGAACTCCATTTCGCATAGTTTTGCTCAGCTGACGAGCGATCGTGAAAGAGTCCATTTTCTTCTGCAGCTCGATGCTGTGCAACGTCATCTCCAGCTTCCGGACAACTGTGACTCCGCTTTAGCGGCTGGGCAGAAGTCACCTCAAGTAGCTGCTAGCCTGCGCAGTGAAGGCAATCAGCATTTTAAGATGAAGAAGTACATGATGGCGCTGCATAAATATACTGAAAGTATGTCATATGCGCCACTGTTAGAAAATGATAATGATGCAGAAAATAGCATGGCATCGCTGGCATTTGCAAATCGATCTGCTGTATTGTTTCAACTAAAGAAGCATCAGTTGTGCCTTGAGGACATTAGTCATGCATTCAAGATGAGCTACCCACCGGGTCTTGCCTACAAGCTCTACGACCGCAAGGGCCTGTGTTTAATGGCACTCGGTCGGTTGAGTGAGGCAGCACTGAGTTTTCATGCAGCTGTTGATGCTTTGGCTCTCTCTGACCTGGAACACAGCAGGTGTCAACAATGGCATACAGACTTGAAGAAACGAATACAGTCTTGCAAACAGGAAAACCATAATGATCTTAGGCAGAGTTTAACAGAATTCTCTATAATGTGCCCAGATATCCCAGCATGGGAGAAAAATGCTTTCTTTGAAAGTCTTTCAGATGCATGTGATGTAACTAGTGATCCTCTTCTGGGGAGGTACATTGTTGCTAAGCGAGACATTCAGCCGGGAACTATTGTTCTCAGTGAGAAGCCTTATGCATCGGTAATGTTGGCAGATTCTCGACTTGATCACTGCAGCCACTGTTACAAGTTTACTCTGGCGCCAATACCATGTCTGTCTTGTTGCAATTATCTGTTCTGTAGTGCAGAATGTCGCAATCTTGCCTATAAGTTGTACCACAGATTTGAGTGTGCTCTTGGACAGATCCTACAGAGGTCAGGTGTTGATAAATTTGCCTTCCTAGCAATCCGTACACTCATTGTAACACATTTGGATGTTATTTACAAATTCTGTGGACCATTACCTGAAGCTGAAGCTTGTGGCGTTAATTCAGCACATTTTGATGCACACAATGATGACATATACAGGGCTGACAGTTATGATGCAATCTGTGGTTTAGTTACACATGCTGAACACCGCACAGCGCATGATCTGTTTCGGCGGGCAGCAATAGCAATATTTCTGCTTCGCTGTCTTTGCTTTGCCGGGTTCTTTGAAACTAAAAATCCAACGCTTGATGTTCTTTCTGGTGCTGGAGGGCTTCTTCTTGGGCACTTGCAGTCTTTTCCATGCAATGCTCATGAGATTGCTGAGTTTGATCTTGATCCAGAGGCGGTAGCTACTTCCACACCGCACGAACTAGGAGCAGGAATCTATGCAACACTGAGTCTGTTTAACCATTCTTGTGATCCCGCAGTCACACGTAGTTTCTACGGCGATCAGTGTATTGTCCGCACAATCCGATCCATCCGAGCTGGGGAAGAACTGTCTGACAATTATGGTGCAGTGTTTGCAATGCAGCCGCGATCTGAACGCCATGCCAAGCTTCGGCCTCAGTATTTCTTTGAGTGCAACTGTACAGCCTGCATAGAGGACTGGCCACTGTACTCAGAGCTTCGGGAAATTGGTCCCAAATGGCGTTGCACTAACTGTTTCATTCCCTTACCAACAGGCAGCACCAGTTGTACACACTGCAGTTCGGAAATAAATTTGGCCAAATGCACTGAGCAACTCCGGAAGTCTGACAAAACATACAAAAAAGCATTTGGTAAGCTGCTAAAATGTTATGTTAACGAAGCATTGCCAGCATTTCTCAGCCATCTGCAAGTCATAGATGAGCTGCTGTGTCCACCTTGTGCTGACTATGGTGCTTGCCAGGAGGCAGTCAAACAGTGCTTTAGTATAATGGCTAACTGCAGGTACATTAGTCATGTGTAGAAATGTTGTTTACCCTTACCAACAATCATCTTCTGTTTTTTTTCAGCAACACAGAGTTTGCTTTTTTATGACAGAGATGAACTGATTAGGTTGTGAGGTCAGTAGGTCAAAGCTCAAGGTCTGTGCATGTGAGGCATGCACAGCTCAATGCTGTGCATTTGTTAACACATGGTGGCTGATTGAGCCATGGTGGCCACAAGTTGTTGAAAGAAAAATCGTTTTCCGTTTCCAGGCTTGGAACGTTCCTAAAAGCTAAATTTGGTCTTGAAAGTTGAATTTGATGTCAGAACGGCTAGAAAGTCTGGGAATTTTCAGTTCTTCAAAACAATCATGACCATGATGTGAAAATATTTTCCACATGATGCCTCAAAGGTCTAACGTGATGCTGTGAAATATTTGGGATTGGTACAATGGATCTGGAAAAAATACTTGAAGGTACCTGAATTTTTTTTACCCCAAACTGACCACTCTGACTATATTGGGGAAGGGAGTCTGAAGAAGATGGTCTAAACAAACATGTATAATGTTTGAAAAGATGCACAGTTTGGTAACAAATAGAAAGCTAGTAACTACCAAACTGGCTTGCCCAGGTTTATTTGATTGTGTATGTAGGATACTCTGTGCTCATATTTTGTGCCTTACATACTTGTGCAGTTTATATTTATTATACACAGCTGTTGTGTGACGTATCTGTTTAGGGCTGTGCACAATGTGACACAGAAATAATTGTTACTTCAGTGCTTGATGCATTATCGTAGAATGTGTAACTGGGTATATTTTTGTAAATTGTGTTTGTACCATGTGCATCATTTAGGGGACTGGAGGGGTCTACAAACCCCCAAGGATTTGAAATTTTAATTTTTTCCCTGTAAATCCTACCTCTGAAACAGTGTTACTGCTGCAAAAACAATATGTTGCATAGACTGAAACCCCCAATGATTACTGAGAGCCCCCAATGATTTACTGAAATGATGCCACTGGTTTGTACTGCATTTAACCATGCAGCTTCCCACCTTTTTTCTGTAACAGCTATAAAAACAAGCTCGATGTCGTAAAAGAAGGATGCATTTGTTTTGAGAAAATGAAAATTTTTAATCTTTTTTTCAATTTGTGTGCAAAATTACAATCTATCATCTGTACACAAATTTTCCTACTAGTGCTAGTGTTCCACTACTCAGTAGCAAACTATGTACCCAGCATATTCTCATATGACAAATTACAAAAATTTTGCTTCATTTTGCACAGGCCTCTTCCACATTTGGTGCACATAAGTGATGCAGTGCAATAATATGATTCAAATATGTTATAAATAACAACAAACATGTTTTTAAGCTTTTGTGCTTGCTATTTCTGCTATTATTGCTATTGCTATTTTTGCTATTATGAAATATTTCATATTTTTGGAGTGTGTGTTACTGTATTGGATTGTTGTTACCTATTATTAATCATTTATTATTGGGCCGTCCTTCCTAGAAGGAGGTCCCATTATGTATCGATGCTGTCCGTCTGTCTGTCCGTCCGTCCCGTGCCTCCACCTAGAGAACAAACGAACAGGCCTACGAATACCAAACTTGGTAGGAAGGATCCCTGGGACACGAGCACCCCGTGGACCAATTTCGAGGTCAAAGGTCAAGGTCACAGGACACAGTAGTTGTGTCAACGTAAGCCTAATTATCAGACCCAGTAACGTAGGGTATAGCACAAGCGCGAGCGGAACGCTACTCTGCCATCGCGAACGATTCACCGGGTCTAAATGATTCACGAGATGGCAGCACTTGATTTCGCCGTGTGGTAGCACGCACGTAGTCAACTGCAAGGACGGCCCCATAGCGGGCAGCCCCTCAACGGCTGCACACTCTTGTTATATTATTTGCATTTATCCATACTTTGGGAAGCTGTTGGAAAGTTATGGATGCTTGTGAGAATTAGATTATGCATGTGTTGTGCATTGCATACAGGTGTCGGTTATGTCAACTGTGTGCATTTGCTTCTTCCTTCTTTATAGACTTGCTCCTGAAGATGCAAAAAGAATATGGCTAAGTGTATGAACAGTAAGATGGTATTTTTAGAATTACAGTTCAGAAATTGATGCATTTTTCTGCCGTAATAACGTGTTTTCATATTATTTGAACAGCAATAGCTGCAGTACATATTATGCCTTGTAATCAAGATTTTTGATTGGTGATTTAGGATGCGTTGCACCAACCATACTTAACTTTAAGCACATGCTTAACCACCGTACTTAGCAGAAAATGCATTGCACCAACACTATTTAAGCAGGCCAGCCTGCTTAAACGTCACTTAAAAATAAGTGGCCAAAGTTGCCCACTTAAATTTAAGCAGCTGGCAAAAATGAGATAGACGCCATCTTTATTTAGCGAACTGTGATGAAGTTATCGTCCTAAATTGACGATTTTCGGTAACAGTTGTTATATACCATAAACAGAATCGAAGAAAAGTGGCAAATACACGTAGACAATGCTGTTTGTCGTTGAGTATTTACAGCTGAGATCGTTTTAAGTGAAAACGAATCACTTTTCCAAACAGCAGTGCGCTGACACATACGAGTTCAGTGTAGTCTACAAAGTTTATTGTCTAAGGTCATATTCGTTGTCAGCCAAATATGTGTCAGTACATGTTTATGATGATTCTCATATATTTGGCCTATATATTACACTTCGCTCAAAATTATACTGTTCTGAAGTTATTTCAATTTATATACGGCATTTCGAGCAATGGCCATTGTTGTCAATGAAGTGTGATAGCTATTACGTAATTGGTTGTCAAGGAAATGCTGTTGTCAGGTGATCGAAATTAGCCAATGGCAAGCGTCATTACAATTAAGTCTGTCACTTAGTTAAGTGATGTGCGGATTGTGTTGGTGCAACAGAATCGATTTAAGTAGCTAGTTAAGGACCACTTTAATTTAAGTGGTACTTAACTAAGTACGTTAGGGGTGTTTAAAAAAATTTATTTCCTGCAGACTACGTCAAATTGAATTTTTTCCCATTCTACAGCCATTGATTGATGTAAGAATTTTTTTTTCCTATTTTTGGAATGAGGGCTAGGGGTCCCTCAAAGCACCCAAACATGGTAGCATATGTAATCGAGTAAATATGCAATGGCAATGAGAACTTCTTTAAACTTAGCAATTAATTAGTTAATATTTCACCACTAAACCC